>ENA-OUUV01000556-OUUV01000556.1-human-gut-metagenome-genome-assembly--contig:-NODE-556-length-22817-cov-7.197346_pt1 | contig 22817 bp, 25 predicted proteins | sample MGYA00237952_ERZ548838 | MGnify/ENA primary metagenome ERZ548838 (study PRJEB26490, sample SAMN05194705) | human gut metagenome | biome: terrestrial biome; feature: human-associated habitat; material... | reverse complement strand
AAGCGCCTTTGGAGCGCCTTCCTCTCTCCCCTTGGGTTGTCTCCCTCACACATAGTAGCAACGTTATTAACCGGAATAGCGAACCCGAGAAGTGCTATCCGACAAACAGAACTATCGGTAGCTAGCTATCACAGTAAAAACATCAACCATTTCCAACAAGCCAAAAAAACATATTACAAAAGCAGTGTTCCCAAGAAGTGCTATCCGACAAATAGTATTATCGGTAGCTTGCTATCGTAGCCGCAAAACGCAACACCAAACATCACTATCATCAGCTTATCTGCTACAAAAACAAACAAGCCACTATACCTACGCAGTGGCTTGTACTTATATTCTAAACAATGTTACCTGTTTTTCACGCCATATTAAACAGATTGATAACCTCGATCCCCTTGGCATTCGCCATTCTGACCGTCTGACCCGTACCGCTCCTGGCAAGGCTTTCATCATAATAGCATACACAGCCGTCCGCAAGCTCCACCATTCGCGCATTGCGCTTTTTCATACACTCCTTGGTGTACTGTGAGCCGATATACTCAATATCGTCAGCAGCCATAAGTATACCGTAGAACTCCTGCTTGTCGCTGTAGCTCCAGTTCTTTGTCTGCTCCTCATTAGAACAGGGGAGTATAAGATGAAGCTTTATATCGAGCGCTTTGCGCTTTTTAAGGTAAAGCACCATATGTGCGCACATTGTATCAAAACCGAGCGCGCCGCCGCAATAAAAATCGGTCACGCCACGCTTTACAAGTCCGCATATCGTGCTGTCGAGAAGTGTCTTAAGACCGTACATATCCGCACATTCTATCTTACGGTGTCCGGTAAAGCAGACAGATGTCATTGCAAAGCCCCCTTTTTGTAGCGATAAAAAGAAAAATAAGCCGTATCTGCGTCTGACAAATACGGCTGATTATGCTAAAGCAAGATGTAAATCAGTCTTCAACCTTTTCTTCGATGAACTTAACAATATCACCGACAGTCTTGATCTTCTCAACCTGATCATCGGGGATCTCGATGTCGAACTCTTCTTCAAAGCTCATAACGAGGTCAACAACGTCAAGTGAGTCAGCACCGAGGTCATCTGTGATGCTTGCAGCTTCAGTAACCTTGTCTTCTTCAACGTCGAGCTGGTCAACGATTATCTTCTTTACCTTATCAAATACCATTTGAAATCTCCTCCGTGTTTTGTAAAAGAAATTTTCTTTCGTTAATATTATACGGCATTACGCCGAAATAATCAAGTCGTATTTACAACAAATACATTAAAAAAATGTCTAAATTTGCAGGGTGTATTTCTACACTTTGCACAACTTTCAAAGGGTTGCCGAAAGCTGTTGCAATACCGCTCAGAATAATGAATAAGCAGTAAGATATTGTCACCGCCGGTAACGCAAGTCACGCAGACCGCCGACATTCTGAACGGCGAACAGTCAGCGGCGACTCGCCGCACGGCGAATTTACTGTGACTTTCAGTTACTCCGAGAAAACGCCGATTTTGCGGAACTTCTTGTAACGGTTGTCGAGAAGTGTCGGGATATCAAGCTTTGACAGCCTTTCGACCGCGCTTATAAGATATTCCGAAATGTTGTCCGCCGTCTGAGCGGGGTCGGTATGAGCACCTCCCACCGACTCGGAAATGATTTTGTCACATACACCGAAGTTGTACAGATCATCTGCGGTGATCTTCATCAGGTCTGCCGCTTCCTTTTCTCTTGACGGATCTTTCCACAGGATAGACGCAAATCCTCTCGGTGAGATCACCGAGTATAAAGCGTGCTCAAGCATTGCAAGCTCATCACATACCGCAAGCGCCAGCGCGCCGCCGCTGCCGCCTTCACCGAGCACTACCGATATAACAGGCGTTTTCAGTGTCATAAATTCGGCAATGTTCTTAGCTATAGCCTCACCCTGACCTCTCTTTTCCGCCTCTACACCGCAGAATGCGCCGGGTGTATCAACAAAGCATATAACGGGTCTGTGGAACTTCTCCGCCTGATATGCAAGTCTTAATGCCTTTCTGTAACCCTCGGGGTGCGGCATTGAAAAATTCGTCTTCTTGTTTTCTTCTAAGTTTCTGCCCTTTACCTGCGCTATGACCGTAACAGGTATGCTGTTAAGCGTTGCTATACCTGACATTATAGCCGCATCGTCACCGTAATGACGGTCGCCGTGGAACTCGGTAAAATGATTGAATATAGCGGGTATATAGTCATTCACCGTCGGACGGTTCTTTTCTCTTATTATCTCAAGATGCTGTGTAGCAGTCATATTTGACATTATTCCTTACCGTCCTTTCAACCGTGCTGCCAGTCAGCGCCGATTTTTTTATAGTTATGCAGTCTTAGTATATTCGACAGCGTTTTACGCATTGAGCGTCTGTCGGCTATCGCATCAACAAAACCGCTTTCAAGCAGGAATTCTGCCGTCTGGAAGTCGTCGGGCAGCTTCTGCTTTATAGTGTCCTGAATAACACGTCTGCCCGCAAATCCAACAAGCACCTTAGGCTCGGCAAGGATTATATCTCCAAGACTCGCAAACGATGCCGTAACGCCGCCTGTAGTAGGGTCTGTAAGCACCGTGATATAAAGTCCGCCCGCGTCGCTGTGACGTTTTACCGCACCGCTCGTCTTTGCCATCTGCATAAGGGAGATTATACCCTCCTGCATTCTCGCACCGCCCGATGCCGTAAACAGTATAACAGGCAGCTTATGCTCTGTTGCATACTCAAACGCCCTTGTTATCTTCTCGCCGACAACACTGCCCATGCTGGCCATCATAAAGTTTGAGTCCATAATGCCGATGACCGCACGGTAGCCTCTTATCGTGCATTCGCCCGTAACAACAGCGTCCTTAAGACCGGTGTTGTCCTGCATACCCTTTATCTTCTTCTCGTAATCGGGAAAGCCGATGGGGTTTAATGACACCATGTTTTCGTCAAACGGCTTGAAGCTGTCCTTGTCAACCGTTATATCAAGACGCTCCTTAGCGGAAAGTCTTGCATGATAGTTGCAGACAGGACAGGTCTTTTTGCGCTTTTCAAACTCGTCCATATAGAACACGTTCTGACAGCGCGGACACTTGAACAGCAGATCCTTGGGTATTTCGGGGGCAGAAGCCTCCGCCTCGTCCTTCTGTTCCTCGTTAAAACGGTCCTTGACCATTTTAAACAGATCTTCTAACAATTAAAGCACCGCCTTTATTGTTCAAATCAGATAACAATATTATCTGCCGATAGATTAAGGCTATTGACCCATCCCCCTTGCCCCTTCCCGGGAAGGGGGAGAAGATATGGGGGCTATGCCCCTGCGACCCTACCGTAGATTATATTTTATCTGCTTTGTAATGTTTTATCAATAATTCGTCAGATCCTTACGGTTAAGGAAGCCTATATCGAAATTACCGCTTTCGACATCCTCGTCACGCAATAGATTGAGCTGAAAATCAATGTTGGTGTTGATACCCTCAATGAGAAATTCGGAGAGTGCGACCTTCATCTTCTGGATAGCCTCTTTCCTGTCCTCACCCTTTACAAGCACCTTTGCTATCATACTGTCATAGTAAGGCGGTATCTCGTAGCCCTGATATACCGCCGTATCGATACGCACGCCGAAACCGCCGGGCATATGGATAGACTTTATCTTTCCGGGACAGGGACGGAAGTTGTTCTTTGGCTCTTCCGCATTTATACGGCACTCGATAACATGACCCGTGAGCTTTATATCCTCCTGCTTATACTGCAAGGGGAGCCCTGCGGCAATGTTTATCTGCGCCTTTACAAGGTCAACGCCTGTCACCATTTCTGTTACCGGGTGCTCGACCTGTATTCTCGCGTTCATCTCCATAAAGTAGAAGTTCAGATCCTTGTCAACAAGGAATTCTACCGTACCCGCGTTCGCATAGCCGCAAGCCTTAGCCGCTCTGACTGCCGCTTCACCCATTCTCCTACGGAGCTCCTCCGTCATAATAGGACTGGGGCTTTCTTCAAGCACCTTCTGATTACGACGCTGTAAAGAGCAGTCGCGCTCGCCGAGATATATTACATTTCCGTGCTCGTCCGCAAGGAGCTGTATCTCAACGTGTCGGGGATTTACAATAAACTTCTCGATATATATATCGTCGTTTGCAAAGAACTGTTTAGCCTCCTGCTTTGCGGCGGTCATTGCCGCTTCAAGCTCCTCAGGCTTTTCAACCAGTCTTATGCCGCGTCCGCCGCCGCCTGCGCTCGCCTTTACCATTATAGGATAACCGATCTTTGCGGCGATCTCCTGCGCCTCTTCAAGCGTTTCAACAACACCGTCCGAGCCGGGGACTACAGGAACGTCATTTTCTATCATCGTCTTCTTTGCGTTAGCCTTGTCGCCCATAGCGTCCATAGCGTCAGCGCCCGGACCTATAAACTTGATTCCGCACTTGTCGCAAAGACGTACAAAGTGGCTGTTTTCGGAAAGAAAACCGAAACCGGGGTGTATTGCCTGTGCGCCTGTTATCTCACAGGCGGCAAGCAGTGCCTTTGAATTAAGATAGCTGTCCTTTGACGGAGCAGGTCCTATGCATACCGCCTCGTCCGCTATCTGCGCGTGGAGCGCCGTCTTGTCGGCTGTAGAATATACCGCGACAGTCTTTACTCCAAGCTCTCTGCACGCACGGATTATTCTTATAGCGATCTCGCCTCTGTTGGCGATGAGTATCTTATTGAACATACAGCGTTCGCCTTCCGTTACTTGATAGCAAAGGTGATCTCTGCGGATACCGCTTTTTCACCGTTTACTGTGGCAAGAGCCTTGCCGACACCTATAGGACCTTTTACCTTTATTATCTCGACTTCGAGCTTTAAAAGGTCGCCCGGTACTACCTGTCTTCTGAACTTAGCGTCCTTGACGCCGCCGAACAGACCTATCTTACCCTTGTTTTCGGGGAGTGCAAGCATTGCCACTGCGCCTGCCTGCGCAAGCATCTCAAGCATAAGTACACCGGGGACTACCGGATATCCGGGGAAGTGCCCCTTGAACCAGAACTCGTCCTCCTTCATATACTTTGTGGCGACCACACGCTGACCGGGTTCCATCTCTTCGATAGTATCAATAAGCAGGAACGGATCTCTGTGAGGAATTATCTCCATTATCTGCTCTTTATTCATAAGTGACATATACAGCCCTCCGTTATTCTATTATGATGAGCGGCTGACCGAACTCCACAGCCTCTCCGTCCTTTACGGCGATCGACTTTACAGTACCGGAAATATCCGCCTGTATCTCGTTCATTACCTTCATACTCTCAACTATGCATACCGTATCGCCCTCGCTTACCTTATCGCCGACCTTTACAAAGGGAGGCTTTGTGGGGGAGGGAGCAGAGTAGAACGTACCCACAATAGGGCTCTTTATGCTCTTGCCTGTATCGGCGGCAGGTGCTGCCGCGGGAGCTGTCTGCGGTGCAGCTGCGGGAGCGGCCGCCATAGCCATAGGAGGCATTGCGGGCATCACAGGAGGTGCGGGAGGGGGATTTTTCTGACCAAGCTCTATCTCAAACTTGTCGTTCTTTACATACATATAGGACAGACCGCTGTCCTTCATAATACCGATAAATTCCTTTACGGCATCGCTAAGCGAATTAGTTTCAAACTGCATATCGTGTCAACCTTTCTCTCAGTCCTCTACAGGAGCAAATGCTATACAAGCGTTATGACCGCCGAAGCCGAGCGAGTTGCTGAGTGCACCCGTTATCTTCATATCTCTCGTACCCTCAGGAGCATAGTCGAGGTCGCATTCCGGGTCTGCCACCTTTAAGCCTAACGTGCGGTGTACCTTGCTGTTCTTTATCTGAAGAGCGCAGGCTACAGCTTCAACGCCGCCTGCCGCGCCTAAGAGGTGACCTGTCATCGACTTTGTCGAGTTTATCACCATATTCTTTGCGTGTTCGCCGAACACCAGCTTTACAGCGGCTGTTTCGGTCTTATCGTTCATCGGTGTTGATGTACCGTGTGCATTTACATAGTTGAAGGTTTCGGGCGCTCTGCCTGATTCCTTTACCGCAAACTCCATAGCCTTCGCACCGCCCTTGCCCTCGGGGTCGGGGCTTGTTTCGTGATAAGCATCGCAGGTCGCACCGTAGCCGATGACCTCTGCATAGATGTTTGCACCTCTTGCCTTTGCGTGTTCGTATTCTTCAAGAATTACGATACCGCTTCCATCGCCGAGAACGAAACCGCTTCTCTCTGCGTCAAAAGGAATGCTTGCTCTGTCAACATCGGTCGACTTTGTTATAGCATGCATATTGTTGAAGCCCGCATAAGCAAAGCCTATCGAGCACTTCTCCGTACCGCCCGCTATCGCAACGTCCATATAGCCGTTCTTTATAGCATGGAATGCCTCGCCTATAGCGTGTGTACCGCTGGCGCAGGCAGATACCGTACAGTAGTTTACGCCCTTGAAGCCCGTGCGGATAGCAACCGTACCTGCCGCCATATTGCCTATCATCTTCGGGATAGTGAATACGGAAACTCGCTTGTTGCCCTTGTTGTGATATGCGAGAAGCTCCTCCTGCGTTGTTTCCATACCGCCGATACCCGACCCGATTATAACGCCGCATCTGTAAGGATCGAGATCCTTGAAATCGCTTCCTGCGTCCTTTATAGCCTTATCGGCCGCATACACGGCATACTGTGTGATGATATCTGTACGGCGCAGTTCCTTCTTGTCGAAAAGTCCCTCTGCGCTGAAGTCCTTTACAGAAGCCTTTACATTAAGCTCTTCGCTCTGACCGGGAAACCACTGCTCGAGTGTGAAGCCGTGCTTGCCCTCCATAAGACTGTTCCAGAATTCTTCCTTGGTGTTTCCTATAGGGCTTACTACACCCACACCGGTAATTACAACTCTGCTCATTTTTTGTATTTCCTTTCGTGGCTTGTCTTTACATTGATAAGCCGCCGCTTATCTCTATTACCTGACCTGTTACATAGCTTGCGTCCTTTGAAGCGAGGAATGATACAACGCCTGCTATCTCCTCGACCTCACCGCATCTGCCCATAGCTATCTGCTTTACCATTGCCGCTCTCAGCTCCTCCGAAAGAGCGTCTGTCATAGCCGTGTGGATAAAGCCGGGCGCTACTGCGTTACAGGTGATGTTTCTCGGACCGAGCTCCTTCGCGGTGGTCTTTGTCATACCGATTATAGCCGCCTTTGTAGCGGAGTAGTTCATCTGACCGGGGTTGCCGTAAAGACCTGCCACGCTTGCAAGATTTATAATTCTGCCGCTGCGCTGTTTCATCATAACAGAGCCTGCAAGCTTTGTCATATTGAATACGCTTTTCTGGTTTACCGCAACAACGAGGTCGTAGTTTTCTTCACTCATTCTTACAAGCAGACCGTCACGGGTTATACCTGCATTGTTGACAAGCACGTCAATACTGCCGAAATCGGCCTTTACGCTCTTTACAAAAGCCTCACACTGATCGTACTTTGATACGTCTGCGATGTACTTTTCACACTTTACGCCTTCTGCTTTTATCTTGTCGATTATGTCGTTGTTTTCAAAGCAGCTCTCGGCGATGTCATTGAGCGCTATGTCATATCCGTCCTTTGCAAGACGCAGAGCTATTGCCGCACCTATTCCTCTTGCAGATCCTGTTATGATAGCAGTTGCCATTTATTTTCTCCTTTGTTTTATCTTACTTGTTCAGCAGTTTTTCAGCCTCTGCGAACATTTCTTCCACTATTTCCTTTGCGGGCTGTACCTTCTTTACCATACCCGCGATAGCTCCGCATAAGAACGAGCCCTCCTCAAGGTTGCCGTCCTGTACCGCCTTACGCAGTGAGCCGAGCGTTATCTGCTCAAACTCATCGGGAGTGATAGTTCCGTTCATTTCACCGCTTGCGAGCTTCTTCGAGAACTTCGTCTTTACATTGCGGCAGGGGTGACCTGTCGTTCTACCTGTTACTATGCTGTCCGTGTCCTTAGCGTCAACAACGAGCTGTTTATATGTCGGGTGGATCTGACACTCCTCGGCGGCTAAAAATCTTGTGCCTACCTGTACGCCCTCAGCACCGAGCATAAAGCTTGCGGCAATTCCTCTGCCGTCTGCGATACCGCCTGCGGCGATAACAGGGATAGATACAGCGTCAACTACCTGCGGAACAAGGCACATTGTGGTGTTTTCACCGATGTGACCGCCCGATTCTGTTCCCTCTGCGATTACTGCGGACGCACCGCTTCTTTCCATTCTCTTTGCAAGCGCCACACTGGGTACTACCGGAATGACCTTTATGCCTGCATTGTTCCACGCCTCCATAAACTTGCCGGGGTTGCCCGCACCGGTCGTTATCATCGGAACCTTTTCGTCTATAACGAGCTGTGCGAGATCCTCAGCATTGGGGCTCATAAGCATAATGTTCACGCCGAAAGGCTTATCTGTCAGCGACTTTGCTCTTCTTATCTGATCTCTCAGATAATCGATAGGAGCAGAACCGCCCGCGATTATGCCCACGCCGCCGGCATTTGATACAGCCGCCGCAAGTGTGCTTTCGGCGATCCACGCCATACCGCCCTGTAATATGGGGTACTTTATACCGAGTAATTTTGTGATCCTTGTTTCCATTGTTTTTATCCTTTCAGCTGTGGATTAGTATTCAAAAACAGTTGCGCCGTAGGTAAGTCCCGCACCGAAGCCGACAAGACATATCTTCATGCCGCGCTTCAGTCTGCCCTGACGGTCAAGCTCCGCAAGGCACATAGGGATACACGAGCTTGATGTGTTGCCGTGTGTTTCGAGGTTTGTGAACACCTTGTCAAGATCCACGTTCATCTTCTTGAGCGCGGACTGGATTATTCTTATATTCGCCTGATGGGGGATAACAAGATCTATATCGTCAAGCGATATTCCGGAATGTCCGCATACATATTCGACTGCATTCGCCATAGCGTCAACGGCGAACTTGTATACTGCCTTTCCGTCCATCTGTAAATAGCGCTCCTTGTTCGGAGTGTCTATGATATCCTTAAGGCAATCGTCACCCTTGAAATAGGGGTTGTTCCTGTCGTAGAAATTCTTGCAGTAAAGGCTCTGGAGCATATCGCCCTCAGCGCCGGAGTGGCTGTAATATTCCTTGCCCTCTCCCTTTTCGATAACTACCGCACCCGCGCCGTCGCCGAAAAGTATACAGCTTGCTCTGTCGGTGTAGTCTATCTGGCTTGTAAGACGCTCACTTGCTACAACGAGTATAGTCTTGTAGGTGTCGCTTGCAAGAAAGTTTCTTGCAATGTCGACCGCTGTTATAAAGCCTGTGCAGGCTGTATTTACGTCCATGCAGGCGCAGGGCTGTGCGCCGATGAGATTTTGTACAAGGCAGGCCGTATTCGGATAGTAGAAATCGGGTGAGCAGGTGGATACGATTATGCAGTCGATATCCTTTGCTGTCTTTCCCGCACTTTCGAGTGCCGACTTTGCCGCCTCAGCCGCCATCATGAAGTTCGGCTTGTCGGAGCTCATACGTCTTTCCCGGATACCCGTCCTTGTGGTTATCCATTCGTCTGTAGTATCAATGAACTTAGTGAACATTTCATTGGTGACTACGGTTTCGGGGGTATATTCTCCCGTACCCAGTATCGTTATACCGTTCATATCCTTTTCCTTCCGTACGGTGTCCTTGCCGCCGTATTATATATTATTTATTGTTGATTTTATTCTCTTTTTGTTGTATAATAAATCAGTAACTGCGGAGATCATCGTCCGCAAGGCATAGTTACCCCGTAAAGGCAAACGTGCTTATATTTCATTTTACTCTATTTCGGTACTGTTTGTCAACATTTATTTGAGTATTTGTATCATAACAGTGACAAAGCGGGGTAAAACGGGACAGTATATTTCAGAAATTCTGCAATATATAACAAATTATGTTAATAAACCACAAGGAGAAACAGAAAATGGCTGACAAGACAAAAACAATATTCCTTTTTTCGGGACAGGGCTCACAGTATAAAGGCATGGGCAAAGATTTTTACGATACGATACCCGAATGCAAAAAAGTACTCGAGCTTGGTAGCGATATCCTCGGCTTTGACCTTGCCGCTAAGATATTTGACGGCGACGAAAAGGAGCTTTCACGCACAATAATTTCACAGCCCGCTATACTCGCAATGTCGCTTATGGCGCTTGAAGCCGCAAAGTCAAAGGGCATTGAAGCGTCAGCCGTTGCAGGTCACTCTCTCGGCGAATACGCGGCAATGGCGGCAAGCGGTATGCTGTCATATGAAAACGCATTCAGAGCGATAAAGTACCGTAGCGAAGCTATGGACAAGGCGGCACAGGCTAACCCCGGCGGTATGGCGGCTGTTCTCGGCCTTAAGGCTGACGTTATAGAACAGGCGTGCAAGGAAATCGAGGACGGCGGCGAGTATGTTACCCCCGTAAACTACAATTCACCCGTACAGACTGTTATCGCAGGCACTGCGGCAGGTATCGAAAAGGCTAAGGAAGCACTTTCGGCAAAGGGTGCTAAGCGTATAGTCCCGCTTGCTGTTTCCGCCGCTTTCCACTCAAAGCTTATGGCGGGCGCATCTGAAGAATTTGCCGAAAAGGCAAAGGATATCCCGTTCAATGCACCCTCGATAAGGTTCTACTGCAACGTATACGGAAACGAGCTTACCGATTTTTCCGATATGCCCGCTTATCTTGCAAAGCATATCTGCTCACCAGTAAGATTTACCTCCGAGCTTGACGTTATCTCAAAGGACGGATACGATACTTATATTGAGCTCGGTCCCGGCAAGGTACTCACAGGACTTGTAAAGAAAACGCTTGACGGTGTTACCGCCGTAAACGTAGAAAATCCCGACACGCTTGAAAAGGCGGCGGCACTCTGATGCTGTTTGAAAGCATAACGGCACTCGACCTGTCGATACTCGATTTTATCCATAACACACTTTCAGATCCCGTTATGGATCTTATAATGACCTGCCTTACCTACAGCATAGAGTACGGTGCAATGGCTATTCTTGTGTTCATCGTTATGATGTGCATAAAAAATATGCGCAAGACAGGCTTTGCGGTCATGGGCGCAACACTCTCGGTACTGCTGTTCGGTGAGCTGATAATAAAGCACCTTGTATGCCGTATGCGTCCGTTTGCGATAAACAGTGCAATAGAGCTCATAATCAAAGCACCGTCCGGATTTTCATTCCCGTCAAGCCACACCGCAACGTGCTTTGCAATGGCAACGGCGATATATCTGTTTCATAAACGACTCGGTGTTGTCGCATATGTCTATGCATCGCTGGTCGCATTTTCGAGAATGTACCTCTATGTGCACTATCCGTCCGACATTATCGGAGGAATAGCGCTCGGCATAGGCTGCGGCATAGGTTCGGCGGCACTGGTAAAGCTTATCTGTAAAAAGATCGATAAGCATAAAGAGCTTAAAGCAGAACAAAAGGAGCAAATACAATGACAGAAAACAAAGTAAATACGTTCGGTATACTGGGACACCCTCTCGGTCATACCCTCTCCCCCCAGATACACACAAGGCTTTTTGAGCTATCGGGCGAGCAGGCTGAGTATAAGATTCTCGACACGCCCCCCGAAAAGCTGACAGACAGCTTTGATTACTTCAAAAGTCTTGCAGGCTTCAACATTACAATTCCCTACAAGATAGATATAATAAAGATGTGCGACAAGCTTGATGACACCGCAAAGCGCTACAACAGCGTAAACTGCATAGCTAACGTAAACGGCGTTTCGACAGGCTACAACACCGACTGCACAGGCTTTACAAAGGCTGTCGGCGCAATGGGTATGACCCTTACAGACAAGGTTCTGCTTCTCGGCTGCGGCGGCGTAGGCAGAATGATGGCTATCGAAGCTGTCCGTGAGGGCGGGGAGCTGACCATTGCCGTAAGAGAAGCCGATGTTCCCGTTGCAAAGGCTTTATGTGAAGAGATAAAACAGACCTACAAGGACGCAAAGGTAAGCCACTGCCTTCTGGCAGACGTAAAGGGAGATTTTGACCTTATGGTAAACGCTACTCCCGTAGGTATGTACCCCAATATTGACGCAAGCCCGCTTACACAGCAGGCTCTTGACAACATAACCCTTAACGGCTTCTTTGACGCTATCTACAACCCCCGTGAAACAAAGCTTATGAAGGCAGTTTCCGACAAGGGTGTAACTAAGGTCAGCGGCGGTATGCAGATGCTTGTATGGCAGGCGGCTGTGGCGCACACTATATGGAGCGGCGCAGAATACACCGCAGAGCAGGTACAGGCTATCTCCGATGAGATGATGAGGCTTGTGTAATGAGACCTGTATATCTCTGCGGCTTTATGGGCTGCGGCAAAAGCCATATAGGAAGAATGCTGGCAAGAGCTTGCACAGCCGTGTTCATCGACCTTGACAGGTACATAGTCAATAATCAGAAAATGACTATCCCGGAAATATTCGCTCAGAAGGGCGAGCCGTATTTCAGAGATCTTGAAGCCCGATATATAAAGAACTTCAAGGGCAGGACGATAATTGCCACAGGCGGCGGAGCGATCCTCCGTGACGAAACGGCAGAGTTTGCAAGAGAAAAGGGAATAGTGGTATTCCTTAATGCAGGCTTCGACACCTGTTACGGTCGCATAAAGAGCGACACCAACCGCCCCCTTGTAGTGAACAACACGAAAGAACAGCTGAAAGCTATCTATGATACAAGACTTCCGATATACAGAAAGAACAGTACCTATGAGGTAAACGCAAATACATCGGATAAAACGATCGCAAACGAAATTATAAAACTCATAGAGCTTGACACAAAGGCGCATAACAAGCTGAAAGGATAAATATGTACATTTATAACGCAACTGTCATCACAATGGCGGAGAAAAACCACGAAAACGGATTTATCCTTATAGAAAACGATAAAATAAAGGCTGTCGGCGATATGTCACAGTTAAATGACTTTTCACCGTCCGACAGCGATATAGACGCAAAAGGCAAAACAGTCTATCCCGGCTTTATAGATGCCCACTCGCATATAGGCGCGTGGGAGGACGGGCTTGCATTCGAGGGCGATGACGGAAACGAGGACACCGACCCATCGACCCCGAATCTTCGTGCGACAGATATGATAAATCCGCTCGACCACTGCTTTGAAGAAGCGGCGCAGGCAGGCGTTACCTCGGTAGTATGCGGAATGGGAAGTGCAAATCCCATAGGCGGCACATTCCTTGCCATGAAGACCGCAGGCTCAAAAAGAATTGATAAACGGATAATAAAAGATCCCGTTGCGGTAAAATTCGCACTCGGCGAAAACCCGAAAAACGTATATAAGGATAAGGATACCGCTCCCGTTACCCGTATGGCTACCGCCGCAATAATCCGCGAACAGCTCTACAAGGCAAAGCGCTATCTTGATGATATGATAGACTATGAAAGCTCGGTAGGTACGGACGATGAGGGCGACCGCCCCGAGTATGACGCAAAGTGCGAAGCGCTCATGCCGCTTTTAAAGCACGAGATACCCGCACACTTCCACGCCCACAGAGCAGACGACATATTCACGGCGATAAGACTTGCCAAGGAGTTTGACATAGATTATGTCATTATCCACGCGACAGAGGGACACCTTATAGCAGATGAGCTTCTTGAGGACAAAGCACGCACGATAGTAGGACCTATAATCAGCGAGCGCTGTAAGCCCGAACTTCGTAATCATACGATAGCAACGGCAGGCGTACTGAATAAGGCAGGCGTACCGATCTGCATCTGTACCGACCACCCCGTTGTACCCGAGCAGTATCTTCCGCTTTCGGCAGCACTTGCTGTAAGAGGCGGTCTTGACAGGGAAGAAGCGCTGAAAGCAATAACGATATACCCCGCACAGATAGCAGGCATAGCCGACAGAGTCGGCAGCATCGAGCCGGGCAAGGATGCCGACATAGTTATCTTTTCGGGCGATCCGCTGTCAATATGCGATACGCCCGACACGGTGATCGTAAACGGCAAAGTAATATAAACGGAGGAAATATATAATGAGTGATATCCGCGAGATAAGCGTTGAGCTTGTTAAAAAGACAGTTGAAGAGCTTTGCGTAAAGGCAAACCTTTATCTGCCCGATGGTATGAAAGAGAAGATAAATTCATGTATCGGCTGTGAGAAAAGCCCGCTGTCAAAGCAGGTGCTCGGCGATATCGTAAGGAATATCGATTGCGCAAAAGAGCTTGAAGTGCCGATATGTCAGGACACGGGAATGGCAATAATATTCCTTGAGGTCGGACAGGACGTGCATTTCACAGGCGGAGATCTCACAGACGCGATAAACGAGGGCGTTGCAAGCGGATATGTAAACGGCAAGCTCCGCTTATCGGCAGTCGAAGATCCGCTGGAGCGCAAAAACACAAACAACAACACCCCCGCAATAGTACATACAACTATCGTACCCGGCGACAAGGTACATATCATGGTAGCTCCCAAGGGCTTCGGCAGCGAGAATATGAGTGCGCTTAAAATGTTCACCCCCTCCGCGACAAAAGACGATATAGTGAACTTTGTTGTCGATACGGTATCAAAGGCAGGAAGCAACCCGTGTCCGCCTATAACGGTGGGTGTCGGCATAGGCGGCGACTTTGAGCTGTCCGCCATACTTGCGAAAAAGGCGCTTTGCAGGGATCTGAAAGTCAGAAATCCGAAACCGCTTTACGCCGATATGGAAAGCGAGATGCTCGAAAGGATAAACAAGCTCGGAATAGGCCCTCAGGGCTTCGGCGGTACAGTGACGGCGCTGTATGTCAATATAGAACAGCACCCGACACATATCGCAGGACTTCCCGTTGCGGTAAATATAGGCTGTCACGTCACACGTCATGCCGAGGCTGAGCTGTAATGGGCAAGGGTAAGGTCATAGGCACTGTTACGGCGGCGGTGGCAGTACCTGCGGCTGTGGTTATCGGTGCTATATACATACTGCCGATGCTCGGCATATCGTCAAGCAACACGCTGTATTACTTCGGCAATGACACGTCAATTTCCGCAGACGGCACGATATCGCTCGGCAAGGAAGATGTACTCGGCTACAGCTCAAAATATTCCGATACAATGTCGGGATATTTCAAATCACAGCTTGACGAGAACGAAACGTATATCTACAATGCGTTTATGTACGCAAGCGAAAACGGCTACAGCGATATATTCCTGCCAGAAGATGTATTCGACGGCAGTTATGACAGGTTACAGGAGCTTGAATATGTTATAACCTTTTTAAGCTGTGACAGTCCGTTTGTTGCACATAATTACACAACAAACAGCAAGCTGACCGGAAACGTTGAACAATTCGCAGGAAAAAGCTATCATCATATACAGCTTGAAACGCTCGGAATGGAATATACATCCCGCCGTGAAGCCGCCTATGAAAAGGCAAAATCGGTAGTAGCGTCAATTCCGCAGGAGTGTAATACAGAAAGAAAGAAAGCACAGTATCTTTATAATTACGTTACGGAAAACTCGGTATATATGACCGACGGCTACAGCACAAGAAATGTTCCGATAGCCGATCTGCTTATTGACGGCAAGGCGATATGTGACGGATACGCGGATACTGTCACTATGCTCTTCAATATGGCAGGGATAGACACCGCATCGGCAAACGGCATAAATAACAGCAAAAACGAGGGACACACCGTAAACTTTGCAAAGCTGGACGGCGAATACTACTACTTTGACGCAAGTGCAGACAGCATAATAAACGAAAAAGGCTTCAAGCCCGCTTTCTATTTCGGTATGTCGTGGGAGGAGGCTTCCGACAGCTTCACCTTTGCCGCCGAATTTGCAAACAGATGCCCGAAAGCCGAAAAAAGTCTGCTTTCCGACAGCATAGACATAGTTATAAGCGACAATTCCGACGCAACAGTCGAAAATATGGCAGAGCTTTTGAAATCGGGCGGAGATACAGGTATAATCACAAGGTTTGACAAAAGCATCACCGATGAAGAACGTAAAAGTATAACAAGCGATACAGCGGAAAAGGTCGGAGAACAGCTTGTGTCTTTATCCGCGGCAAACGGGCTGTACGGAATAAAAATCTATAAGGAATGATTTTTCGATGGAACTTAATATTGTACTCGTTGAGCCGCAGATACCGCAGAACACGGGCAACATCGCCCGCACCTGCGCGGTGACAGGCGCAAGACTGCATATAGTAAAGCCTATGGGCTTTCAGATAGATGATAAAAAGCTGAAGCACGCAGGTCTTGACTACTGGCATTATCTCGACATAACCTATTATGACGGGCTTGACGACTTTTTTGAAAAGAATAAGGACGGTGAATTTTTCTATTTCACCACCAAGGGCAGAAACACCTACTGCGATGCGCAGTATAAGGATAAAACTTATATAGTGTTCGGCAGAGAGGATAAGGGACTTCCCGAGGATCTGTTATTTCACAATAAACAGCACTGTGTGCGTATACCTATGGGCAGTAATATGAGAAGTCTCAACTTATCAAACAGCGTAGCGATAGGCGCATACGAGGTACTGCGGCAGTGGGATTTCCCCGAGCTTCAGAATTACGGCTCGCTTACAAAATACGACTGGAGCAAAGCCGAATAAGCACGAGATTAAAAGAATGACTGAAAGGAAACAAAACGATGAAAGTAAAACTTATCACCGACAGCGCAAGCGACATCACCCCCGAGGACGAAAAGCTGTACGACATTGATGTAATGCCGTTTGAGATAACCCTCGGCAACGAAAGTCTGAGAGAGCGTGTAGACTTTACCGCTCCCGAGTTTCTCGAAATGATAGACAAGTCCGAATATCTCCCCAAGACCGCACAGATAACCTCAATGCGCTTTGAAGAGAAGTTCACACATTATTTCAATGAGGGCTATGATGCTCTTATCGTGGTGCTTATAAACTCAACAGGCTCAAAGACATACGAGAACGCGCTTCTCGCAAAGAAAAACCTGCTTGAAGAGCACCCCGAGATGGCAAAGATGCGCATAGAGATACTCGACAGCCACTGCTACTCTCTCGGCTATGGCTACCCTGTCGTAGAGTCCGCAAAAAAGCTTATTGCAGGACAGAGTGTCGATAATGTAGTAGCATATCTTACCGATATGTTCAACAACTGCGAAATTTACATTATAGGCTTCAATCTGCGCCATATGAAGAAGTCAGGGAGAATAAACGCCGCAGCCGCTTTCTTAGGCGAGCTTATGGGTCTTAAACCGCTGATCTCCCTTATTGACGGCGAAAGCGAAGTAGTAAAGAAGAGCCGCGGCGAGAAGAACGCCATTGCAGATGCCGTTCAGTATATTGCAAACAGAGCAATTCCCGAAACTCCGTGGGAAATACTGCGTACAAGCGTTACAGGTCTTGAAGACGATTTCATAAAGCAGTACAGCGCAAAGGTCGGCAGACCTCCCGAGATGCAGAGCATAGCGGGAGCGGCGGTTGCCAGCAATACAGGTCCTTATATAATAGGTGTTATTATAAGAGGTAACGCGAGAAGATAACAGGGTAAATAAAGAAGCTGTGACGAAATGCAAAAATTTCATCACAGCTTCTTAGTTTATCGAAAATTCATTGAAATTGCAGTGCAACATATTGCGCCCGCCGGTAACGCAGGTCAAGCAAACCTCCAACCGCTCATACGGCGAATTTGAAGCGGCACATTGCCGCCCGCCGGTAACGGAAGTTAAGCAACCTGCCAACTATCAGAACGGCGAATTGTCAGTGGCGACCCGCCACCCGCCGTTCCATCTGGGTTTCACGGACGAACATTCCCATTTTCTCATAGAAATGCCTTGCGCTGTCGTTACCCTCCCAGACGTTCAGCGTCACAGTATAACAGCCGCTTTCCTTGGCAAATTCCATCACATAGTCAAAAAGCGTAGTTCCTATATGCCGACCCCTTGCGTTGCTGTCAACACATAAGTCATCTATATACAGCGTTTTTATATCTGTCATATTTGTTGCAAAAGCAGGCTCTTTGAATATACAGAACGCATATCCCTGTACCGTGTCACTCTCATCTACAGCCACAAATACAGGTGTCCTTTCATCAGCGAATATATCCGACAACTGATTTTCCGTGTACTTTGTCGTACCGTGTATGAATAAGTCGGGTCTTAAATCGGCGTGAAGCTCCAGCACCTGACCGAGCAACTCCGTAACACGCTTAATATCCTTGTCCTGCGCTCTTCTTACTGTAACCACACCTTATGCCTTTACTATCTTGCAGTAGCTCTTTTTACCCTTCTTTATCACGGCAAATTCGCCTATCTCTATCATAGCCGCAGGATCGGTCACCTTTTCATCGTTTACGCTGATACCGCCGCCTGTTACGTTTGTTCTTGCCTCTCTCTTTGAAGGGCAGAGCTTTGACGCAACAAGAGCATCAAGTATACCGATCTTACCGTCGCTTACAAGCTCGGCAGGCATAACAGCAGTAGGCATATCACCGCTGACGCCCTTACCGCCGAACAGCTCCTTTGCGGCGGCTAAAGCCTTTTCAGCCTCTTCCTCGCCGTGTACAAGCTTAGTAAGCTCGTATGCGAGTATCTCCTTAGCCTTGTTGAGCTGTGCGCCCTCCCAGCTCTCCATCTCTCTTATCTGTTCAAGCGGCAGGAATGTAAGCATCTTTATGCACTTCATAACATCAGCGTCCGCAACATTTCTCCAGTACTGGAAGAATTCAAACGGGCTTGTCTTTTCAGGGTCGAGCCATACAGCGCCCTTTTCGGTCTTACCCATCTTCTTGCCCTCGGAATTTAAGAGCAGAGTAATAGTCATAGCGTGTGCGTCCTTGCCGAGCTTCTTTCTGATAAGCTCAGTGCCGCCGAGCATATTGCTCCACTGATCGTCGCCGCCGAACTGCATATTACAGCCGTAATCCTTGTACAGCTTGTAGAAGTCGTAGCTCTGCATTATCATATAGTTGAATTCGAGGAACGAAAGACCTCTTTCCATTCTCTGCTTGTAGCACTCCGCGCTCAGCATCTTGTTTACCGAGAAGCAAGCGCCCACCTCACGCAGTACGTCAACATAGTTTAAATCAAGCAGCCAGTCCGCATTATTTACAAGCAGTGCCTTGCCGTCCGAGAAATCTATAAAACGGCTCATCTGCTTTTTAAAGCAGGCAATATTATGCTCGATATCTTCCTTTGTGAGCATCTTTCTCATATCCGTCTTGCCCGAAGGGTCGCCTATCATACCCGTACCGCCGCCGAGAAGCGCAATAGGCTTGTTACCCGCCATCTGTAAACGCTTCATAAGGCACAGCGCCATAAAGTGACCGACATGCAGAGAATCCGCTGTCGGGTCAAAGCCGATATAGAATGTAGCCTTTCCCTCGTTTATCATCTTGCTTATCTCTTCCTCATTCGTAACCTGAGCGATAAGCCCTCTTTCAATAAGTTCTTCGTAAAGTGTCATTTTCTTCTTCCTTTCGGTTTATTTTGATTTTATTATTTTTAGACAAACGTCTGTGTGTCCGTTTGCAATATCATGCTGTCATCTGATAGGAGCATTATTTACCCATTTGCACTAATTCTCGGCTTATGAACGCTCTGTTTGTTTTGCGTCTCTGCAATCGTGGTCGTTTGTGGTCGGTGCGTCCTGCACCGACTTGGTTCGACCACTTATAAGCATCCATGCTTAAACTCTGGGCGTTCAATATCGGGCATCCTTGCCCGTCCCTTGCCAAAGGTGAGCTTCTGTTGCTGAGTCAAGCTCAGCCAACTATTGAGGGATCGTTTACACCGAACCTTTCCGCTTGTACTATAACCTCCGCTGACAATCCCTCAGTCACAGTGACGAAAAACTCAGTTCTACAACAAAGCATCGTTAACCTGATATATAAAGCAACATTGAAAATGTTATACCGCACTGTGCCAGCTTTCTTTACACAATGGAGCTAAATGTGATAGTTCTTCGCCCAAACTTTCAACAAGCCTCAAATTGATCCTGCACCATCGCTAAACCCCGACCGTCCCGCTATCCCGCAAAAATCCTCAACATTATCAAATTGTAAATCAGGGTCACATTGCCGCCCGCCGTCAACGCAACCAAAGCCTATATCCACCTTTTTAAAAGGCGGAATTTGTCGCGCCTCACGGACACCTGACAATCTGCATAGCACCATCGCTAACCCCCGACCGTCCCGCTATCCTGCGAAAATCCGCAACGTTATCAAAGGTCGGAACAGTCAGCGGCGACCCGCCGCTTACAGCTGTTCGGCTATACTGTAAATCAGTTTCTCCGTCTTTTCCCAGCCAAGACACGGATCGGTTATCGACTTGCCGTAAACAGCGTCATCCGTACTCTGGTTTCCGTCCTCAATGTAACTCTCTATCATAAGTCCCTTGACAAATCCCTCAAGATCCTTGCTGTGACGGCGGCTGTGCAGAATTTCGTTTGCAATTCTTATCTGTTCAAGATATTTCTTGCCGGAATTAGAATGGTTCGTATCAACAATTACCGCCTTGTTAAGAAGCTCCTGCTTGCAGTAAAGCTCATAAAGCAGCGAAAGATCCTCATAGTGATAATTCGGTATGGTTTCGCCGTGCTTGTTTACAGCACCTCTCAGTATAGCGTGTGCAAGCGGATTTCCGCTTGTGTGCGTTTCCCAGCCTCTGTATATAAAAGTATGGCTTGCCTGCGCCGCACGGATAGAATTGAGCATTACCGACATAGTTCCGCTGGTTGGATTTTTCATTCCCACAGGTATATCAAGTCCGCTTGCAGTGAGTCTGTGCTGCTGATCCTCGACAGAGCGCGCACCGACAGCAACATATGACAGCAGATCCGACAGATAGCGGTCATTTTCGGGATAAAGCATTTCGTCCGCACAGGTAAAGCCTGTCTGCTCGATAGCGTGAAGATGAAGCTGTCTTACCTTGATAAGTCCCTCAAGCATATCCTCGTGCTTTGTGGGGTCGGGCTGATGTATCATACCCTTATATCCCTCACCCGTGGTACGCGGCTTATTCGTATATATTCTCGGTATGATAAGTATCTTATCCTTTACCTGCTCCTGAACAGGTACAAGCCTTGAAATATAATCAATTACCGGCTCTTCCTTGTCTGCGGAGCAAGGTCCTATTATCAGCAGAAACTTATTGCTCTTTCCTGTGAACACATCGGCTATTTCCTTATCCCTCTGTGCCTTTATTTCCTTTACCTTCTCACTTGCAGGATACTTTTTCTTGATCTCCTCCGGATCGGGCAGCCGTACCAGTAGATCCATGCTCATTGTCTTTCTACCTCCAAAAAATAAATTTTGGTCTTAATCTAACGGGTGGAAAATAAAAAAGCCCTCCGTGCAAAAATGCACAGAGGGCGAATTATCGCGGTACCACCTCAGTTTATCCGTGCGTTTAGACCATTTCACACGAACCTCAAAAGCTATAACGTAGCTACCGTTCCCGAAGGACAGCTCAGGGGTGTATCTTCACATTAAAACATCTGCCGTTTCACACCGACCAACGACTCTCTGAAAGCACGTTTCACGCTACTTTTTCCCTTCAAAGCCTTTAATATATCGCTTTAAACCGATTTTAGCATATCATTCCCGATTTGTCAAGAGGAAAATTACGTTTTATTTTTACCCGCTGATCCTTCACGCGACCTTTGAGTAATCTATGATCGAAATTTCCTGCATCATCTTCCTGCAATGCTCTATGATCTCTTCGGTTTTTTTCAACACATCGCCCGTATAGATTACTTCATTACACTGAGTACATTTATAACACGGAACATTCCTTATAATTATAAGGCAATTGCCTAAATCGGTAACACTGGTTGTAAAACCTTTTTCAGCTCTTGCACCACAGTTTGCACATAACATGATCAGTTCCTCCTTGTTTTAAAATCATCCTGCCAATGTTGCTCATCCGGATAGTAAGCAGTAATAAGATATATATATATTCTTCATCACAACTTACAACTACATGAATATACTTACCTTTAAGCTCTATTCCTAAAATCAAGCAACTGGAAAATGGTTTATCATTTTCATATTGTTCAATAATTTTGCCGTTTTCTACACAGCAAATAACATCATCAATCGTTATTCTACGCTCAAACAGTCTTATTCTTGCGTGTTCGGTTATTGCATAATGGTTAGCTGTGTTCAGTTGACGGAGTTCGTCTATACTTATCATTAAATCATTCCTTATGCTACTTTTTCATTTTTATTATACCACTAACATACAAAAAATTCAAGCAATCACAACCTGACACGCCCGATACGAATTTTTTACTTTTCTGCTTTGACAAAATGCAAACTGCAATCTATTTACTCGGTGCTTTATAAAAACAGAAACTGTCTTACCAAACCCCCGATATTCATTAAATGAAAAAAACCGCCGTCCCCATCGACAGCGGTTTTCCATTCAAAATATAAATACGCAGTAACCCTTTGCCACCGCCGGTAACGTAACCCTCACAAATTGCCGACATTCAGAACGGCGAATTTGAAGCGGCACATTGCCGCAACGGTGACTTTGAAGCGGCACATTGCCGCAACAGCGAATTTAAAGGAGTTGTGACGAAATGCAAAAATTTCATCACAGCTTTTCAGCATATCAAATTTCATTAAAATTACAATGCAACATATAGTAAAAAAGTCAAAACAATAAATAAACAACCAACACCCCATTATGGCAGAAGAGAAAAGGAGTCAGGAGAGAGGGAGGATTGACTCACTTTTTGTTTTGCATAGTTCACTTCTATTATACCGTTTTGGTAATTAACACTGATAGCAAGCTACCGATAGTGCTATTTGTCGGACAGCACTTCTCGGGTTCGCTATTCAAATTGATAACGTTGCTGCTATGAACGAGGGA
>ENA-OUUV01000546-OUUV01000546.1-human-gut-metagenome-genome-assembly--contig:-NODE-546-length-23055-cov-4.455783_pt1 | contig 23055 bp, 19 predicted proteins | sample MGYA00237952_ERZ548838 | MGnify/ENA primary metagenome ERZ548838 (study PRJEB26490, sample SAMN05194705) | human gut metagenome | biome: terrestrial biome; feature: human-associated habitat; material... | reverse complement strand
GAGATTCGCCTTAGTCTCGTGGGCTCGGAGATGTGTATAAGAGACAGCAGCAGCACGACAACGCCGATGACATTGAAGAGAAGGTGAACGACCGCGGCGCGGCGGGCGTTTTTGTTCGTGCCGATGGACGACAGCATGGCCGTGACGGTCGTGCCGATGTTCTGGCCCATGATGATGGGAATGGCCGCAGCATAGCTCACCGAGCCCGTGACGGCGAGCGCCTGCAAAATACCGACGGACGCGGAGCTCGACTGGATGATGGCCGTGAGCAGCGCGCCGGCGAGCACGCCGAGGAGGGGATTCTGAAAGGCAACAAAGAGATTCGTGAACGCGGGGACGTCCTTGAGGCCCGCGACCGCGCCGCTCATCGTCTCCATGCCGAACATGAGCGTGGCAAAGCCGAGCAGGATCATGCCGGTGTCCTTTTTCTTGTTGTCCTTGCAGAACATGTAGTAGATGATGCCGATGAGCGCAAGGACGGGAGTGAAGGATGAGGGCTTTAAGAGCTTGATCCAGAAGTTGCCGGAGTCGATGCCGCCAAGGCTCAAAAGCCAGGCCGTGACGGTCGTGCCGACGTTGGCGCCCATGATGACGTTGATGGCCTGACGCAGCGTCATCAGGCCCGAGTTGACAAAGCCGACCACCATGACCGTGGTGGCGGACGAGCTCTGGATGATGGCTGTGATGCCAAGGCCCGTTAAAAATCCGGCGAATACGCTGCCGGTCATCTTGTCGAGAAGAGAGCGGAGCTTGCCGCCCGCGCGGCGCTCGAGCGCCTGGCCCATCAGGTTCATGCCGAAGAGGAACAGGCACAGCCCGCCGATCATCGTGAGCACATTGAAAATATCCATATTTTCTATCTTTCCTTTTTTCTTTTTTGAGACTCTATCTATAACCAAAATACAGTTTACGCGAGAAATGTCAAAACTGCCAGAGGAGAATTGTAAAATCTATGTAAAATACACAACAGCGACGGAATACGGCGTGATTTGTGTCATGTTGCACAGTTTTTTTCCGCATGAACTGGAAAAAAGTGCAGACACTAAGCGCAGCATTCGCCGCGGCGTCTGCCTCCGCGGCAAAAAGCAACTTGAAATGTCGGAGGAATCGTATGAAAAAAGACTTTATCGACACCAATGAATTCACAAAGCAGGAACTGCTCGACATCATCGACTTGTCGCTCGCCATCAAAAAGGCCATTAAGGCGGGCTACTATCCGCCCCTGATGCGCAACATGACGCTCGGCATGATCTTCCAGCAGTCCTCTACGCGCACGCGCGTCTCGTTTGAGACCGCGATGAGCCAGATGGGCGGGCACGCGCAGTATTTAGGCCCCGGTATGATCCAGCTCGGCGGGCATGAGACCATCGGCGACACGGGCAAGGTACTCTCAAAGCTTGTCGATGTCGTGATGGCGCGCGTCATCGAGCACAAGACGATCGAAGAGCTCGCAAAAAGCTGCACCATCCCCGTCATCAACGGCATGTCGGACTACAACCACCCCACGCAGGAGATCGGCGACCTCTGCACGATCGTGGAGAACCTTCCGCAGGGGAAAAAGTTAGAGGACTGCAAGGTCGTGTTCGTGGGCGACGCGACGCAGGTGTGCGCGTCGCTCGGCTTTATCACGACGAAGCTCGGTATGCACTTTGTCCAGTACGGCCCCCAGGGCCACCAGCTGAATGAGCAGCACAAGGAGATCATGAGGAGGAACTGCGCGCTCTCCGGCGGCAGCTACCTTGTCACCGATGACCGCGAGAGCGTACGCGGCGCGGACTTCATCTATACCGATGTGTGGTACGGTCTCTACGAAAACGAGATGCCGAAGGAAGAGCGCGTGCGCGTCTTCCACGACTATCAGGTCAACCGCGAGCTGATGCAGCTGGGGAACCTTGGCTGCAAATTCATGCACTGCCTGCCCGCGACGCGCGGCGAGGACGTGACCGACGAGGTCGCCGACAGCGACGCCTCCCTCTGCTGGGAGGAGGCAGGCAACCGCCTGACGGCCATGCGCGGCCTTCTTGTCTACTTTACACGCTGCCGCAAGGAGCCGAGCGGTCTTCAGATCGCGGCGGCGAAAGAGGAGCTTGACAAAGTGCTCTGCGACAAGCTCGGCTGCGTCGAGGCTTACTGCGGCGTTTCGAAAGCGGAAAAGAGCTGAGATAAGCCATGGAGAAGAATCAATTCCGGCTCGCAGACGTCATTTTGTCGGTCATCTGCGTGGTGTTTGTCGCCGAGGCGGCGGCGCCGGTCGCGTCGATCGGCAACAGCCAGTATTTCTGGTGGATCTTTATGATATTGGCGTTTCTGCTGCCCTACGGCCTCATCGCCGCCGAGCTCGGCACAGCCTACGCGGGAGACGGCGGACTCTATGACTGGATCCACGCGGCGTATCCGGACGGCAAGTGGGCGGCGCGTGCCTCGTGGTACTACTGGATCAACTTCCCGCTGTGGATGGCGTCGCTCGCGGTGATGTGTCCCGAGCTCATCACGTTCATCACGGGGCGGAGCCTCGGAACATTCGGCTCGCTCGTGGTCGAGCTGCTGTTCATTTGGATCGTCACGCTCATCGCGTGCTATCCCGTGTGCGACAGCATTATTATCCTGAACGTGAGCGCTGTCATCAAGATCGTGCTGGCGCTGCTGGTCGGCGGGCTCGGCGTGTGGTATATCAGCCGTTACGGCTTTGTCAACGACATGTCGGCGCGGACATTTCTGCCGTCGTTCGACTTAAACAGCCTTTCGTATATCTCTGTTATCATCTTCAACTTCCTCGGCTTTGAGGTCGTGTGCACGTATGCAAACAACATGAGCGACCCGAAAAAGCAGATCCCGCAGTCCATCGTGACCGGCGGCATCGTCATCGCGGCCATCTACCTCTTCTCGGCGTTCGGCATCGGCGCGGCAGTGGATGTGCGTGAGATCAGCGTGGATTCGGGGCTTATCGACGCGGTGTCGCTCATTCTGGGCGGCAGCGGCGGCGTGCTCGTGGGCGTGGTGGCGCTTTTGTTCCTCGTAACGCTGTTCGGCAATATGATCTCGTGGTCGATGGGCGTCAATTCGACGGCGGCGCTGGCGGCGGACCACAACGACATGCCGCGGGTGTTCGCCAAGCGCTGGGCAAAGAACGACATGCCCGTCGGCGCGGCGGTCACGTCGGGCGTCGTCGCCTCGTGCGTGTGTGTTTTGGGCGTGCTCATCGAGATGGCGTCGCCGGATTCGTCACTCTTCTGGAGCTTTTTCGCGCTGAATCTCGTGATGCTGCTTTTGAGCTATCTTCCCGTGTTTCCGGCGTTTTTGAAGCTGCGGCGCGAGGATGCGAAGACGCCGCGCCCGTTCCGCGTGCCGGGGTCTGACACGGCGCTCAAATGGATCGCCTACGTGCCGATGGTGCTCATCGTCATTTCGATCATTTTCACTGCGGTCCCGCTCTCGTTTGACGCAGAGACGCTTGCGAGCTTTCTGCCCATTACGATCGGGTCGATCCTCAGCGTGGTGATCGGCGAGGTGCTGATCGCGCTGCGCGGAAAAAACGCGCGCAGCTAAGTACGGTTTCATCATAAGGAGACAAAGCTATGGCAAAACGAATCATCGGCACAACGCCGAAGCAGGACGGGTATCGCATGCCCGCCGAATTTGAGCCCCAGCAGGGCGTGTGGATGCTCTGGCCCGAGCGAAACGACAACTGGCGCGACGGCGGAAAGCCCGCGCAGAAGGCCTTTGCGGATGTTGCCAAGGCCATCGCAAAATTTGAAAAGGTCACGGTCGGCGCATCCGTGCGCCAGTATCAGAACGCGCGCGCCAAGCTCCCCGAAAATATCCGCATCGTGGAGATCGAGAGCGACGACGCGTGGGTGCGCGACTGCGGGCCGACGTTCCTTGTGAACGACAAGGGCGGTCTTCGCGCGGTGGACTGGGAGTTCAACGCCTGGGGCGGGCTCGTCGATGGGCTGTATTTCCCCTGGGACAAGGACGACCAGATCGCGCGCAAGATCTGCGAGATCGCGGATGTGGACAGCTACCGCACAGAGGGCTTCGTGCTCGAGGGCGGTTCCATTCACGTCGACGGAGAGGGCACAGTGCTGACGACTGAAATGTGCCTGCTCTCCGAGGGCCGCAACCCCGATAAGAGCAAAGAAGAGATCGAGCAGATGATCTGCGACTACCTCGGGTGCGAGAAGGTGCTGTGGATCAAGGACGGCATCGACCCTGACGAGACGAACGGGCACATCGACGACGTCGCGTGCTTCGTCGCACCCGGCGAGGTCGCGTGCATCTGGACGGAGGACAAGAACCATCCGTTTTATGAGCAGGCGCAGGCGGCTTACAAATTCCTGAGCGAGGCGACGGACGCCAAGGGCCGCAAATTAAAGGTCCACAAGCTCTGCCTGACAAAAAAGCCGTGCTTACTCGAGGGCGCGGATACCATCGACGCCGTCGAGGGCACCATTCCCCGTGAGGACGGCGAGGTCAGCATCGCGTCGTATATGAACTTTTTGATCGTCAACGGCGCGGTCATCTTGCCGCAGTACGGCGACGAAAACGACGCAGTCGCCATCGAACAGGTGCAGAAAATGTTCCCCGACCGCGAGGTCGTGGGCGTGCAGACGAAGGAGGTCGCCTTCGGCGGCGGCAATATCCACTGCATCACCCAGCAGCAGCCTGCGGTGAAGAAGTAAAAAAGAGTGCCGTCCGTGCAATAAATGTACGGGCGGCGCTTTTATGGTGCTTATGCAGTTTGCTCGCGGGCGATGCGGATGAATTCCGAGAGCACGCTCCACGGATACGAGCGGCTCAAGTACCCAAAGCAGATGGGATAGGAAGCCTCTGGGCAGAGCGGGAGAATGTGCAGGTGCGCGAGCTGCGCGGGCGAGAGCGCTGTGTGCAGCAGATTTTCCGGGCAGAAGCATGCGCCGACGCCCTGCTCGCAGAGCGCGAGCAGCGTTTCGACGTTTTCCGACGTCGCTTTGCTGACGGGCGAGACGCCCGAGGAGCGCAGAAGTCCGCGCCCGATGCGCCCGCCGATGTCCTCCGCGGAGCCGAGGACAAAGGGGCAGCCGCGCAGGGCACTTAGGTTTCCCGCGGCGATCTCGCCGCGGTGCGTGTCGAGGTCGATGCCGCACTGCGCGAGCAGCCCATCAGACAGGCACAGCACGATGTGCTCCAGATAGTAATCCTCAAGCACCGCGCCGGGGAGTGGGCGGGGAAAGCCGGCGATGGCGAGGTCAATGCCGCCGCTGAGCAGCGCCTTTTGGATCGCGTCGTTCGAGCCCTCAAGCAGCGTGACCTCGACATTCGGGTATCTGCGCTGAAAGACGGGGATCAGGTGCGGCATGATGGCGCGGCCGCGCGTATAGGCGATGCCGACGCGCAGCTCGCCTTTCTGATTTTCAGAGATGTCGCAGAATTCGCGCTCCATGGCCTGGCGCGTCTGACCGATGGATTCGGCATAGCGCAGAAACGTGCGGCCCGCATAGGTGAGCTCAAGCGGCGTGCGGCGCACAAGGAGCGTGCAGCCAAGCTCCTTTTCAAGTCCCGCAATGTGGGACGAGAGCGACTGCTGCGTGATGTGCAGCGCTTCGGCGGCGCGGGTGAAGTTTTTCTCCCGCGCGAGCACGAGAAAATAGTCAAGAGAATGGAAATTCATGGGAACGCTCCTTTCACAGCTTTTTCTTGTAGAATATATCAATTTTAACAGTTTTACAAGCGCGAAGGCGGCAATTATACTGTGGGCAGTGGGTGCGGACGGCAGGAAAAAGATTCCCTTTTTCCGCCGTGCGTGCTAAGATAGCGATACTGTGTTAAAAAGGATAGGGAGGACTTGGATGGCTGCGATCGTTTTATTCTGCCTTGCGCTGCTTGTGTGCATCGTATTGAGGACGAATATCCTCTACGCGCTCCTGGCGGGGCTCGTGATCTTTACGCTGTACGGCAAAAAGCAGGGCTTTTCGTGGAAAGAACTCGGGAAGATGATCTGCTCGGGCGTGAAGACGTCGGCAAGCGTGCTGCTCGTCTTTCCGTTGATCGGCATTCTGACGGCGTTCTGGCGTGCGTGCGGCACGCTGCCGTTCATTATCTGCTGCGCCGTTGACCTCATTCGGCCGGAAATTCTGCTGCTGATGACGTTTTTGCTGAATTGCGGCGTCTCGATGCTGACAGGCACGGCGTTCGGCACGGCGGCGACGATGGGCACCATCTGCGTGAGCGTCGGCATTTCGATGGGCATGGACCCCGTGCTGCTCGGCGGCGCGATGCTTTCGGGCGTATACTTCGGCGACCGCTGCTCGCCGGTCTCGACGAGCGCGCTGCTCGTGAGCGAGCTGACGGAGACGAACATTTACGACAACATCAAGCGCATGCTCAAGACGGCGCTCGTGCCGTTTCTTCTGAGCTGCGGCGTCTATGCGGCGCTCGGCATGGTGAAAAACGGCAGCGGCGCGGCGGGCGAGCTGTGGCCGCTCTACGGGCGCGAGATGACGCTTCACTGGGTCATGTGCCTGCCGGCGGTGCTCATTTTGATCCTGTCGGTCCTACGCGTGAACGTGAAAAAGGCGATGTCGGTCAGCATTCTGGCGGCGGTCGTGCTGTGCATTTTCCTGCGGCATCTGGACGCGGTGACGATCCTCAAGACCGCAATCTTAGGCTACACGGCGTCGGACGCCGAGGTCGGCGCGATGCTCAACGGCGGCGGCATCATTTCGATGGTGCGCGTGGCGCTGATCGTGATGATCTCGTCGGCGTATTCCGGCATTTTTCGCAAGACGGGGCTGCTCGACGGGTTGTGCGGGCGTGTGACGGCGCTGCGCGACAAAACGTCGCCCTATGCCTCGATGCTGCTGACGGCGGTTCTGGCGAGCCTTCTCGCCTGCAACCAGACGTTGACGATCATCCTGACACACCAGCTCTGCGCGCCGTCGCAGAAGGATAAAGAAGAATTTGCCATCAACCTTGAAAACAGCGCCGTCGTCGTCGCGCCGCTGATCCCGTGGTCGATCGCGGGGGCGACGCCGCTCTCGACCGTCGGCGCACCGATGACAGGCATGGCATTTGCGTGCTTTTTATACATCCTGCCGCTGTGCGAACTCGTGCGGCGGACAGCGCAGCAGCGCGCGGCGAAAAAAACCGCCGCGCAGAAATGAGAAAGGACTTTGTATGAACGGAAAGACGTTACTGGCGGAAGCCATCGAAATGAAAGACGAGATCGTCGAGAACCGGAGAGCGATCCACCGCGCGCCGGAGGTCGGCGCGCACCTGCCGCAGACGGTTCAATTTGTCGAAGAAAAGCTGCGATTGCTCGGCTATGAGCCGCGCGAGCTGGGCGGCGGCGTGGTCGCGGAGCTCACGGGCGAGGATACGGGGCGCTGTATCCTGCTGCGCGCCGACATGGACGCGCTCAAGGTGCGGGAGAAGACCGACCTGCCGTTCCGTTCGGAAAACGGCAGCATGCACGCCTGCGGACACGATATGCATGCCGCGATGCTGCTGGGCGCTGCAAGGCTGCTCAAGGCGCATCAAAGCGAACTCAAGGGCACGGTGAAGCTCGTCTTCCAGCCCGACGAGGAAGGCTTCACGGGCGCGAAAGCAATGCTTAAGGCCGGTGTGCTGGAGGCGCCGGAGCCGCAGGCGGCGATGGCGCTGCATGTGAACTCCGGGACGCCGTCGGGCCTCGTGCTGTGCGGCAAGGGAACGTTTATGGCGGGCTGCACGCTGTTTCGCATCACGGTCAAGGGTGTCGGCTGTCACGGGGCAATGCCGGAGACGGGTGTCGACCCAATCAACATTGCCGCGCACATCTACCTTGCGCTTCAGGAGATCACGGCGCGCGAGCTGCCCGCGAAGACGCCCGCCATCGTGACAATGGGCAAATTCAGCGCGGGGCACGCGCCGAATATCATCCCGCAGGAGGCCGTGATCGAGGGCACGATCCGCACGTTCGACCGCGACGTGACCGCGCTGATCCTGCGCCGCATCGGCGAGATCGCGGACGCGACAGCCAGGGCCTTCCGCGGCAGTGCGAGCGTCGAAGAGCTCGCGAGCGCGCCGCCGCTCAAAAACGACGAGGCGCTGACCGAGCAGATGGCGCGCTGCGCCGAAATGCTGTTCGGCGAGAAGAGCGTCTACCGCCTGCGTGAGGGCGGGATGGGCTCGGAGGACTTTGCGTCCTATACCTACGAGCTGCCGTGCGCGTATCTGTTGCTCGGCGCGGGCACGGCGCAGGAGGACGCGCGCTACGGAAAGCCCATGCACAACGAGAGCGTCGTCTTCAACGAGAACATTTTACCGCGCGGGAGCGCACTGCTCGCCTATGGCGCGATGCAGTGGCTCGAAGACCGGCAATAAAAAAATCCGCTTACGAATTTCGTAAGCGGATTTTTTATAATTGATTGTCGATGACTTAGCCGACGAGCGCCTCGGTATCCATGGCGATCATGAGCTCCTCGTTCGTGGGGATGAGGAGGACGGTGACCTTGGAGTCGGGCGCGGAGATGACGCGTTCTTCGCCGCGGACCTTGTTGGCGTCCTCGTCCATCTTGACGCCCATGAACTCGAGGCCGGAGGCGATGGCCATGCGCTGGGAAGCGCTGTTCTCGCCGACACCTGCGGTGAAGATGATGGCGTCCACGCCGCCCATCGCGGCGGCATACGCACCGATGAGCTTCTTCACGCCGTAGTTGAACATATCGACGGCAAGGCCGGCGCGCTCATTGCCCTGCTCGAAGGCCTCTTCGAGATCGCGGAAGTCGGAGCTGACGCCGCTGACGCCCATGACGCCGGACTTCTTGTTGAGGACATTGACCATCTCCTTGATGTCCATGCCGTACTTGTTCATCAGGTACTCGAGGATACCGGCGTCAATGTCGCCGGAGCGGGTACCCATGGGAAGACCGGCGAGCGGGGTGAAGCCCATGGAGGTGTCGACGCTCTTGCCGCCGTCGATCGCGGTGACGGAGGAGCCGTTGCCGAGGTGGCAGGAGATCAGCTTGAGCTGCTCGATGGGCTTGCCGAGCATATCGGCCGCGCGCTGGGAAACATACTTGTGAGAGGTGCCGTGGAAGCCGTAGCGGCGGACCTTGTCCTTCTCATAGTACTCATAGGGAAGAGCATAGGTGTAAGCCACGGGAGGCATGGTCTGGTGGAAGGCAGTGTCGAACACGGCGACCATGGGCACGCCGGGCATGAGCTCCTGGCAGGCCTTGATGCCGATGATGTTGGCGGGGTTGTGGAGCGGGGCGAGGGGAGTGCACTCCTCGATTGCCTGCATGACCTCGTCGGTGATGACGACGGACTTGGCAAACTTTTCGCCGCCGTGGACGACGCGGTGGCCGACAGCGTCGATCTCCTTCATGGAGCCGATGACGCCGTTCTTCTCGTCGACGAGCGCGTTCAGCACGGCCTGGATGGCCTCGTTGTGGGTGGGCATGGAGACGGAAGCGGCCTTGATGGCTTCCTTGCCGGGAAGCTGGGGCTTATAGGTGAACAGACCGTCGATGCCGATACGCTCGCACAGACCCTTCGCCAGCAGCTCGCCCGTGGTGGGGTTGAGCAGCTGATACTTCAGGGAAGAAGAACCTGCGTTGATGACCAGAACATTCATAAGTATACTCCTTTTTCCGAGGGCGCTTGCATTGCGCCCGAATTTCCGATAAAATAAGAATCAAATTGATCGGATGTATAATTCAATACAAAATATATTATAACAACTTTTTTCGCAAAGACAAGTAAATTTAACAAAACGTAACTCTTTTGTAACCGCTTTGAGAGGACTTCCATGAGGGTATTTGGTATAATATGCGAATATAATCCCTTCCACCGCGGCCACAAGTGGCAAATTGATGAATTGCGCCGTCTGGCAGGCGAGGAAGAGTGCGCGGTCGTGTGCGCGATGAGCGGCGATTTTGTCCAGCGGGGCGATTTTGCCATTGAACGCGCGCATGCGCGCGCCGAGGCTGCCGTGCGCGGCGGGGCAGATTTAGTCCTTGAGCTGCCGCTGCCGTGGGCCATTTCGTCGGCGGAGGGCTTTGCCCGCGGCGGCGTGAGCATTTTGGCGGCGACGGGCGTGGTCGACACGCTGGCCTTTGGCAGCGAATGCGGTAACGCGGCGAAATTGCAGCGCGCGGCAAAGGCACTGCTGCGGGCGGATTTTCCCGACGCGCTGCGAGAGGAGCTTGCCAAGGGCCTGTCCTTTGCCGCGGCGAGGGAGAGCGCTGCGAGGGCGCTCATCGGCGAGGATGCCGCGGTGCTCCGGGAGCCGAACGATATCCTCGGCGTAGAATACTGCAAGGCGCTGCTGCAAAGCGGCAGTACCATCGCGCCGCTGGCAATATTGCGAAAGGTCGTCGGGCACAACGGGGGTGCGGCGAAGGGCTTCGCCTCGGCGAGCCACATCCGCGAGCTGCTCACGAACGGAGAGGACGCCTCCGCGTATCTGACGGCGGAGAGCGCCGCCATCTATGCGCGCGAATGCGCAGCGGGCCGCGCGCCGGTGACGATGCAGAATGCGGAGCGAGCGGTGCTTTCCCGGCTGCGCGCGATGTGCGAGGAGGACTTCGCCTGCTATGACAGCGGGAATGAAGGCCTTTATCGCCGGTTTTATGACGCAGCGCGGACGGTAGCGTCCGTCGACGAGCTGCTCTCCACGGTGAAGACGAAGCGCTATGCCTATGCGCGGCTGCGGCGGATGCTGCTTGCGGCGTATCTGGACGTGACGGCGGCGGATGTGCCGCCGGAGGTCCCCTATCTGCGCGTGCTGGCGTGCAATGAGCGGGGACGAAAGCTGCTCAAAACGATCAAAAAAACGGGAAGCGCACCGGTGCTGACCAAGAGCGCCGATGTGCGCGCGTTGAGCGAGGAGGCGCAGAAGCTCTTCGCTCTGACGGCGCGCGCGGCGGATCAATACGTGCTCGCCTATCCCGAGCTGCGCGCGGCCAGAGGCAGCAGCGCGTGGACGGAGGGGCCTGTGATCGTTTGAGCAAGGAACCGAGACCTCGAAAGGAGAACAGAATGAAAAAATGGATGTCGCTGCTGCTTTGCTGCGTGCTGGCGCTGAATTTGACCGCCTGCGGCGCAGGAGCGCCCGGCGGGCCGGAGGACAACGCGCCGCCGCAGGCGAGCGCGCTGCACTTTGAAGTCGCGACGCAAGTTTACGAAAACGAGTACAAGGCCGACGACGGCACGGTGCTTCTGGCGGAGCGCTACGAACTGCCGGTGCTCGAACTGCGCACGGAGGACGGCGAGCTCTACACGCTGGCGGAGAACGTGACGGCGAACGGCGGCACGGGCAACCCCGCGCAGTTCACGGCGCAGAACGCCTTCAACACGGAGATGAACAACGAGCTCGCGGGTCTTGAGTCCGAGGCGGCGCAGATGGCCGCGGAGGCCAAGGAGCTCTACGCGGAAAACGGCACATCGGTCTTTTTGAACGGAAGCTACTGGACGAACGAGCTGAGCCTGACGCAGACCTACATGACCGAGGGGAAACTCCTGAGCATCGCGGCGGAGAACTACACCTACTACGGCGGCGTGCATCCGAATTCCGCCACCCGCGCGTGGAGCTTTGATCTGACGACGGGCGAATTCCTGACGCTGGACGCGCTGGCCTCGGAGGAGGGCGATTTGCAGGGAAACTCGCTGCAGGAGAGCATTTATTGGAATATCTACGAGCAGATCGCGCAAAAGGGCCTCAGCGAAGGATATTTTGACGATTATGACTCTTATTTGCAGGATTTCCCCACGCTCGCGACGCTGAACTTTACGGAAAACGGCCTGACGGTCACGTTCGACCAGTACGTCATCGCGCCGTATGCGGCGGGGCCGCAGGTGTTCTCGGTGCCGTACAGCGAATTCTACAACGCGCTGAGCGAGCACGCGAAGACGATTTTAGACGTCTCGCAGGAGCAGACCGTGTTGGCGGATTTCGACACGGCGGCGACGCTGTGGTCGTGGTTTTATATGGACGATCCGCCGATGGATTACAATGTGACAGCCGAGGTCGACGGCAATCTTTATGATCTGGCGGACATCAAGGGCGTGGAAACGCTGGAGGGCCTCCGTGCGCTGCTGCTGCGGTATGTCACACCGGAACTTGCCGACGAATGGCTGGGCAGCACTGAGCAGCGTTACCGTGATATTGACGGCAGACTCTATGTCATGTCCGCAGGCCGCGGCGGCAACGAGAGCCTGGGCGGATACACGTGCACGGCTGCGCTCGACGGCGACAGCGGCGTGTTGACGCAGACGGTCACGCTGCTTGCGTGGGACGACACCGCGCAGGCGTGGGCGGATACCGGCAAAACGGAAGCCTACGAATATCCATTTACCCTCGTCGACGGCCACGCAGTGTTCTCCGCATTCCCGTATCCGTACTGAGAGAATAGGAGAGAGGGAGGGGAGTCCCATGGCGTAAAAAGTGCGGCCGCGCCGCAGAAGCGATCATATAGGACCACTTTTACGGAGGATGAGAGAAATGAAAAGAGTAAAAATCTTTCTGCTGCTTTTTACCCTGTGCTGCGCACTGACTGCTTGCGGCACAAAGCCCGCGGACGATGTACCGCCGCCGGATGATGAGACGTCTGCGGTGGACATCGAATGGTTCAACACGGAATTTTTCAATGTGGGCAGCGGCGTGTGCATGACGAATATGCTGCTCAGCAGCTATTACGACACCGCCGCGGACATCGACCTCTATGAGCTCTTCTATAATGGCCCGACAGGAATACAGGAAGAGGTCACTGAGGCAGAACAGACAGCAATCGGCCCGGTGGCGTTTGAGCATTATCCCATCAAAACGCAGAGAACGGAAATGGACGCCTTTTTGCAGGAGTATTTGGGCGTGGCACTGGACGAGACGAACAAAAAGAATCTCGACCAGTTCATCTATCTCGAGGAGTACGACGCCTATTATCTGCTCCACGGCGATACGAATTTCCAGCGCTGCACGGTCACCTCGCTCGAGCAGAACGAGGACGGGACTATCACGCTCACCTATGAGCAGGAGAGCGGTGAAAAGGGGATCGTCACGCTGAAGGGCAGCAAAGGCAGCTACCAGTTTGTGTCGAACAAGGAAGCGTGAAGATAAAAGAAAAATGCTGGCTCATAAGAGCCAGCATTTTTTATATGTAGCTTACCGGTAGCGCTCGCGGTGTGCGTGCATGATCTCAGCCAGCAGCACACCGTTGTCGGGCGGGGTGTAGGTGATGGCGTTCGCGCCTGCCGCGATGGTCTTGCGAATAGTCTCATCCTTCGGGCCGCCGGTGGCGATGATGGGGATCTCGGGATGACGGGCGCGGAGCGCGGCGACGAGCTGCGGCGTTTCCGACGCGGCAGAGACGTTCAAAATGTCGACGCCTGCGGCAATACGAGCCTCAGTGTCCTGCGTGGCGGAGACGATGGTCGCCACGACCGGAATGTCGATGTGCGACTTGATGTCGCGCAGAATATCCGCCGAAACGGGCGCGTTGAGCACAACGCCGTAAGCGCCGCAGTGCTCAGCCTCCATCGCCTGGGCGACAGAGCGCGCGCCAGACGTGAAGCCGCCGCCGACGCCGCAGAACACGGGCATATCCGCCACGCTGATGACGGCGCGCACGATGCGCGGCTGCGGGGTAAAGGGATAAACGGCAATCACCGCATCGGCATTGACGCTTGCGATGGTGGCAACGTCAGTGGAAAAGACAAAGGACTTGATCGTTCTGCCGAAGATGCGGATGCCGCTGCACTCGTTGATGCACTCGGGTACCATCAGCATATGGTTGCGGAGCTTTCCGCTGTAACTCGGCGTGGGCGTGGGAGTAAAATCGCTCATAAAAACACCTTCCTTTCCGCAGGTAATAGATGACCGGTAAAATGTTATGCAGGGAAATTATTCGACATGAATGCTTGCACGCATGGCGAGGATCGTCTGCTCAATGAGCGTGTCAAGATCCCAGCCGAGCATTTCCGCGCCGCGCTCGATGACCTCGCGCGAGCAGCCGGCGGCAAACTTCTTGTCCTTGTACTTTTTCTTGACGGACTTGACCTCAAGATCGCTGACGCTCTTACTCGGGCGCATGAGCGCGACCGCGCCGATCAGGCCTGTGAGCTCGTCGGTGGCAAAGAGGACCTTTTCCATCTCGTGCTGAGGCTCGGGAAGGCCGTCAAAGTGCAGGCCATAGCCGTGGCTGGCGGTGGCGCGGATCAGGCGCTCGTCGAGACCGTTTTCACGCATGATCTCCTGCGACTTGATGCAGTGCTCGTCGGGATACATCTCAAAATCAAGGTCGTGGAGAAGGCCGACGATCTCCCAGAAGTCCGCCTCGTCGCCGTAGCCGAGCTTTTCCGCGTACCAGCGCATCACGTCGGCGACGGTGTTGGCGTGCTTTAAGTGGAATTCACCCTTGTTGTACTGCGTGAGCAGCTCCCACGCCTGTTCTTTCGTATATGCCATAATGATTGCCTCTCTTTGCTTATGGCTGCTCGTCCGTAAAGTGGACGTGATTGAAAATGTGGTCAGAGCAGAAGCAGTGGTACCCTGCGCACTTGCTGCAATAGCGGAACTGCAGCTCAGGATTTGTCACGTCCGTGCGGCCGCACACGGCGCATTTGTGGCGGAAGCCCTGCGTCTGCTGTTGATACTGCTCCTGACGCTGCTGGGCGCGCACGGTGTTATGGAAGTGCGTGGCCTGCTTGCTCTGGTGGCGTTCGAGTCCCCAAAACCGTGTAAGCTCGGGCCAGAAGAAAATGACGAAATTCAAAAGCGCCACAATGGGCATGATGGAATAGTACCATCTGCCGGCGGCAATGTAGCGCACAATGTCGAAGAAGAAGTAGAATACGTCAATATACGCGAGCCACTTCATGCGGATGGGGAAAACGAAAAACAGCAGCACCTGCGCATCGGGATAGAGGAGCGCGAAGGCCATGAACATGGCAAAGTTGACATAATTTGCACCGTAGACGGGGATGCTGTAGCCCGTGATCAGGCTGACGATGCTCGCGCCGAGGACGGTGAGCAGCATGCCGCTCAGGTAATACGTCGTAAACTTGGCTGTGCCCCACTGCCGCTCGAGCGTCGAGCCGATCCAGTAGTAGAAATAGCAGGTGATGAGAAGATAGAACGGACTCGTGCTCTCAGGGATGAGGACAAAGGTGACGAGCCGCCAGACCTGCCCATGGAGAAGACCCGAGAGCGTGTAGGAGAAGAAGCTCAGAAAGTTGCCGTTCGAGAAGTTGGACAAAAGCCCCAGCACCACGTTGCCGATGACAACATAGAGCATCAGGTTGGGGATGCCAAAATTCGGATGCAGGATACAAAAGCGGTCGATCGCCTGGTTGAGTTTTTTCAATGCGGGATACCTCGTTTCGATCAAATAACATTTAAAAACATTATGACACAGCGGCGGGGAAAAGTCATCAATAAAGTTTGAACAAATGACTATTCCTGAATGGAATGAAGAGCAAGAATGCGGAAAGAAACGAATTCTTTCCACATTCTTAACACTTGTTCACTTGAGATCGAGCTCGGGCGGAACGTCGATCTCCTCGCCGACGTATTTGCCGTTCTTTTTCCGCTGGCGCACGCATTCGGTCAAAAGATACTCGATTTGGCCGTTGACGGAGCGGAAATCGTCCTCTGCCCAGGCGGCGATGGCGGCGTAGAGCTTGGGGGACAGGCGCAGGGGCACCTGCTTTTTGGCGTTGTCGTTCATGGCAGCCTCCCAAAAAGTAGCGCGGCGCGCTTAATACAGGCTTCCGGAGTTGACGACGGGCTGGGCGTCGTGGTTGCCGCACAGCACCACGAGCAGGTTCGAGACCATGGCCGCCTTGCGCTCCTCGTCGAGCTCGACCGTGCCCTTTTCCGCCAGACGCTCAAGCGCCATTTCGACCATGCCGACCGCGCCGTCAACGATCATCTTGCGCGCGTCGATGATGGCGCTGGCCTGCTGGCGCTGGAGCATGACGGCCGCAATCTCGGGCGCATAGGCGAGGTAGGTGATGCGCGCTTCGATGATCTCAAGGCCCGCGTCGGCGACCTTGGCCTGAATTTCATCGCGGATGCGCGCGGCGACGACCTCGCTCGAGCCGCGAAGGCTGCCCTCGTCGGCCTGACCGTCGCCCGTGGTGTCGACATTCGGAGCGACGTCGTAAGGATAGAGGCGGACGATGTTGCGCAGCGCCGCGTCGCACTGGAGCGACAGGTATTCCTTGTAGTTATCCACGTTGAATACGGCCTTGGCTGTGTCGGTCACGCGCCACATCACGGCGATTCCGATCTCCACGGGGTTGCCGAGACAGTCGTTGATCTTCTGGCGGGCGTTGTTGAGCGTCATGATCTTGAGCGAGATCTTCTTGCTGCCGCCCACCTCGACCGCGGCGGACGCGCCCTGCATGGCAGCGAGAAGGTCCGTGCCCTTGTGGCCGCCGTCCACATCGCCGGACTGGTTGAGCTTCGTCTTGGCGGCGGGGTTGAACGACGAGCAGAAGGGGTTGACGCAGTAGAAGCCCTCGCCCTTGAGCGTGCCGATGTACTTGCCGAACAGCGTCAGCACCAGCGCCTCCTGCGGCTTCAGAACGCGCAGGCCGCACAGTGGGATCCAGCCGAGCAACAGCAGGATGACGCAAAGGATGACAAGGGGCAGAAAGCCCGCATTGATGCCGACGATCAGAAAAACGACCGCGGCGATGTAGAGAACAAGCTCGAGCAGCAGCACGAGCATGCCGTTTTTGTGACCGGTGATGATCTTTTCTTCCATAAAAAGCACCTCCAAACTTGATATCAAAATAATATCATAACAATATAAGATGTCAAGAGGGAAATGCAAAAAAACGACCGGTGATTGCACCGGTCGGTGAAAAATCAATTATGTGGCAATGACAAACTGGAATCTATCTTGGTATTCCATCATCATTAAAATGTTTTTTCAAAGCTTTTTCTGTCGGGTAAATTGATAGAATCATAATAAAACATTGGATTGTTACAAGAATTATCCCTGCAAATCCAATCGTATTCTTATCACTATGGTATAACGGAATATGTATCAAGGCAGATGGTATAACCATTACCCATCCTATTTTCCACCAAAGTTTTCCACAATAGTTATGAGCAAATTTCCATGTATCCATATTTTTCATTGAACGAGTTGTTCTGTATCCTAACATGCTGTTTATATGTTTTGGGCAATGCTTCCACATCATTCTTCCTGCAATGACCATAACAATGGGAATGATTAAATCGCATAGTAACATAAACCACCAAAAGCACATAACATTCACCTCAAAAAGTAGAATTTGATAGAATTATTATGCTACAGCCCGTCAGAAAGCGCAAGCACAGCCGCGGTGGTTCGAGCCACCGCGGCTGTTTGGATGATCTGCTTTATGCGTAGTGGTATTTTTCCTGCCCGAGGAGGAAGAGCGTCCCTGTGACGAGCAGCGTGAGCGTTTCGGCCACGGTGATGGCGAGCCAGATGCCGTTGATGCCGAGAAGTTTTGGCAAAAGAAGTACCGCGGCGACCTGAATGACGAGCGTGCGCAGGAACGAAATGAGCGCGCTGGCTGTGCCATTGTTGAGTCCCGTGAAAAACGCCGAACCGAAGATATTGAAACCGCAGACGAGGAATGAGAGCGCGTAGATGCGCAGCGCGTTGACCGTCATGTCGCACAGCTCCGCGTCGTAGCCGACGAAAAGATGTGCGATGGGGTTTGCCAGCAGGATGGACGAGGCCGTCATCGCAAGGCTCGTGATGAGCGTGACGGTCAGGCTCTTTTTGAGGAGGCTCTTGAGCTCGGCGTGATTCTTCGCGCCGTAGTGATAGCCGACGACGGGTGTGACGGCGATGGAATAGCCGAAGAAAAACGCCATGAAGATGAAGCTCACGTACATCAGAACACCGTAGGCATTCACGCCGTTTTCCTTGGCAATCGCCATGAGCTGCACGTTATAGAGTACGCCGACGAGAGAGGTCGAAAGGTTGCTGACCATCTCGCTCGAGCCGTTGTAGCAGGCCTTGCCGAGGGCGCGGAAGTCAAAGCGCGGACGCGTGAGGCGCAGCAGCGAATCGTTCGGGCGGAGAAAGTAGACAAGCGGGATGAGCGCGCCGACAATCTGCGAAAACGCCGTGGCGAGCGCCGCACCGAGAAGCCCGAACGGGAACACGTAGACGAGCAGAAAATCGAGTACCATGTTCGTCAGCCCCGCGAACACCGTCACGCGCAGGCCGAAGTGCGGCTTTTCCGCCGTCGCCAAAAAGCTCTGGAAGCTGTTTTGCAGCATGAAAAAAGGGAGAGCAGCCAGCAGTACGCGCCCATAGAGCACGCAGTCATCGATCGTCAGGTCCGTCGCGCCGACGGCGAACGAGATGGGGCGCAGGAAAACGATGCACACGCCGCTTAAAACCGCGCCGCCGACGGCGAGCACGATGACGAGCATGGAGAAGATCTCGTTCGCTTCCCTGGGCTTACCCTCGCCGAGCGTTTTGGCGATGAGCGCGCTGCCGCCCGTGCCGATCATAAAGCCGACGGCGGCGAGCGCCATGATGACGGGAAAGATGAGGTTCAGCGCGGCAAACGAATTTTTGCCGACGAAGTTTGAGACGAAAAAGCCGTCGACAATGCTGTAAATAGAGGTGATGATCATCATCAAAATGCTGGGCGCGACAAAGCGCAGCAGCTTTTGATACGTAAAATGATCGGAAAGGGAAATCTGCATGGAAGAGCCTCCGATTGTTTCAAAAAATATAAAAAAAGTCCGGTCACTGCTTGACCGGACGCATCCGACATCTCTCGACCGCTGCGGCTGCGGCCGCAAGTCCCCGATGACATTCAATTTGTGAACAATATTGTAGCATAAATCCGGACAAAGTCAAGTATTTGCACAAAATCTTCAAAAACTGATTGACAAAACGCACAAACATGGTAGAATACGATTCGGCGAAAGCCACAAGTGAATACTTCATCGAGAGTGGTTGAGGGATCGGCCCTATGACACCACGACAACCTGCCCGAAGAGGCAAGGTGCCAAATCCGACGAACGAATCGAAAGATGAGGAAGAGCAGAAAGCGCGATACTCTGTCGGTTCGACAGAGTATTTTTTGTTTTTCCCAACAACGAGAAAGGAAGAAAAAGAACCATGGCAAAACGTTTATTCACCTCCGAATCCGTCACCGAGGGGCATCCCGACAAGATCTGCGACCAGATCTCCGATGCGGTGCTCGACGCGATCCTTGAAAAAGACCCCAACGGCCGCGTGGCCTGCGAGACGACCGTCTCCACCGGCCTTGTTCACATCATGGGCGAGATCACCACGAGCTGCTATGTCGACATCCCGAAGATCGCGCGCGACGTCATCCGCGACATCGGCTACGACCGCGCGAAGTACGGCTTTGACTGTGACACCTGCGGCGTTATCACGAACATCGACGAGCAGAGCGGCGATATCGCGATGGGCGTCGACAACTCCTTTGAAAATAAGGAAAGCGGCGCGAGCGAGCTCGACAACGGCGCGGGCGACCAGGGCATGATGTTCGGCTACGCCTGCACCGAGACCCCTGAGCTCATGCCGCTCGCGATCTCCCTTTCCCATAAGATGGCAAAGAAGCTGACCGACGTGCGCAAGCAGGGCCTTGTCGACTATCTCCGTCCCGACGGCAAGACGCAGGTGACGGTCGAGTACGACGAGAGCGGCAAGCCCGTCCGCGTCGACACGGTCGTCCTCTCCACCCAGCACGCGCCGGAGGCGACGCTTGAGCAGATCCGCAAGGACATGATCGAGCTTGTCATCAAGCCGACCGTTCCCGCGGAGCTGATGGACGAGAACACCAAGATTTATGTCAACCCGACCGGCCGCTTTGTCATCGGCGGCCCGCAGGGCGACAGCGGCCTGACCGGCCGCAAGATCATCGTCGATACCTACGGCGGCTACGCGGCCCACGGCGGCGGCGCCTTCTCCGGCAAGGACCCGACGAAGGTCGACCGCAGTGCCGCTTACGCCGCGCGCTATGTCGCTAAGAACATTGTGGCCGCGGGCCTTGCCGACAAGTGCCAGGTCCAGCTCGCCTACGCTATCGGCGTTGCGCATCCCGTGAGCGTGCTCGTTGAGACGTTCGGCACCGGCAAGGTCGATGACGGTAAGCTCGAAGAGGCCGTCGAGAAGGTCTTTGACCTGCGCCCGACCGCCATCATCCGCGACCTCGATCTGCGCCGCCCCATCTACCGCCAGCTCGCCGCTTATGGCCACATGGGCCGCGAAGACCTCGGCGTAACGTGGGAAAAGACCGACCGCGTCGACGCACTGCTCGCCGCGCTGAAGTAAGAGCAATCGAAGACGGGGCAAAGACCGCTGGATATCCAGCCGGCGGCCTTTCTGTCAAAGGAACCGCGCCGGTCTGCGAAAGCAGACCGGCGCGGTTCCTTTGTGTGTATGGGAAGGTAACATGAAAGCGGTTTAGTTGTGGTGCTCCTCGTCCCAGAGCTTTTCGGCCTCGGGACGCCAGCAGGCGGCGTAGGACTCGCACTTGTTGCACAGGTGCTCCACGCTCTCGGGCGCTTCCAGGTCGGTCGAATGCGCGCCGCTGCGCGCGACCATCTGGGGCAGATATTCGGGATTTTCCAGCATCGGGCAGGGGCGCAGGTGGTTGTTGTTGAACGGCTGGCCCTTGCGGTACTCCTTAAAAAGCGGCTGCTGGAGACATTCGAGGAAGCTCTTTTCGCGGATATTCGCGCCGGAATAGTGGATAAACACGCAGGGCTCGACGTCACCCGCGGCGTTGATGTGGCAGTAGAGCTTGCCGCCGGCGATGCAGCCGCCTGTGAACTCGCCGTCATTCTGGAAGTCGATGGCGAAGATCTCCTTGCCGCCGGTGAGACCGCGGATCTCGCGCACGCGGTCTTTCATATAGGCGCGCTGCTCGGGATTAAGCAGCAGGTCGGTCGTCGCGCCCATGCCGACTGGCATGTAGTGGAAGTACCAGGCGAAGAAGCAGCCCTTGGAGATGAGCAGGTCGAGGAACTCATCGCTCGTGACGACCTTGTAGTTCTTGCTCGTGTAGCAGATGGACACGCCGAACGGGATGCGGTTTTTGTGCATGAGGTCCATTGCGGCGAGCGCCTTTTCAAAATGTCCCGCGCCGCGGCGGCCGTCATTGGCGTCCTCAAAGCCCTCGATGCTGACCGAGACGATGAAGTTGCCCACGCGCTTGAGCTCGTCGCAGAAGGCCTGGTCGATGAGCGTGCCGTTGGTGAAGGCGTGGAAAGCGATGTCGCGGTGCTTTTCGCACAGACGGAAGATGTCCGCCTTACGCATGAGCGGTTCGCCGCCGGTGAAGAGGCAGGCGTGGGTGCCGAGCTCTGCGCCCTCGGTCAGCACGCGGTCCATCTCCTCAAAGGTGAGGTTCTGCTTGTGGCCGTACTCCGCCGCCCAGCAGCCCGCGCAGCGCATGTTGCAGGCGCTCGTCGGGTCCATGAGGACGATCCACGGGATATTGCAGTCATACTTCTCGGAGTTTGCCCGTGCCTGCTGGAAGCCGCGGAAGCCACCCTCATAGGCAGCGGCCGTCAGGAAGGTCCTGAGAAGGTAGGGGTCGCACTCGCGCAGCAGGCGCTCGGCGTAGTGTGCCCATTTGCTGTCGGGGTCGTTTGCGATCTGGTGCAGCATCTCGAAGGTCTCCGGCGTCCAGACGCTGGAGTGGATCTTTTGGACCATGTTGACAAAGTCGTTTGCGACGGTGCAGACGTCCTTCGTCTGGCTTTTTCTGATGAGCGAGTCGAGCATGGTCTCAAAGGCCTTGCGCTCTGCTGCGTGGGCGATTTTTTCTGCTGCGTTCATAGTGTCACGATTCCTTTCCCTGCCCGCGGTGCGGGCATCCTAAAAATTCAGGAGGAAAGGGCGCGATCCTTTCCCTCCGTTGCCTGTGCGGCGATTTTCTGGAGCTTTTCCATGCGCGCATCGAGCTGTGCGCTGATCTCGGCGCACTCATAGAGCTCGCGCTCCACGTATTCCATTTCGGGGAGATTTTTCTTGTAGCGGATCTTATGCTCAAGGCTGGCCCACCAATCCATCGAGATCGTGCGGAACTGCACCTCGACTTTCATGAGCCGCTTCTGGTCGTGCAGGAAGATAGGGGTTTCGACGATGAGGTGGAGGCTGCGGTAGCCGTTGGGCTTGGGGTTTGCGATGTAGTCCTTGCGCTCTAAGAGTGTGATGTCGTCCTGGCGCAAAAATGCCTCGGAGAGTTTGTAGATGTCGGCAGGGTGCGAGCAGATCACGCGCACACCGGCGATGTCGTTCAAATTCTTTTCGATGCTCTCCACCGTGAGCGGATATCCGCGGCGGCTGAGCTTTTCCATGATGCTCTCGGGGGACTTGAGGCGCGTTTTGATGCTCTCGATGGGGTTGCGGTCATACTGGAGCGAAAGCTCCTCGTTGAGAACGTTGAACTTGGTCTCGACCTCCATCATCGCGCAGCGGTAGTAGCTCATCAGCTCGCGGTACGGCGCGGTGTAGGTCTGGAGGCGCTCCTTTATTTCGTTGTTGCTGTATATTCTGGAAATAACATTTCCCTCGATGTTCTTGATCCCGTTCAATGCTTTCTCCTTAAATTCAAATGGGCAGTACATAATTATACTGCCCATTTATTATACCATAGTATCACGCCGGCTGCAAAACCTTTTCCTCGCAGGCAGTCACGCTGTATTCGCGCACGCCGGGCACCGTTTCCCCGTCTATCTGGAGGGGTCTCGGCTCGTCAAAGCAAACCGTTATGTTTCTCCCGCTGAGAACCGCAACCATCTCGCTGTGCTTTATATGCTCACCCTTAAATATCGACGGGAACACTGCAAGGCTTTTCAGCTTTCCGCTGCCGTAGTACACCATCACGGAGACCGCGCCGTCGCCATTCAGCCTGTCCTGCTCCGGCGTCGGCATCATGCCGCCGCCATAGTAGCGGCCTATCATCGTCGGCGCGAGCCAGACCTTCTCGAAGCGGTGCTCAACACCATCGACCGTTATAGTCGCGCCCGTCGGCTTATAGTGGAACAGCAGTCCCTTTATCGCTATCGCGGTGTAGTTCACCTCGCCGTTGCCC
>ENA-OUUV01000545-OUUV01000545.1-human-gut-metagenome-genome-assembly--contig:-NODE-545-length-23084-cov-5.593643_pt1 | contig 23084 bp, 19 predicted proteins | sample MGYA00237952_ERZ548838 | MGnify/ENA primary metagenome ERZ548838 (study PRJEB26490, sample SAMN05194705) | human gut metagenome | biome: terrestrial biome; feature: human-associated habitat; material... | reverse complement strand
ACCTGAATCTCATCAAAATTTTCTGTATCATAATTCTTCTCAAAGAAAGAATCCTGAATGTCATAGATGCTGTTAAAATACTGGAATTTCCAAGCCCCATTCAATAACTGTATACGATCTGATTCTTCTCTGTGTTCCACTAAGTTATCCATTCTTTTTGATGCTGGAATATAATAGGCTCTGGCTGGCATTGTGTTTTCGTGCAGTACGCTTAGATTTTCATAATAACGTGGTACGATCATAAATACCCCTCCTTCAATATATATACATTTTTTTATACTTAGTTACCCTGTAGCAAATATTGTTCTTTACTTTTATATTTATGTTTCTTTGTTTTTCTAAATTTATCTTATCCCAATCCGCAAAATATGTCTATGAATTTGATTAGACAAAATATACACTAAATGATACAATAATAAAAAGTATAAAAAGAGGTGCTGCTCCATGTATATGAATAATGGTTATCTAAATCACTCACATATAGATTTCAAAGACAAAAGTCTTCCACTGATTGTAGGTAGCTGTGGTACTTACCGTCTTTCCAGTCAGCCCAAGCTCCCAACCTACCGTCCAAGAGGACGTCTTGACTATCAGATCATATATATTACCGCAGGTTGTGGGCATTTTCATTTTGATAATGTAAATAATGAAACGATTGTTCCAGCCGGCAACATTGTACTGTACAGACCGAAAGAACTCCAAAAATATGAATATTACGGAGAAGATAAGACAGAAGTATACTGGATTCACTTCACAGGAAGCAATGTGAAAAATATCTTACGTCAATATGGGTTTCCGGATAAAGAACGTGTCTTTCAAGTGGGTACATCTAATGAATATGAACAGATTTTCAAACGTATTATTATCGAGCTCCAACGCTGTCAAGACAATTATGAGGAAATGCTTGTCCTTTTGCTACGTCATCTTCTGATCAGTTTCCACCGGGAACTGACAAGAGAGCACATATTAAAAAATGAATATCTTGATCATGAGATGGATAATGCTGTTACCTTTTTCAGTGAAAACTACAATCAAAATATCAATATTGATGATTATGCTGCCTCACGAGGCATGAGTGTCAGCTGGTTTATCCGAAATTTCAAAAAATATACCGGTTCTACACCAATGCAATTCATTGTGGGAATCCGTATCAACAATGCTCAGATGTTACTTGAAACAACAACTTATTCCATCAATGAGATTTCTAAGATTGTCGGATATGATAACCAGCTTTATTTCAGCCGACTTTTTCACAAGCTGAAAGGATATTCGCCAAGAGAATACAGAAAAATAAGAAATAAGTTATGAAATCTATAATGCCCGTAAAAAACCAAATGCCAAAAAAGGATGCCACCGAATCAAAGCAGATTACGTGACATCCTCTTCTTTTTATTAGTGCTATTTTATGAATTCAACCGAATAGTAATACATGTACTCATTATCGGTATCTATATGCTCCCCTGTAATATCCTGTATTGGCAACGAACTTAACCCCTTTTCTCCATAAATCAGTGCCGCTAATCCTTGCTCTGTTCCATACTCTATCTTGCATTTGTTTTCAATAGACGTTGCTGATCTTCCATAATATTCCCTGTTTGTAACTCCCTCCAAAATTGGTATTTCTGTCATATATTTTGAATATTTATCTGCTGCGATGAGCTTTGCAATAAAATTATCAAAATCCGGTGTAATGACAATCAATCCATTCGTGGAAGATTTCACATCTTCATAGGAAAGTTCCAAAACTTTTTTATGTGAAACTCGTTGTCCAAGCTGATATTCTGACAAATAAATAGATAACGTTTTAAATGTATCCCTTGAATTGTATCGAAACATCATTGTTCCATCAATTCCTGATAACAATTCAGCAGTTTTCATTTCTATACTATCTGAATCTACTGCTTCAATATAGTTTTGTGGTTGTCGCAATTTATTACATACGATTGATTCAAAAGTAACCATAGATATTCCCACTACAATAAGAAGCACCGAGGTTCGTCTCTGTCTATAAATTCCTTTTGCACAAATCCTTCTTCTTGGTGGAAAGACAATATTTTATCTTGTTCATTAATCCAACATATTAGCTTTTTATTTTTTCTTTCATTTATGTAACAAATTTCGCTCCATTCACAATCACCACAAATTGTTTCACACTTTCTACAAGACAAAATATTATCATAAATAGCTTGTTTAAATTCAGAATACGGAAGTAGCATTCCTTCTTTCCATCCACATAATTCAAGAATCTTTTGATCATATTCTCGAACCTTATCAGCAACACTACAGCCTCCATTTTGTAATCTACTGGGACATCCCTTACAAAAAATATCAGACTGCAAGGTGACACAAACAATTGAAGCGTTTTCTAATTCAGCTATTATTTTCTTTATATGTTCTTTATATTTTTCACTATACTTTTTCACTTTCGGTATTTCAATTGTTCCTATAACGCAAAAAGAGGACATCTTCTAAATTTCTTTAGAAAATGTCCTCCAAGTAAGTCAAATGACCTTAATCAATCATATTTAGATGAATTTTATTCTCTTAATACAGCTTGGCTCCGGCAGGAATTGCGTCATCTAACATCAGCAGATTTAGTCCTTCGTGTCCGTCATATTCGTACACGGCTGAAATCAACATTCCTTCTGATGGGATTCCCATCATCATTCTTGCAGGAAGGTTTGTGATTGCTACACAAGTCTTTCCAACGAGCTGTTCCGGCTCATAGTACTCATGAATACCGCTTAAAATCGTACGTTTCTTGTCAGTTCCGTCATTCAATGTGAACTTGAGAAGCTTCTTTGACTTTGGCACTGCTTCGCAGGCTTCAATCTTTACGACTCTGAAATCGGATTTTGCAAATGTATCAAAATCTACAAATTCCTCAAAAAGTGGCTCGATTTTTACTTTTGAAAGGTCAAGTTGTACGCTCTCTGCGGACACACATGCAACTGCTGTTGCAGGTGCGCATGCCTTTGCTTCTGCCTTCTTGCTGCCTTCCTGACGCATGGTGGGGAACAGGAGCACGTCGCGGATGGCAGGGGAATTGGTGAGCAGCATGACCAGACGGTCGATGCCGTAACCGATGCCACCTGTGGGAGGCATACCGATTTCCAGGGCGTTCATGAAATCTTCGTCCGTGGTGTTGGCTTCTTCGTCACCGGCTGCCAGAGCAGCTTCCTGCGCCTTGAAACGTTCTCTCTGGTCGATGGGATCGTTTAATTCGGAGTAGGCGTTGCACATTTCGCGGCCGTAGATAAACAGCTCGAAACGCTCTACATATTCCGGCTTGTCCGGCTTTCTCTTGGTAAGAGGAGAAATTTCAACCGGATGGTCCATAATAAATACGGGCTGGATTAAATGCTCTTCTACGAACTCTTCAAAGAAGAGATTTAAGATGTCACCCTTAACGTGACGGTCTTCGTAGTGAATGCCCTTTTCGTCTGCTAATTTCTTTGCTTCTGCGGTATCTGCCACCTGGTCAAAATCAATGCCGGTGTATTTCTTAACAGCATCAATCATGGTCAGTCTTTCAAAAGGCTTTCCGAGGTCAATCATTTCTTCTGCATAAGGGATAAGGGTCGTGCCGCAGACCTCCTGCGCAACATAACGGAACATGTTTTCCGTCAGATCCATCATGCCGTTGTAGTCGGTGTACGCCTGATAGAGCTCCATCAGGGTGAATTCCGGATTATGTCTGGTGTCCAGACCTTCATTACGGAATACACGACCGATTTCGTAAACTCTTTCCATGCCGCCTACAATCAGTCTCTTTAAGTAAAGCTCTAAGGAAATACGAAGCTTAACGTCTTCGTCCAGTGCATTGTAATGGGTTTCAAAGGGTCTTGCTGCCGCACCGCCTGCATTGGCTACTAACATGGGAGTTTCCACTTCCATGAAGTTCTGGCTGTCAAGATAACGTCTGATAGCGCTGATAATTTTACTTCTCTTTACAAAGGTATCCTTTACATCCTGATTCATAATCAGATCGGTGTAACGCTGTCTGTAACGAATATCCGTATTGGTAAGGCCGTGGAATTTCTCAGGAAGAATCTGCAGGCTCTTGGAAAGTAAGGTTACCTCCGCCGCATGAATGGAAATTTCGCCGGTCTTTGTCTTGAACACTTCACCCTTTACGCCGACAATATCGCCTACGTCATATTTTTTGAAGTCCGCATAGGACTCCTCTCCGATATTGTCCCTTGCCACGTAGGTCTGGATATTGCCCTGCAAATCCTGTACGTTGCAGAAAGAAGCCTTACCCATGACGCGCTTCTGCATGATACGTCCTGCGATGGATACGGTCTTTCCTTCCAGTATCTCAAAGTTGTCTTTGATTTCCCGGCTGTGATGTGTTACGTCATATTTGGTAATCTGAAAAGGGTCCTTGCCGGCTTCCTGTAAATTGGCAAGCTTCTCTCTTCTGACCTTGAGGAGCTGATGGATGTCCTGCTCCTGTGCTGCCTGATTCTGTTGTCCCTGATTATTCTCTGCCACTGTTTTACTCCTTCAACCGGTCTCCCGGTACTGTTTTAGTCTGCGGTATTGGATCTCTGAATTTCCAGTACCTTGTATTTTAAGATGCCGGCCTGGGTCTCCACTTCTACGACGTCGCCCAGTCTGCTGCCGATTAAAGCCTTGCCTACGGGGCTTTCGTTGGAAATCTTGCCCTTTAAGCTGTTTGCTTCGGTAGATCCGACAATTTTGTAATCCAGTTCTTCGTTATATTCCATATCTAAAATTTTAACCTGGCAGCCGATGTTGATTTTGTCTAAATCCACTTCATCTTCTACTACCACTTCTGCATTCTTCAGGATTTTTTCCAGCTCTTCGATACGGGCTTCAATGTCTCTCTGCTCATCCTTTGCCGCATCGTATTCCGCATTTTCGGATAAGTCACCCTGCTCTCTTGCTTCCTTAATCTTCTGTGCTACTTCTTTACGTTTTATAACCTTTAAGTCATGCAGCTCGTCTTCGTATTTTCTTAACCCTTCGTAAGTCAGAATATTTTTCTTGGATTCCATCTTAATCGCCTTCCTATTCTTTATTCTCCCTTTACAACAGCCGCTTTCTGCGCCTGTAATAAGTAGGTATTATACTTAATTTTAGACACAGTGTCAAGAAAGAACCGCATGACACTGTGTCTTCTGTAAAGTTTCACTCTGTAAAATCTTTTCCTTTTCGGTAAAAATTATTACTTCTGAAGGAACTGATCCATTTTCTCGGCAACCTCAAGCACCTGCTTCAATACTTCCTGTGCCTTTTCGGTATTTACTCTGTTCTTGTCACTCATGCTGGCCGACTGCTGTGCGGAAGCGGTTACTTCCTCTGTGGTTGCGGAAAGCTGCATGATATTGTCAACAATACGGTTGTTGGCATTGGACAGACTCTCTAACATGGTATCAATTTCCTGAATATCAGCTACCAATTCGTTTACATTGCCGTTTAATGCACCAAACTGATCGGAAGCTTCGGCAATCATCTTATCCTGCTGTTCGCTGACTTCCATGGATCGGCCTACCGCATCGGCGGTCTCTACCGCATTGGCATTCAGTGCTTCCAGGATAGTTGCGATATTTTCGGTTTCTTTTCTTGTCTTTTCGGAAAGCTCTCTGATTTCATCCGCTACTACCGCAAATCCTCTTCCGGCTTCTCCGGCACGCGCACTTTCAATGGAAGCGTTCAATGCCAGCAGATTGGTACGGGAAGAAATAGAGAAGATTGTCTTTGTGATGTTACGCACATTTTCTACATTTTCCTGCAGTTTTCCCATGGAATCGGAAACCTGTCCGTTTGTTTCGGAAAGAATTTCGGACTGTTCCTTCAGTCTTGTCATGATGTCGACATTCTTGGTATTGATATCCTTGGATGTATCGGCAACCTTTACCATATGTGCGGCTCTCTCCACAGTCTTTTCGATATTCTCCTGGATATTCTGTGTCATAACCGTCTGTGTCTGGATATTTTCTGCGGTTACGGATGTACTTTCGCTGATGTCCACGATGGAACGGCTGGTCACTTCGGTGGAATCCTTTACTTCGTCCACAATGTTCATGGCATCCTGTGCGCCCTTTCTTACTTCCTCGGCTACCTTAAGCACACCTTCGGAAAGATCCTTCTGGGCATCAGCCTCCTCTTTCAGAAGACCGGATGTATCGGCATTGAATTTATCGGAAACTACCGTTGCATAATAGCATACAAACAGGAAGAGCACCAATGTGCCGAGTGCAAAATAATTCTCCATGGCATTTTCTGAGGAAATGCTCTTTGCCACATTTACCTTGTATACCGTAAGTCCGATATTTTCCACCGCATACAGAATGGACGTAATTGCCATAAATTTCTTGTCACCGTATAAGATCCATGCAATCAGAGGCATGCATACTAAAAAGCATATAAAGTACGGGTCGTAGAAATATGCCACAATGCCTGCCAGTACAAACAGCTCAAACATACAGAAATACCTGAGTTTTGCGCTTGCTCTGTTTTTCAGGATTACAATAAGGTTAAGTACGCAGCTCACCACCACAACGGCGGCCACCACAATAATCGGAAGAATTTTCATGCTTCCCTTTAAGAAGGATTCCAGATACACACCCACGATCAATAAATAAAGTGCCCCCAGTCCAATCAGAGAAAAACGGTTTACCTTTCTCGTCTGAACGTCTTTGTTTGCGTATAAAAATTTTTTATCCATATGTACCTCCCAATCGGTATCGTTAGTTAATTTCTATTATACAACATTTTGCCGATTATACAACAATTTCCTTGCCCTCCGGGGCAAAATTGTACAAATTGCATACTGTTTTTCCATAATGTCACTTTATTCCCCTCTCACGCAGATAGCGTTCCACGGAAATTATCCGTTCTGCCGGAAGCCTGCCTGCGAATGTCCGTTCCCCGCCTGCGCCCATAAAAAGCAGTGTTCCCCTCTGCCCGATGTCCGCCGGACGGAGTCCGTACCATTTTTCCCCCGCCACAAAAAGACAGGAGGTGTTGTCGGGAATATGCCATTTCCCGGCCCTGTCCGCCACCTGCAACACAATGCCGTATTCTTCATACAGAAAATCAGCCACCTCTTCCTGCTCTCCCGGTCTGTCTGTCAGTATGCCCATATAACGGGTATCCCCGGCATAGTCGTACAGCCAGTCCTCTCCACGGACAGCCGTATCCTCAAGCAAAAGCAGCGCTTCTGTTTTTATCCCGTAATAACGCAGTAAAAACCGTGCTCCCTCTGCGGACAGGCTGTCGTTTTTCCGGTGCAGAAAGGTCGCCGCAGCTTTCGTATAGTAGTAATACACGTCGGAACTTTCCCTGGGAATGGGGAGTCCTCCCGTATAGGAAGCCAATCCTTCTTTCGTCCATTCCTTTTTCTTCTGCATGCGTTCCGGCAGATACACCCTGCACAGACGCGGTATTTCTTCCTTCTCCCACTCCACGTGGTACTTCCAGGGCTCTCCCGTCCTAAAATGCCGGAGTGTCCTTTTTTCTGCCCTGCCCCATGTTTCTTCCATATAAAATACAACTACCGTCAGTTCTTCCATGCCATGCCCGTCCCCTTTCTTTGTACCTTATGCAGGGGAAGGACAATCTATGCGCAGACGTCCGGATTTCTTCTATGCTTCCTTCGTAAAAACCATATCCAGGCTGTGAAGCAGCTCCTCCATGGTTTCCATGCTGTTAATCATCTGGCGGTATTTTGCGGAGTTGGGATATCCCACCGTATACCAGGAAAGGTGCTTGCGCATTTCCCTGACACCGGTGTATTCGCCCTTTTCCTCCATCTGCATCCTGGCATGCCGTTCAATGGTGGCACGCACTTCCGCAGGCGTGGGCTTTGGGGGAATTATGCCGGTTTCCAGATATTCCGTAATTTCCCGGAAGATAAAAGGATTGCCCTGGGCTGCCCTGCCCACCATCACGCCGTCGCAGCCGGTTTCTTTTAATAACCGTTCCGCAGAAAGAGCATCGGTCACATCCCCGTTTCCGATAACCGGGATTTTCACCGCTTCCTTTACTGCCCGGATGCAGTCCCAGTCCGCTTTTCCGGCGTAGTACTGCTCCCTTGTCCTGCCGTGCACCGCTACTGCCGCCGCACCGGAGGCTTCCGCGATTTTCGCCATCTCCACGGCATTTAAGTGTGCCTCGTCAAAGCCCTTGCGGATTTTTACGGTGACGGGCTTTTTTACGGCTTTTACCATTTTTTTGATGATTTCTTCCGCCAGCTTCGGATTTTTCATCAGGGCGGAGCCTTCGCCGTTGTTGACCACCTTGGGAACCGGGCAGCCCATATTGATGTCCAGAACGGCAAAGGGCTTTTCTTCTATTTTCTTTGCCATATCTGCCATAATATCCGCATCGGAGCCGAAAAGCTGCAGGGATACCGGCATTTCGGCAGGGCTTATTTTCATCAGCTCCTCCGTATTTTTGCTGCCGTAATAAATTGCCTTGGCACTGACCATCTCCATGCACAAAAGTCCCGCTCCCTGCTCTTTGCACAGGACACGGAATGGCAGGTCTGTTACGCCTGCCATCGGAGCTAAAATCACATTATTCTTGAGTTCTACATTGCCTATTGTTAATTTCATGCTTCCTTTTTCCTGTTTTTCTCATAAATCAGACAGAGGCCGTCCAGTGTCAGATAGCTGTCATAAATGTCGATGCTGTCCGTTTCATCCGCAATGGCGCGTCCCAGCCCGCCGGTGGCCACCACTTTCAGGTTTTTGAGTCTGCTTTCTTCCTTCACCTTTTTGATGATGTATTCCGTCTGGCCGATTTGTCCGTAAAAGATACCTGCCTGCATACTGGTAATGGTTTCCTCCGCCAGTATGGACTTAGGCTTTTTAATCTCAATACGGGGCAGCATGGCAGTATCCCGCCAGAGTGCTTCCGCGCTGATACGCACGCCGGGAGCCGTAATGCCGGCAAGAAACTTACCCTCCTCGCTTATCAGGTCATAGGTGGTAGCGGTACCGAAATCCAGCACCAGCACCGGACCACCGTATTTTTCGTAAGCGGCAACCGCATCCACAATCCGGTCTGCTCCGATAGCTCTCGGATTTTCCGTCACTACCTTAATACCCGTTTTCACGCCGGGTCCCACGATAATAGGGGAATGTCCCAGATACCGCCTGATGCCGCCCGTCAGGGAATGCATCACATCCGATACCACGCTGGCTATGATAGTGCCTTCTATCTGCTGCATGGAAATTCCTTTCATGGAAAGCATGCTATGCAGCAGAATACCGTATTCATCGGACGTCCGGGGCAGCTTCGTCGTTGCCCGGAAGGTTGCCTTCATTTTTCCTTTTTCATACACGCCATAGGTAATGTTGGTATTTCCCACGTCAATCACTAAAATCATTGTTCATCCTCATCCGTCAGCATATCGCTGAAATCTTCTTTCAGAATAAATACCCGGTAGTAAATGCTTAAGCTCTCCAACAGTTCTCTTCTGTGGCGGCGCACCTCCGCTACCATAAGCCCGCTGCTGATGTCGTCATAATAAATGTCGTCGTCATCCGCGTTGGTTTCTAACAGCACATTGCCTTCCTCGTCAAAGCCGATGGTAAAAATGCCGCCCACTTCCTCGGTAAAAAGGACGCAGAGAATATGCAGCTCGTTCTTGACAGACTCCGGGATGCCGTTAAATTTTTCATTGAAATAATACTTCATATCATAGGAATTGGCGCCGCACAGCACCATTTTTTCCTGTTTTTCATCAGACATAGCCATAGATACCTCTCACTGATACTTCTCCGGCGTACACGGTACGGACGGTGCCGTCCGCCATGCGCACCAGCAGTTCTCCTTTTTCATCAATGCCTTCCGCTACGGCACGGTATTCACCGGCAGGGTCTAAAATGAGCACCTCCCTGTCCTTGTTCACCAGTGCTTTTTCGTAAGTTTCCTTCACAAACCGAAGGTTGCCGGTCTTTACATATTCCTCGTAGAGGACAAAAAATTCATCCACTATGACCTCTAAGAGCTCTTTGCGGGAAATCACCCTGCCGCTCTCCGTTTCTATATCGGAGGCATTCACCAGCTCCTCGGGAAAGGTCTGTGCTTTCACATTGACGCCGGTACCAATGACCACAAAGTCAATCTCTTCGCCCTTAAGGTACATTTCCGTCAGAATGCCGGTTATTTTTTTGCCGTGCATAATCACATCGTTTGGCCATTTGATCAGGGTTTCCGTACTGCTTACCGCCGCTGCCGCTTTCTGCACGGCTACCGCCATAAGCAGGGTGACCATGGACGCCTTGTCCGGCTTCACTTCAGGGCGGAGCAGGATGGAAAAATAAAGGTTCTTGCCGGCGGGGGACTGCCATGCCCTGCCTCTTCTTCCTTTCCCGGCTGTCTGCATATCCGCCGCTATTACCAGTCCTTCCGCTGCGCCCTCCGCTGCTTTCCGCTTGATTTCCTCATTGGTGGAGTCGATGCTCGGGAGCCATGCAATCTCTGTTTTTACTTTCTTCTGCAAAGTCATATTCCTGTCTTTCCGTTTCTGTCGTTACTGCCTGTTACAGAGTTGCCGCCATAACCGCCTTGATGGTATGCATTCTGTTTTCCGCTTCGTCAAAGACTACGGACTGGGCGGACTCAAATACTTCATCGGTTACTTCCAGCTCGGACATTCCGAATTTTGCTTCCACTTCTTTGCCAATCTTGGTCTTCAGGTCATGGAAGGCGGGAAGGCAGTGCATGAAAATAGCCTGTTCTCCGGCATTCTCCATTACTTTTTTATTTACCTGATAAGGACTTAATGCCTTGATACGGCTGCTCCATACTTCGTCCGGCTCGCCCATGGAAACCCATACATCGGTGTAGATGACATCTGCTCCCTTAGTGCCTGCCGTAACATCCTCGGTCAGGGTAATGCTGCCGCCGGTCTGCGCTGCAATTTTCTCACACTCTGCTACCAGTGTCGCATCCGGGAAATATTCCTTCGTAGTGCAGGCGGTAAAGTGCATGCCCATTTTCGCACAGGCCACCATTAAGGAGTTGCCCATATTGTAACGGGCATCGCCCATGTATGTAAGCTTGACGCCCTTGATGCGTCCCAAGTGTTCTCTGATGGTCAGAAGGTCTGCCAGCATCTGGGTGGGATGAAACTCATTGGTAAGTCCGTTCCATACCGGCACGCCTGCGTATTTTGCCAGTTCTTCCACAATATCCTGTCCGAAACCACGGTATTCGATACCTTCGTACATACGTCCCAGTACTCTTGCGGTATCGGCAATGCTTTCCTTTTTGCCAATCTGGGAACCGGTGGGGTCTAAGTAGGTGGTTCCCATGCCGAGATCGTGCGCCGCTACTTCAAAAGAGCAGCGGGTACGGGTGCTGGTCTTTTCAAAAATCAGGGCTACGTTTTTACCGCGCAGGGTATCATGCAGTACGCCCTTCTTTTTCTTTTCCTTTAATTCTGCGGCCAAATCCAGAAGGTACTGGATTTCCTCCGGTGTAAAATCAAGCAGTTTTAAGAAATTACGTCCTTTTAAGTTTACCATAAAAATGTCCATTCCTTTCCCTTTAATACAAATACTCGGAACCCGCCTGTGCAGATTCCGAGCATCATAAGAATCTCAGCGATTCCTTTTTTCTTATTTATCGCCGGCTACTTCCCGGAAGGTGGTTGCCAGGGAAGCTATGCCCTGCAAATCTGCGGGCAGTAAAATCTTGGTAGCCTTGCCGTCAGCTGCCTTTTCAAAGGCCTCCAAACTCTTTAACTTCAGTACCTTGTCATCGGGTGCTGCTTCCTTTAACATGCGGATACCGTCGGCATATGCCTGCTGTACCTTAAGAATAGCTTCTGCTTCACCTTCTGCTTCACGGATTTTCTTCTCTTTTTCAGCTTCTGCGCGAAGAATAGCGGACTGCTTTTCTGCTTCCGCACGGAGAATGGCGGATTCCTTTTCACCTTCTGCGGAAAGGACTTTCGCTCTCTTTTCACCTTCTGCACGGGTAACGGCTTCACGTCTTTCTCGTTCTGCCTTCATCTGCTTCTCCATGGCATTCTGGATGTCTGGGGGCGGCATAATGTTCTTTAACTCGACACGGTTTACTTTGATACCCCAGGGGTCTGTGGCGATGTCCAGTGTGGAACGCATCTTGGTATTGATGATTTCACGGGAGGTTAAGGTTTCGTCCATTTCCAGATCACCGATGATGTTTCTAAGGCTGGTAGCCGTCAGGTTTTCAATCGCCATCATGGGATTTTCCACACCGTATGCAAACAACTTCGGGTCCGTAATCTGGTAGAATACAACGGTATCGACTCTTACGGAGGCGTTATCCTTGGTAATAACGGGCTGGGGCGGGAAATCCGCTACCTGCTCCTTTAAGTTTACCCTTCTTGCCACTCTGTCGATAAAGGGCATTTTGAAATGCATACCTACCGACCAGGTACCCTGATAAGCACCGAGTCTTTCTACTACATATGCCTGAGCCTGGGGTACAATCTTGATACAGGATACCAAAATTGCCAGAATCAGTACAATCAGAACAATAATAATGACTTCCATACATTCTCTCCTTTTTTATTTTTTGCTGCCTGCCGTAGAAACCGCTGTCCGCGATCCGGCATTATTTCGGTTCTACTATCAGCTTGACACCGTTTACCGCATATACTACGACTACCGTTCCTACGGGAACTGTCATGCCGTCCATCCGCGTGCGGGCGCTCCATTCCTGACCGCCTACCTGAATCTGACCGATTCCTTCCACGTTGTTAATCTCGCTGATCACAACTCCCTGTCTGCCGATAAGGCTTTCCACATTGGTCCTGACGCGGTCCCGGTTGAAATACTTGACAGCCAGAGGTCTGGTAAAGATAAAAGACACAATGGATATTACCAGGAATAAGACAACCTGAAGCACAACCGGCGCATGCAGGGCTGCAGTGATGGCTGCGACAAGTGCACCCAGTGCAAACCAGATGGTGGTAAGCCCCATGGTAGCAAGCTCTATCACGATTAACACTATCAAGGCAATCAGCCAGATAAAAAGCATGTTATCCATTTCTTCATCCTCCCTTCTGCAGAATAGTTTCCGCATTTGCAATTATTTTACTACATCTTTATCCTTCGGGCAATAAAATCTTTGTAAAGTGCGTAAATATCCGGTATTTTCAGAAAAAGAAAACACCCGGCCGTTTTGCGGACCGGATGCTTCTTTCTCATTTCCGTAAAAATTGTTTTGAATAGCTTAATAGAATACATGGTGGCCGATAACCAGACCGGCTCTGCCGTTGTTTCTTCTGAAGTGAGTCAGATCGCCTACATTGGACACACCGGAGATTGCTTCCGTTGCCGCATCGATACAACTCTGTTTAATCTTGCCGGACTCTAATACCCGGTTTACCTTACCGCTCTGTGCCGGGGTAAACTGACCGGATGCATAGATAACGGCATGGATGGTGTCGGGATAAGCGCCGCTTCTGACACGGTTCATAACAACCGCACCGACTGCAAGCTGTCCTTCGTACTCCTCGCCGCCCGCTTCGCACTGGATAAGTGCTGCCAAAAGCAGGGTGGTATCCGCGTCCGTGGTATACTGTCCGTAGTTGACATGGCGCTTGGCTTCTGCCTCCGCTGCCTGTCTTTCCTTGATGGCTTCCATGGTCTCGCCCTCATCGATTTTGAACTCGATGGTAATATAATCGGTGGAGACATAGCCATCCTCTCCTTCGTAGTCGATGCAGGCCCAGCCGTCATCGCCCACGCTCAATACCTCTACTTCATCGCCCTTGGGAAGCACGCCGTAAATATCGGCATCCGTACCGGGCTTTGTTCTGACCATCAGACCGTCGTCGATATGGGCTACCGTGACACCCACATCCGCTGCCAGACTTTCCGCATCCTCCCCAAAGAGAAGATATTCGTCGCTGGCCCAGCCGATTAAGTCGCCCGACTGGATTTTGGTCCAGCCGTCCTTACGTTCCAAAATTTTACCGCCGCAGTCCTTGTAAAGCTTTCCGGCTTTCTCGGCATCTGTTGCGGGTTCTGTCCTTACATTCAGTGCACTGGTGACATTTGCCATGACCAGAGTAGATTCTTCTTCCCTGCTCAGGCTGTCAAGGTCTAAGTTTAATTCCTTTGCTGTTGCGTTCAATACCTTTGATGTATTGGTAGACCTGGCATCTAATACTGCTGCGGCACCTCCGGTGTAATCACTCAGGTAATTATGGTTAGCAGCTTGTGCATCCAGATCACATTGCAGCAGCAGGACGGTCATAAGAACAAGACCGGCAAGCACTGTAAGGAGCTTTTTGCTTATTGCCATTTTCGTTACCTCCAACATAATATATACCAATTTTATTACATTTATTACAGAAATGTTACGCAATCACGGATGATATATTAGCAGAGGTTTGAAATTTTGTCAAGTTTACATATTTCTGGACTTTTCAATGCAGGCATCCACCGCATCAATAACGGTTGCGCGGAAGCCCATTTCTTCCAATACTTTTACAGCTTCAATGGTGGTCCCTGCCGGAGAGCATACCATGTCCTTCAGTTCACCGGGATGTTTTCCCGTTTCCAGAAGCAGTTTTGCACTGCCGAGCACCGCCTGGGCCGACATTTCGTATGCCTGCTTTCTGGGCATGCCGGCAAGGACAGCCGCATCCGCCATGGATTCGATAAACATAAATACATAGGCGGGGGAGCTGCCGCTGATGCCTACTACAATATCAATCATTTTTTCCTGTACTTCACTGACGGTGCCGAATGCTTTCAGAAGTTCTTTTACATATTCCATTTCGCCATCGGATACCAGTTCGCCCTGCACCACAGCGGTGCAGCCTTCCAGTACCAGCGCCGGTGTGTTGGGCATGCAGCGTACCAGTTTAATTTTTCTTCCGAACAGTTCTTCAATGGATGCCATGGTCTTGCCTGCCGCAATGCTGACTACCACGGTGTCCTCTCTGACTGCATCTTTGATTTCCGCAATGACCTCCGGAAAGAACTGCGGCTTTACCGCTAAAAACAGCACATCCGCTGCGGATGCCACCTCTGTATTGGTAGAAGCTGTTTCAATGCCGTATTCCTTTTTGCATCGTTCCACCGCCTCGGGCAGCTTGTCCGTACCCAGTATTTCATTAGATAACACCAGTTTTTTCTTCAGTAATCCGCCAATAATAGCCGAAGCCATATTGCCCAGTCCAATAAATCCGATCATATAATCCTCCTTGTTTTTGCGGAGCAAAAATCCGAACCCCTTGGTGAGGAGAGGATTTTGTTTCCTTTTCTTTTTTTGTTAAATTATGATTTAATTTTTAATGCATTCATAGTCTGCGGTCTTTACTGCCTTCTCTGCCGGTACGCCTCATACATTAAAATCGTAGCGGCAATTGCAGCATTTAAGGACTCTACCTGTCCTTCCATGGGAATACGCAGATATTCGTCCGCCAAGTCCGCAGTCTCTTTTTTCAGACCGTTGCCTTCATTTCCTATCAGGAAAGCCGTACCGCCCGTATAGGAAAATTCATAGTACAGCTTTGTGCCCTTCAGGTGTGCCGCATAGGTCCGGACGCCCTTTTCTTTTAGATAACATATGCTATTTGAAAGAGTTTCTACATATATAAAAGGGACTCTGTAAACGGAACCCATGGTGGCTCTGATGGTCTTGGGATTATAGATGTCCACCGTGTCCTGCGACATGATGACGCCCCGTATACCGGCCCCCTCTCCCGTCCGGATAATGGTGCCCAGGTTGCCGGGGTCCTGCAGGTTTTCCAGCACCATGAAGGTGCCCTCTCCGTTTCCGACAATATCCTCCAGCGTGTACGACGGACGGTTCAATACCACCAGTGCCCCCTGTGGGGTCTGCGTATCGGAAACCTTTTTCATAACCTCGTTGCTTAAAAGTTCGTAGCCGGTATTCTCTATTTTTGTAAGGACCTCTCCGTCCTCTTTCCTCAGGCGCTGCAGTACTTCTTCCGTCAGGTAGACTTCCTTTATCCAGTCCCTCGGCGCCTCTCTTAGCATCTTGATGCCTTCTGCTAAAAAAACATTGTCCTCACGCCTCCTTTTCGCTTTTTCCTGCCAGAGCACGAGCTGGCGGACACGCGGATTTGACGTGCTTGTAATCATGCCGTCACCTTCTTCCTTCTATGATTGTAAAAAACTCCCTGTGACATTCTCAGTCATAGGGAGTTCATTCTCTCGCCTTATTATTTGGATAACAGTCTGCTGATTTCGTAAGAATACTCCGGAATGCTCTTATTCATTGCCAGTGCTTCTTCAATGTCATAATCTACAAACTCGCCGTTCTTATAGCCGACTACACGGTTGGACTTGCCTTCAATCAGAAGGTCTACTGCGTATGCGCCCATGATGGATGCATAGTAGCGGTCCTTACAGGTCGGGCTGCCGCCTCTCTGGATATGTCCTAAGATAGTAGCTCTGGTTTCAATACCGGTTGCCGCTTCAATTCTCTTGGCCATTTCCATGGAATCGCCGACACCTTCTGCGTTTACGATGATGTAGTGCTTCTTACCCATTTTCTTTTTCTGGATAATGTTATCGATAATTGCCTGTTCGTTGTAATCGTATTTTTCGGGAAGCAGAATATCTTCTGCGCCGTCTGCAATACCACACCACAGAGCAATGTAGCCTGCGTTACGTCCCATAACTTCGATGATGCTGCATCTCTCATGGGAAGTAGACGTATCCCTTACCTTGTCAATCGCTTCCATAGCGGTATTGACTGCGGTATCGAAGCCGATGGTGTAATCGGTACATGCAATATCGAGGTCGATGGTACCGGGAAGTCCGATTGCGTTGATGCCGTTTCTGGTCAGTGCCTGCGCACCGCGGTAGGAACCGTCGCCGCCGATAACAACCAGGCCGTCGATACCATGCTTTCTGCAGATATCCGCTCCGACCTTCTGTATTTCGGGGTTCTTGAATTCCAGACATCTTGCGGTTCCTAAAATAGTACCGCCTCTCTGGATAATATCGGATACGCTCTTCGCATCCATATCTATAATCTCTTCATTTAAAAGACCTGCATAGCCTCTTTCAATACCTTTTACAGTAAGTCCTTTTGCAATAGCGGTACGGACAACAGCACGAATTGCTGCGTTCATTCCGGGTGCATCTCCACCGCTGGTCAATACGGCAATTGTCTTCATCTGGTCTGCCATAATTTTATTCCTCCTAAACAGTTGCTCATCTAAACAATTTCCTCTATTTTAACCCTTTTCCTTGCAATTTTCAATGATTTTTTTGATATATTTTTCACATTATATCTTGAAAACTGCTTCTTTCCAATCAGGAAACCGTTACTGTGACATTTTCCCTTCCAAACCGCTCCTGCAGGCGGTTTACAAGGCTTTCATCCGCCTCTACGTTCTGGTTGGGCGGCAGTTCTTTTTTCGCCTTCGGGTTTTCAATGTAAATTACGATACCGTCTTTTCCTTCGGACTCCCTTAACGTGTCCATGAGTCCCGCCTCCGCTGCTTTGTATGCCTCCATATCGGGGAACTTAATCCATACTTTCTTCTTAAGCTCAGTAAACGGCACTATCTTTTCGCAGATCAGCTTTCCGTCCTTGTCTTCCTCCACGGAAATGCGGCCCTGCACAAACACCTTGGCATCCTCCGTCAGGAAGGAAGCGCTCTGCTCGTAGGTCTTGGGGAACACAATCACTTCCACCGTTCCCACCAGATCCTCTATGGTAAGGAATGCCATAATCTTGTTGTCCTTCGTATATTTAATTGTCTTGCCGGCAATGAGTCCGCCGATAACCGCCTTGGCTCCGTCCTTTACCCGCACGCCCTGCACTTCCTCGTCATAGGCAAAATCCGCAGTGGTATTGCTGATTTTCTTTCGCCACGCCGCCTCATACTCCTCCAGCGGATGGCCGCTGACATAGATGCCCAGCACTTCTTTTTCAAAGGCAAGCTTCATTTCCTTGGGGTACTCTCCCACATCCGGCAGCTTCAGGGCAAGACCTTCCTTCTCCTCTTCCTCCACAATATCAAATAAGGAAAGCTGGCCTGCCATATTGTTTTTCCTGTCCTTCTGGGTCCTGTCCATTACCTGGGAGAAAACGGACATAAACTGCTTTCTGGTGCCGCCGAGTCCGTCCAGGGCACCTGCCTTGATAAAGCTTTCTACAGCACGCTTGTTCACATCCTTATCGGTAATGCGGTTCACAAAATCCTGCAGATTAAGGAAAGGCCCGCGTTCCTTCCGTTCCTCCACCACAGCCGTAATGACCGGTCTGCCCACACTCTTGATAGCTGTCAGGGCATAGCGGATAGAACTGCCGGATACGGAAAATCCGCTTTCGCCTTCGTTAATATCGGGAGGCAGGATTTCAATGCCCATGTTACGGCAGACCAAAATGTATTCCGCCACCTTTTTGGGGTTGTCGATAACAGAGGTCATCAGCGCCGCCATAAATTCCACCGGGTAATAATATTTCAGGTACGCCGTCTGGTATGCCACCACCGCATAGCATGCCGCATGGGACTTATTGAACGCATACTTGGCGAAATCCATCATGGTGTCGTAAATACCGGATGCCGTCTTTTCGTCAATGCCGCGGGAAACGCAGCCGGGAACGCTCTCTTCCTCATTGCCGTAAACGAAGTTGGCGCGTTCTTTTTCCATGACCGCCTGTTTTTTCTTACTCATGGCACGTCTTACCAGGTCGCTTCGTCCGAGTGTGTAACCGCCTAAGTCACGCACAATCTGCATAACCTGCTCCTGGTAGACAATACAGCCGTAGGTCGGCGCCAAAATAGGCTCTAACTGCGGGCAGGCGTAGGTGATGCTGTCCGGATTGTTTTTGCCCCGGATATACTTGGGGATAAAATCCATGGGGCCGGGACGGTACAGGGAAATACCCGCGATAACGTCCTCTAAGCTCTGGGGGCGAAGCTCCTTCATGAAGTTCTTCATGCCCGTACTTTCCAGCTGGAACACACCGTCCGTTTTGCCGGTTCCCAAGGATTCCAGTACTTTTTTATCGTCATAATCAATATGGTCCACGTCAATATGTACGCCGGTGTCCTTTTCAATCATATTCACGGCATTCTGGATAACGGTCAGGGTACGAAGCCCTAAAAAGTCCATTTTTAAGAGTCCCAGTTCTTCCAGCGTCGTCATGGTAAACTGGGTGACAATGGAACCGTCCGATCCGCGGGATAAGGGCACAAATTCGTCCGCCGATTTCTGGCAGATAACCACGCCCGCCGCATGCATGGAAGTATTTCTCGGCAGACCTTCCAGACGTTTGCACATATCGATCAGATGATGCACCCTGTCGTCCGAGCTGTATAAGCTCTTGAATTCCGGGTTCATATCCAGCGCTTTATCAATGGTAATGTTTAATTCGTTGGGAATCATTTTCGCAATGGAGTCCACAAACGCATAGGGCATGTCCATAACACGGCCCACATCCCTGATAACGCCTCTTGCCGCCATTGTACCGAAAGTAACTATCTGCACTACCTTGTCCGCACCGTACTTCCTGCCCACATAGTCAATGACCTCCTGCCTTCTTTCAAAGCAGAAATCCACGTCGATATCGGGCATGGACACACGCTCCGGGTTTAAGAAACGTTCAAACAAAAGCTGGTAGCGGATGGGGTCGATATTGGTGATTTTCAGGCAGTATGCCACAATACTTCCCGCCGCGGAGCCTCGTCCCGGTCCCACGGGGATACCGTGTTCCTTGGCATAATTGATAAAATCCCACACAATCAGGAAGTAATCCACATAGCCCATGGTACGGATGACATTCAGCTCATAGTCCAGCCGTTCCCGTAAGGTCTGACCAGTGCTGCCCGCAGGTGCATGCTCATCGCCGTAACGTTCCGCTAACCCATCGCTACAGAGTTTATTTAAGTAGGTCCAGGAGTCATAGCCTTCCGGCACTTCAAATTTCGGCAGCTTCGTAACGCCGAACTCAATTTCCACATGGCAGCGGTCCGCTATTCTCTGGGTGTTTTCCACCGCTTCCCACGCATAAGGGAAAAGCGCCTTCATTTCCTCTTCGCTTTTGACATAGTACTGACCGCCCACATAGCGCATTCTGTCCTCATCCGCCAGCTTTTTACCGGTCTGCAGACAGAGCAGTATATCATGAGAGTCCACATCTTCCTTATAGGTATAGTGCACATCGTTGGTGGCCACCAGTTCAATGCCGGTTTCCTTGCTTAATTTCAAAAGCTCCGTGTTGACCAGCTTCTGTTCCGGGATGCCGTGATCCTGCATTTCCAGAAAGAAATTGCCCTTTCCGAAACATGCTTCATATTTTAACGCCGCTTTTTTCGCTTCCTCATGCAGTCCTTTTACAATGTAGCGCTGCACCTCGCCCGCCAGACAGGCGGAAAGAGCAATGATGCCCTCGTGATAGGTCTGCAAAACCTCCATATCCACACGGGGCTTATAATAATAGCCTTCCGTAAAACCGCGGCTGACAATTTTCATCAGGTTGGCATAGCCGGTATTGTTTTCCGCTAAAAGCACCAGATGGTAATACCGGTCCTCGCCGCCGGTAAGCTCCTTGTCAAAGCGGGAATTGGGCGCCACATAGACCTCGCAGCCCAGAATCGGCTTGATGCCGGCTTCTCTTGCCGCACGGTAAAAATCAATGACACCGTACATAACGCCGTGGTCGGTGATTGCCGCACTGTCCATGCCAAGCTCTTTCACACGCTTGACATATTCTTTTATTTTGTTGGAACCGTCTAACAGTGAATACTCTGTATGCACATGCAAATGTGTGAATGCCATGTTTTCCCCCTTGTTATATACTAAATAAGGCTGGCGCAGAATAAATCTGCCGCCAGCACTCCTTTGTGACTTTTATAATAAGGAATAAATCGTTTTATTAATTCACCTGTTCTCATGCTAAATATTTCTTTAAGTCGTCTGCTTTGTCTAATTTCTCCCAGGGAAGGTCAAGGTCGTTGCGTCCGAAATGTCCGTAAGCAGCGGTCTGCCTGTAAATAGGACGGCGCAAATCCAACATCTTGATAATGCCTGCGGGACGTAAATCAAAATTGTCACGGATAATTTCTACCAGCTTGGCATTGGAAAGCTTACCTGTGCCGAAGGTATCCACGCGGATGGATGTGGGATGTGCCACACCGATTGCGTAGGACAACTGGATTTCGCACTTGTCAGCCAGTCCCGCTGCCACAATGTTCTTTGCCACATAACGGGAAGCGTATGCTGCGGAACGGTCTACCTTGGTGCAGTCCTTACCGGAAAAAGCGCCGCCGCCGTGACGGGCATATCCGCCGTAGGTGTCTACGATAATCTTTCTTCCTGTCAGACCTGCGTCTCCGTGAGGTCCGCCGATAACAAAACGTCCGGTGGGGTTAATGAAGTACTTGGTGTCCTCATCCAGCATTTCCTTGGGAAGGATGGGGTCAAATACATATTTCTTAATGTCTTCGTGAATCTGTTCCTGGGTAACATCCGGGTCGTGCTGGGTGGAAAGTACAACTGCTTCCAGTCTGATGGGCTTTCCGGCTTCATCATACTGTACGGAAACCTGGCTCTTTCCATCGGGACGAAGGTAAGGAAGGGTTCCGTCCTTACGAACCCTGGTCAGCTGCCTGGTCAGCTTGTGTGCCAGATAAATGGGATAAGGCATATATTCCTCTGTCTCATTGGTGGCATAACCGAACATCATACCCTGGTCGCCGGCGCCGATGGCATCCAGCTCTTCTTCGGACATATTGTTTTCAGCCGCTTCCTTCTTTGCCTCTAAGGATTTGTCAACACCCATGGCAATGTCGGGGGACTGTTCGTCAATAGCTACCATAACGGCACAGGTATTGCCGTCGAAGCCGTATTCGGATTTGTCATAACCGATTTCTTTTACGGTTTCTCTTACGATTTTCTGAATATCCACATAAGCTTCTGTGGTGATTTCTCCGGTAACGAGTACGAAACCGGTGCAGCTTGCTGTTTCGCAGGCAACACGGCTCATAGGATCCTGCTCCATGAGAGCGTCCAAAATTGCATCAGAAATGGCATCGCACATTTTGTCGGGATGTCCTTCTGTAACAGACTCGGAAGTAAACAATAACTTTTCCTGTTCCATTTTAGTCTCCTTTTCTTTTGCGTTCTGTATACGGGTTTCTCCCGGCATCAGCCTATTTTAAGCTTGAATTTCTGTAATTCTCTTTCGGAATCCACTTTGTCAATCTGTGCGCCCAGAGACTGCAGTTTCAAATGGAAATCCTCGTATCCGCGCTGGATATAGTGAATATCCTCCACAACGGAATAACCGTCCGCTGCCAGTGCCGCCAGCACAAGTGCTGCGCCCGCACGGAGGTCGGGAGCCGAAATCTTGGCTCCGGTATATTTGCTTACGCCATCCACGATAGCGGTATTGCCTTCTACTTTGATGTTGGCGCCCATGCGTGTCAGTTCATCCACATATTTAAAACGGTTCTCAAAGATGCTTTCGGTTACGATACTGGTACCCTGGGACAATGCCAGCGCCACCGTAATCTGGGGCTGCATATCCGTGGGAAAACCGGGGTAAGGAAGTGTCTTTACCTGTGTATGTCGTAACGGTTTTGCCGCCACAACACGCACCGCATCATCGGACTCCTCGATTTCACAGCCGATTTCCAAAAGCTTTGCGGTAATGGACTCCAAATGCTTCGGAATAACATTTTTTACAGTAACATCTCCCTTGGTGACTGCTGCAGCAAACATAAAGGTTCCGGCTTCAATCTGGTCGGGAATAATTGCATAATCGGTACCGTGCAGGTGGGAAACACCCTTGATACGGATAACATCCGTACCGGCGCCCTTGATGTTGGCACCCATGCTGTTTAAGAAATTGGCAAGGTCTACTACGTGAGGCTCCTTTGCTGCATTTTCAATAATCGTCTGACCTTCTGCCAGTGCCGCTACCATCATGATGTTAATGGTGGCGCCTACGGAAACCACATCCATGTAAATATGGCTGCCCTTTAAGCGCTCCGCTTCCGCTTTAATCAGTCCGTACTCAATGTTGACGTCCGCACCAAGCGCGCGGAAGCCCTTGATATGCTGGTCTATGGCTCTGCAGCCGATATCGCAGCCACCCGGAAGCGCTAC
>ENA-OUUV01000533-OUUV01000533.1-human-gut-metagenome-genome-assembly--contig:-NODE-533-length-23206-cov-7.091314_pt1 | contig 23206 bp, 18 predicted proteins | sample MGYA00237952_ERZ548838 | MGnify/ENA primary metagenome ERZ548838 (study PRJEB26490, sample SAMN05194705) | human gut metagenome | biome: terrestrial biome; feature: human-associated habitat; material... | reverse complement strand
TTACCTTGATTCGCTATCTTTCTATTCCTTCTGTCCGTTCACCATCCCACAAAAAATCGTGATGGACCTTTTTATTTGCGTGTAAGAAGGTATATTGTGCTTTTTTGCGAGACATTTATAACCACTTCACCATTTATGTATTCATGGACTACTTTTAGTTTGAATTCATAACTATATTTTGCCATAAAAAAACCGACCTCCAAATTGTTAGATTCTTGGTCTAACTTTTTGGGGTCGGTTCAGGTTTGTGCTCCTTTAGCGAAATAAACTGCTCGACTTATGGGATGTTATTTACATTTTAAGTCAACAGTTAAATTTATTTATTCGGTTTCGCTTATGTTTTCTTTCATAGCTTTTCGTATCCTGCTTAATGATTCGGGAGCTATTCCGAGATAAGTTGCTATGTGGCGCTGTGCAGCCTTGCTGCATATTTGGGGATAAAGTTTTTTGAAATGAACGTATCTTTCGGTCGCATTTTCCACAAGAAAACCGTTTTCTCTGTATATTTTATACCTAAGGGCATTTTCAAGAAGATATATATACACATTTTTCAGGATGTCATTTTCAAAAATGAATTTTTTCATATCCTCTGTATTGAAGATCATAAGCGTGGTTTCTTCCAGCGTTTCCCATTCACATAAGCTTTCAGGATAGCCGAACATACCTTCGTCCATACAAAGAGTTCCCTCTATTGAAAAGCCTCGGGTTATATCATTTCCGTCATCATCTATATAGTAACACCTTGTCATTCCATCAAGAACAAGAGCAGCATTAAGTGTTTTGTCCCCGATATGCTGGATAACGGCACCTTTTTCCACAATGCGGAAAGCAGACATATTCACTATCTTTCCGAGCATCTCGGCATCAATATTCACCTTGTATTTTGATGTCATATTCATCAGCAGTCCTACAAGATATTCCTTATCCATAAACATTTTCTCACGCTGTAATAATATAATAAGCTACCGATATTAGATTCATTCCACCGTGGGCTATCATCGGTACTATCAGATGTCCACTTTTTTTATAGCCCCATATCCACAAAAGACCCACAAGAAATGAATGTCCCATATTGAACCAATCAAGCATACCGAACAGAACATTAAATATCAGTAGCGCAGCAGTTTCTCCCCAGATGTTTCCGCAGAAATTTTTCGCAAAACCTCTGAAATATATTTCCTTACATATTCCGCTGACAAAACCCAGCGACACTATCATTAGAATTATCTCACCGACTGAAAGCCTTTCCCAGCCCGAAAATGCAAGTTCGGTTCTGCCTTTTGCCACAAACAGCGAAAGCAGGCTGACAGCGGAGGATATGACCGCAATGACAATTCCCATAAATATATCCTTGCCAAGGCTTTGACTGTTATATATTTCGTTTTTCAGACTGATCCCGCTTTGCTTATATAGCATTAGTGCCTGAGGAAGAAGTATCGTATTTGCAAGTATCAGTATCAGACAATATGTATTCAGGTCGGCATTTGCATAGCTTGCAATATCAAGGATATTCATACCCTCTCTGTAATTCTGACAGGAACGCAGGATCTCATATCCAGATACGATGAGTGTCAATGCAGTTGTAATTTTCAATGCTTTTTCAGCGTTGGTTGTATTATTCATAATCATCACCTATGTAATGATTGTAATACCTTTTTTCATTAAGTGCATTGACTTTTGTTAAGAAAATGTCATTTAATCAGTTTGATATATTCCGATTTATCGAGCAGATAAACTACTCTCTTTAATTCATTGTACCACATAACAATACATTTTTCAACGGCAATTTATACCCCCATCGGCACAACCTCATCAATGCACATCTCCCTTTTCGGCTTTGCTATGCCAATAAACTCCCTCATCACGGAAAAATGTGGGATAATCAAAAATAAATATTGAAAAAGAGCATAGGAAGCTCCAAAATTGTAGTTGAAGAGACAAACAATGAAGAAGAGAAACCTATGCTCTTTTTAGATGACATCAAAGTTGAATTTGAAAGTCAAGAATTTAAAGGAACACATATAGAAATCAGCCCTGATAAAGATAAAAGCGTACTGTTTCTGGAAAGCGTAAAATCAACGCAGACAGTCTGGTGCCCTTATTGCGGAGGCAGTGTATATATTTATGAAAACGGACAAGTCAAACTCAAAGATATTCCAATACAGAGAGGTACTACACACATATGGAACTTCTTTATACATAGATATCAATGCAACTGTTGCCACGAAACATTTACAGAAGAAATACCTTTCAAATATCCCGGAACACGGATAACATACCGAGCAGCAAACTGGATCAAGGGCTTTTTGCAGCAAAAAATCGTGATGAACCAATATAAACGAATAAACCCCAAAACACACGATTAAATGTGCCTTGGGATTTATTTCTTTATATGGTTTTAATAAGATTTAGAGAGATATTTAAAATCTTTATTTTTTACTGTTTTCAATTGCTTCATCAATAAGTTTATTAAGTTGCTGTGCTTGTGATGATGAAGTTATTGCACCAACAATTGGTTGACCTACAATATTTCCGTTTTTATCAACTACATATGTTGTTGGATATGAATAAAGACCTGAAGCAAATTTACCAGCCTCACTGTTTGAATCAAACCAAATATTTTTGTAGGTAATACCCTTTTTAGTCAAAACATCCTTAGCCTCAGATATAGCAGTCTTGTCACCGTCAAGAGTAAATGAGTTAATACCTATAACGGTACCACCTTTTTCTGCAAGTTCTTTATTAAGCTTTTCCAAATCGCCAAGTTCACCTACACAAGGATTACAAGTAGTAAACCAAAAGTTAATAACAGTTACATTGTTAGATGAGAAGATGTCATCACTGTTAACATCATTTCCGTCAAGGTCCTTACCCTTAAAGCTTGGAAACTTAGTAAGTTCGCTATTGTCACTAACCATACCTGCACTTTCAGCGTCAATACTGTCACCCTCGCTCGGCTTACTGCCACAGCCCGGATATTTTTGTTCTAAAATTGTGAGTTTACCCTCAATTTCTTTAATTTGATTTGCACCATCTTTAAGAATTTTCAACTCATCTGCAGTAAACTTATCTTTACCGTTTTCAATAGTATTGAGCAAAAAGTCGCCATAATTTGTTCCGTCTTCAATCATAGGAGTGTCCTTATTTGCTGACATAAACACTTTTTCCCAAAGCTGTGAATTACTTGTAAAAATTTCATTTTCTTTTTGCATAAGCTTTTGATAAAGTGCAGTTGCGTCATCTAAATTGCTTGGTTCACTTTCCATTAAATTTGAAATATCAGCAGTATTATTTGACTGAGATTTGTCGTTATTTTTAGTTGTTGAACAAGCAACAAGGCTAAACATAAGCACTAAAACCATAAGTATAGTTAATATTTTTGATTTTTTCATAATTTTATTCCTCCGTTGTTATATCTTTGTTGTTATTTGTTTTAATATCTGTTTTATTATTTTCTTTTACAGTGTTGCAAAGATTTTTATCAGGCATACCAAATCCGTAGTGAAAGCTTATTGCATCAGTAGGACAAGCAGTTATACACTTACCACAACGAATACACTCAGTGCTGTTTGGTGTTTTTACTACATCAACATCCATTTTACACGCTCTTGCACATTTGCCACAAGACACGCATTTATGCTTATCAACCTTTATTCCAAGCAACGACACCTTGTTCATCAATGCATAAAAAGCACCGAGTGGACAAATCCACTTGCAAAACGGACGATAGAAAACCACACTCAGTACAACTACAATAATCAAAATAATAAGCTTTTGAATAAATTTATTTCCTAAAGCCGAGCGTATACCATCATCAATAGCAGACAATGGAATTGCACCCTCAAGCACACCCTGTGGGCATATATATTTACAAAAGAACGGGTCGCCCATTCCAACATCATTAACCACAAGTACAGGTAGCAATATAACCGTCACCAGCAAGATGATATATTTTAAATATGTTAAAGGCTTTAGTTTTTTTGTTGAAAGCTTTTTACACGGTATTTTATTAAGCAAATCTTGAAGCCAACCAAAAGGACACAAAAAGCCACAAATAAATCGACCAAGCAACACGCCAAGCAAAATTAAAAATCCTGTTACATAATAGGAAAACTTAAATTTTGATGAGCCTACAACAGCCTGAAACGAGCCGATTGGACACGCACCTGACGCAGCAGGACAAGAGTAGCAATTTAGTCCCGGTACGCACACAGCCTTGCCATTGCCCTGATATATTCCGCCTTTAAAAAAATTAGGTAAATGAATATTTGTCAAAAGCGTTGCACCTGCCTGAATAAAAGTACGAAAACGGCTTAAAAGCTTTGAAACATTCTTTTTTCTTTTATCCAATTCCAATACACTCCAAGCATAATCTTATTGCTTTGCTAAGCACGGTGTCTGCCTCACCACGCATTGCTCCATAGCACAGCATAACTACTCCGGCAACAAGGAAACCGATTTGAAATATTGCTTTTTTTACTTTGAACAATTTAACCACTCCCTTCATCTTTAGGCTTATTATATCACGAACGATATAAAATCCTTGTTAAGAAAGAAATTTAACAAAAACTTTATTTTTTTGTGTTATAATGTGTTATAATCTATAATAAAGATATTTTACCAATAATACAAGTGTTAGGAGATATTTATGCATATTTTAGTTGTTGAAGACGAGGTTGCTCTTTGTGACACAATCGTAAGAAGTCTTAAGCGTCTTGCTTACAGTGTTGATTATTGCTATGACGGTCAAAAGGCATTAGATATGCTTAGTGTTGAAAGTTTCGACCTTGTTGTGCTCGATTTAAACCTACCTAATGTTGACGGAATGACAGTATTGAAAACTCTGAGGCAAACAGACATTGACACAAAGGTTTTAATTTTATCGGCTCGTTGTGAGGTTGCAGACAAGGTTTTAGGATTAGATGAAGGTGCAAATGATTATTTAACAAAACCATTTCACTTAGATGAGCTTTCGGCAAGAATACGAAACCTTACCCTTAGAAAGTTCACTCAAAACGATATTGTTTTAAAATGTTCAAATCTTTCATTTAACACAAAAACACGCAAAGCAGATGTAAATGATGAAGAATTATCTTTAACTCGCAAGGAAACAGGAATACTTGAATATCTAATGTTAAATCAAGGCAGACCTGTAAGTCAAGAGGAGTTGATTGAACACGTATGGGACAGCAGTGTTGACAATTTCAGCAACTCAATAAGAGTGCACATTTCATCATTAAGGAAAAAGCTTCGTAATGCATTAGACTATGACCCTATTCACAACCGTATAGGCGAGGGCTATGTAATGGAGGAGAAAAAATGAAAAAACTTTCCTTACAATGGCGAATAACCTTAATGACCACAGTTTTAATTTGCATAACTTGTGTGCTAATGAATTGTTTAATCGGTTATTCAGGCAAACGATATATGGATTCAATAGGCAACGGAATATCAGCATATAGTGAAATTGATAAAGGAAAACCGAGTTCATTTAATCCGGAAAATGAAAATCCCGACAGTGAGCTTACCATTATTATCAGTGGTGCACAAGATTCATTCAATACTACTAATTGGTACATAACAATTGCCGTAAGCGTACTTGGTGGTATACTTGCATATTTTGTCAGTGGTCGTGCTTTAAAGCCGCTAAAAAGTTTTGCCTCTCAAGTAGAGAATGTACAGCCCAACAATTTGGCAGATATGAAAATAAGCGACGATGTTTTGCCGGAATTTAAACAGTTTTGTCAATCATTTAACAATATGCTTGACCGACTCGACAACGGTTTTGCTGCTCAACGGCAATTCACAGGAAATGCAGCGCACGAGTTAAGAACACCACTTGCCTTAACTCAAGCACAAATTGAACTTTTTTCTGTTGAGCACCCAAATATGAGCAACGATACAGCAGAATTTCTTGCACTGCTGCAAGAGCAAAACGAAAGAATGTCACAAATGACAAAAACTCTGCTTGAAATGAGTGAACTTCGTACAGTTGAGTGCAAAGATACAATAGAAATTGCCCCTATGATTGAAGAAATATTTACCGACCTTGCTCCCCTTGCAGAAAAAAAGAATATTCGCCTTGAATACAACGGCAATGGTATGATGATAGGCAGTGACACCTTAATTTATCGTTTATTATTTAATTTAACTGAAAACGCTATACGCTACAACAGAGAAAATGCTTCTGTAATTATAACTGTTGACGAAAAGAATAATCAGCTTTATATACGAGTTAAAGATAACGGTTATGGTATACCCGAGCAGTACAGAGAAAGTATCTTTCAACCATTTTTCCGTGTTGATAAATCTCGTAGCAGAGCATACGGCGGTGTAGGTCTTGGACTATCACTTGTATGGGAAATTGTACTTTTGCACAACGGTACGGTAAAAGCTGAAAAAAGCGACAAAAATGGAACAGTAATGCTTGTAACACTTCCAAAAAAAACAAACAAATAATTGATTATTAAGTTTTATATAAATTTTTTAGATAAATTTGATATAAATATTATTTGTTACGGCTCTATAACAAGATGTTTTGGTTTGGTTGCCGGATTGGATTTTATTCTTGTAAGTGAGTACGGTGAAAATTGTTCAAATCCTGAAATTGTCATATATAAAAGAAGATAAATATTTTTAAAAAGCAAAATATGTAAATATATTCACTGTTCTGTTAATTACGGTTATGTACCCGGCGTAATTGCACCGGATGGTGAGGAGCAAGAATCCTATATTTTAGGCTTGAATTATCCGCTTAAATCTTTTAAAAGAAAAGTAATTGTGATTGTTCATCGTAATGATGATATAGAAGAAAAATGGATTGTTACACCTGAAAACATTTCTTTTACTAAAGAAAAAATTATGCGGCAGATTAAATTTCAAGAAAAATATTTTGACAGCTATATAATTATGTAAAAGATCGTAATACGAAAAATTCCCGTAATGCAGATTAATGCATTGCGGAAATTTGTTTAGTATTCATTTTCGTTATATTCACTTTTACCTGTCTTATAGTCAATAGTTACATTTGGCTGAACATTGTAGCAGTATACGCACAATGTTACACCCTCGCCTTTATCTTCAACGGATTTTGCCTCAATTAATACTCCTTTGGCAACAAGGTCGTCATTTTCAAAAACAGGAGTTACACGGTAAAGTGCGTGATTACCGGTTGTTTTTACATAATTTGCAACCATCTTTTCAAAGGGCAGCATACCCGTTACATTTAGGTATCTTGTTCCTGTTATCAAATTCTTTTCATTTGCATTTTCGCCCGTAAGCTGATAGGCGATAAGGTGACAGCGATTGTACAGATATTTTCCGTCAATAAAGTCATATTTTACTGTTTGCCAGCCTGACGGTTTAATTCTGCCTATCTGACCTCTCTCTTCTGTCGGCATTATATCTGTACCAACGCAGGCATAGGCTGTGCCGCATCTTCCTAATTCGTCTAAATCCGCATAGTATTCAAATGATGATGTTGTGTAATCGTCATCACTGAAATACGGTTCGTTGCCGTTTATTTCTATAAAAGCAGAACCTGAATAATCGGGAATATCTTTAAGGGAGATAATTTCGTCTTTTGCAGTATTTTCTGTCGGCTGATTGTTTATAATTAAAATCACCGCAAAACAGCATATCAAAGCAAGTGCGGTAGGTACAGTGATTTTTGTGGTTTTTCGTTTTTTAGTTTTCATAATTACCTCAATTATAATGTTATGTAATTATTATAATTGAGGTAATTGCATTTTTCAAGTTTTCAGTTGACAAAAAATTTGCGTGTAAAGTATAATTAAAAGTGTAAGGTGTGTTATGCATTTTATAATATTCAAAAGGGAGTTGTTACTATGAAAATTCTTGTTACCGGCGGAACAACATTTGTTAGTAAATTTACTGCGGAATATTTTCTCAAAAGAAATAATGAAGTGTATGTTATTAACAGAAACAGCAGAGCGCAATTAGACGGAGTTCATCTGATTAACTGTGACAGAATGAATTTAAAAAACTTGTTAAAAGATAAACATTTTGATTTAATTATTGATGTTACAGCTTATAATAAGGCTCACATAGAAAGTTTGCTGAATTCCGGTGTTACATTTGATGATTATATTTTCATAAGTTCAAGCGCAGTATATCCTGAAACTAACAGTCAGCCTTTTACAGAGGAACAAACTTGTGGTAAAAATTCTGTATGGGGTGATTACGGTGTTAATAAATTAATGGCAGAGAACTACTTACTTGAACATTGCACTAATGCATATATTTTAAGACCTCCATATTTTTATGGAATTTATGAAAACCTTTACCGTGAAGCATTTCCTTTTGACTGTGCCGAAAAAGGCAGAAAGTTTTATATTCCGCAAAGCGGTGATATGAAGTTACAGTTTTATAATGTATCTGATTTATGTAAATTTATAGAATTAATTATTAAAAAGAAACCTGACAATCATATATACAATGTCGGAAACAGTGATATAATTACTGTTAAGGAATGGGTTAAACTTTGTTATAAAGCAGTAGGAAAAATACCTGAATTTGTAGAAGTAGATAAATCTGTTCAACAGAGAGATTATTTTTGCTTTTATGATTATGAATATATTCTTGATGTTAAAAAACAAAATGAACTTATGCCAACAACAATTCCACTCGAAGTTGGTTTAAAAGAAGAATATGAATGGTATAAAAATAATTATAACAGTGTTTATAATAGAAAACCTTATATCGAATTTATAGATAAAAATTTAAAATAGCAATAACAGAGATACAAAAGGGTGTTACCGTGCAAGGAGCACCCTTTTGTATTTGTGTTACTTTAATGTTTACCAAACCTTGCAAATTTTCTTTGCTTGTGATAATATAAAAACAGAAAATCAACGGAGGGTTTACAAATGAGTGCTATCGGCAAGCAAATAAAAAAATATCGTACTCAAAAAGGACTTACGCAAGAACAACTCGGCCAGCTTTTGGGAGTTACAACGCAAGCGGTGTCGAAGTGGGAGAGAGGCGGTACACCTGACGCCGAATTATTGCCCGATATATCGCAGGCACTTGGTGTAAGTATTGATGCTTTGTTTGGTCGAGAAGAACAAAGATTAACAGCGTCGCTTGCACGACAGATTTGTCAGATGAAAAATGAGGACGCATATCGTTATGCTTTTAGCATTTGCTGGGCGATAGAAATCGGATTTATGCAAGATATTTCTGCACTTGATGATTTTTTAAATAAATTTATTGAACATTCAGCTATAACTACCGATAAAACGGATTATTTTGCAAAAATGATGCAGGACGGCGGTGTAGCAACCGCGCGATTATCGCCTGATTTTCATCACTTTTTCCTGATGGTAGAGCCGAAAAGCAGTATTAGAGAACAGCTTGCAGATGTTGAAACCTTGCGTGGTGTGTTTGAATTATTTGCAGATAAAAAGTTATTAAAAATTATATTTTATATGTATTCCCGCTTAAATACTCCGATTGCGGCATCGCTTATCAGTAAAAATACGGGCATTGAATCAAAAGAGGTTGACCGCTGTATGGAGATACTATGCAAAAATAACCTTGCCACACGAAGTTCGGTTGCCACTGCCGACGGAGAAATATATTCATATATGTTTCATCAGGAAAGCTCTGTTATACCTCTGCTTTGTTTTGCTGATGAAATAGCAAAAAAGGATTATCATGATTTCGTAGGCTCTTTTGATCGTACAAAGCCTTTATTGTAATCAACCGTGAGTTTATAATACTGCAGTTTGGTTGAACAATTAAATAATCGGTTGTTTGAAAATACTCGTCTTATGGTTTATACTTATAGAAAAGATAAATTAAGGAGATAGATGATATGAAAAAATTATCTGCAATTATACTTAGCCTTGTAATTGCTTTTTCGGTAACTGCATGTTCTTCGGGTAATAATGAGGAAAGCAAGCCCGTTGAGAGTAAAATTGCCGAAACTGAAACAACTGAAAGTGTTAATATTAAAGAAAATATGGATTCTGTACTTGAACATAAAAAATTTGAGGGAATTGTATATCTGACAAAAGATAATTCGGTTATTTATCAGTCGGCTACAGGAAAAGATGAAAAAGGAAACGATTTAAAAGTTGACTCGATAATGTATATCGGTTCAATTTCTAAGCAATTTTGCTCTGCCGCAATTTTAATGCTGCGTGACCAAGGCAAACTTAGTTTAGACAATACATTAGATACATATTATCCTGAATATACAGCAGGTAAGAACATTACATTGAAAAATCTGCTTTCTATGCGTTCGGGAATACCTGATATGGTTGTTAAAACTCCCGAGGCAGCACTTCAAGTTGAGGATGTTTCTTCCGATAAAACGGAAGAGGAGAATGTAGCCGCAATTAAAGAATGGATTTTTAAACAGCCTCTTGTTTCTGAACCTGACACTACATTTGAATATTGTAATGCAAACTATTTTTTATTAAGCAATATCGTAGAACAGGTATCGGGAGAAAATTATTATGATTTTATCAGTAAAAATATTTTTGAACCGCTTAATATGACTAATTCGGGATTTATAAATGATGTAAAAAACAATTCGGAGTGGGGTTTGACTTACGATACTTTTGTTGTCGGTGAAGATGCCATAGGTCTTACTAAAGGTGCAGGTGATATGGTATCAAATGCAGAAGATATGGATAAATGGATGACGGCACTAAGCAGTGGAAAAATTATTTCAAATGAAAGCTATCTGGAGATGACTACAGATTATTCACCCGAAATTTCACATAAATACGGTTACGGTATGGCAGGATATTATAACGGCGGTTGGGGTCATTCGGGCTTTATCGGTAATTATACTTCATTTGATTATATAAATGACGGTTACCACCTCTTTATAGCGGACAACACAGGATATATGGATATTGAAAATCTTCCGACAGATTTGCTTGCCAATGTAATCACTTCGCCGGCAAATTAAATATTAATTCAGAAAATAAACAAGCAGGGTAATAATAAAGAATTAAAAAAGGGGAAACATTATGCCAATTGTTAATGATTTAAATAACTATGCCAAAGAAGAGCTTGAGTATTTTGGTGTAAGGCGGCAAAATGAAGAAAATGCCGCCATTGAAAAAGCCGTTTTTAATACGAAATTTGATTTGAACTATGATTTTAACGGATTTTTCGTTATTATACCAATTATAGTTATCGGCTTGATTCCTGTCGCAAAAATTTTGATACGGGAGGCGATTACTTCTTCCGTTAATCATACGCCTTTTACTTTAAGTACTGTTCAAATTCTGATAATAAGCATATTGAGCACTGCAATATTTTTTGCTATAGCTTTACTTATATGTTTAAAACTAAAAAAATGCCCGAGTGTACAGACGAGCTATCTTTATTATAAAGATGAAGCATATCATTATGATCAGATTAATTACATAAAGGTGAGCAGGATTAAAACCGCTAAAATTTATGTCAACGGCAAAAAACTTGTAGGTGTTTCTAATTGGTGTGATAATTACAATTCACTGATTGTATGGGCAAAGAAATGTCACATTCCAGTGCTTGCCCCCAATAAAAAGTCTAATTCGTCTAACAGTTTGGATTTAAACGCATTGAGTAATAATATTTCAATGATAGTTGCTGTTGTTGTATTCGCAATTATGATGATCGGTGCGGCAGTTGTTTTTATTAATTCTATTTCTTGATTTTTATTAAAAGTACGGGGATAAATCTATGCTGTTTAATAGTCTTTTGTGCAAGTAAAAGGTTGATACTTTTTCATTAAGGTCTTAAATATTAAGTATATTACGCATTATAAAAGGGTGCTGTCCGTATGGAAAGCACCCTTAAATTTATTTAGTTAGCTTGTACTAAAATTAATACAAAGATTAAGCCTTAGGGCCTGCCTCTACGAGAGCCTTACCTGCCTCGTTGCCTTCGTACTTAGCAAAGTTCTTAACAAAACGAGCTGCAAGATCCTGTGCCTTTGCTTCCCAATCAGCAACATTTGTATATGTGTCGCGTGGGTCGAGAATTGCAGGATCAACACCCGGAAGCTCTGTAGGAACTTCAAAGTTGAAGTGAGGAATTGTCTTTGTAGGAGCCTTTGTGATAGAACCGTCGAGAATAGCGTCGATGATACCTCTTGTATCCTTAATAGAGATACGCTTGCCTGTGCCGTTCCAACCTGTGTTTACGAGGTAAGCCTTAGCACCGCTCTTTTCCATCTTCTTAACAAGCTCTTCAGCATACTTTGTTGGGTGAAGCTCAAGGAAAGCCTGACCGAAGCAAGCAGAAAATGTTGGAGTTGGCTCTGTAATGCCACGCTCTGTACCTGCGAGCTTAGCTGTAAAGCCTGAGAGGAAGTAGTACTTTGTCTGCTCAGGAGTAAGGATTGATACAGGCGGAAGTACACCGAAAGCATCTGCTGAAAGGAAGATTACATTCTTAGCAGCAGGAGCTGAAGATACAGGACGAACGATGTTCTCAATGTGGTTGATTGGGTAAGATACACGAGTGTTCTCTGTAACTGTCTTGTCGTTAAAGTCAATTTTACCGTCCTTATCTACTGTTACGTTCTCAAGAAGAGCATCTCTTCTGATTGCGTTGTAGATGTCAGGCTCTGACTCTTTGTCAAGGTTAATAACCTTAGCATAGCAGCCGCCCTCAAAGTTAAATACACCGTTGTCGTCCCAACCGTGCTCGTCATCACCGATGAGAAGTCTTTTAGGATCTGTTGAAAGTGTAGTTTTACCTGTACCTGAAAGACCGAAGAAGATAGCTGTGTTCTCGCCGTTCTTATCTGTGTTAGCTGAACAGTGCATTGAAGCAATACCCTTAAGCGGGAGGTAGTAGTTCATCATTGAGAACATACCCTTCTTCATCTCACCACCGTACCATGTGTTTACGATAACCTGCTCACGGCTTGTGATGTTGAACATTACAGCTGTTTCAGAGTTAAGACCGAGCTCCTTGTAGTTCTCAACCTTAGCCTTTGATGCGTTGTAAACAACGAAATCAGGCTCAAAGTTCTCAAGCTCTTCAGCAGATGGCTTGATGAACATATTTGTTACAAAGTGAGCCTGCCAAGCAACCTCAACGATGAAACGAACTGCCATTCTTGTATCATGGTTAGCGCCGCAGAATGCATCTACAACATAAAGCTTCTTGTTTGAAAGCTCTTTCTTAGCAAGCGCTTTTACAGCTTCCCAAGCTTCCTGTGTTGCAGGATGGTTGTCGTTCTTGTATTCGTCAGAAGTCCACCATACAGTGTCCTTTGAATTCTCGTCCATAACGATGAACTTATCTTTAGGTGAACGGCCTGTGTAAATACCGGTCATAACATTAACTGCGCCAAGCTCAGTTTCCTGTCCAACCTCATAGCCTTCCAAATCAGCCTTTGTTTCCTCGTTAAAGAGTTCGTCATAGGAAGGATTGTGGATAATTTCAGTAGTACCGGTAATACCATACTTAGTTAAATCAATCTTTGCCATTTCAGTATCAACCTTTCTGTTTCTTAAATTACATAGTATCAGAATTTGCGGTGAGTTGTAATTACCAAACAATCTACACTGCAATAACCTATGTTCGTTAGTATTTTAGCATAATTTTTTACCCTCGTCAAGCCAATTGCCAATTAATTTGGTCGGTTTTGTCATATTGTGGTTTATTCGACATCAACACTGTATTTGTATATTGATAAGAGGTGAAAAAAGTGCTATAATATTGTATTATAAGCAGGTTTATTCTGTATATTCAGCACTTTAAAAAGCAAAGAAAATTTACCGTTACGGGAGGATATTATGAGCCTTGTTGAATTTAAAGATGTTTACAAAATATATAAAATGGGCGAAGTGACTATTAACGCTGTCGAGGGTGTTTCTTTTAATATAGAGCAGGGCGAGTTTTGCGTGGTAGTCGGTGCATCGGGTGCAGGCAAGACAACCGTACTTAATATTCTCGGCGGAATGGATACCTGTACAAAAGGCAGTATTATTGTCGGCGGCAGAGATATAAGCAAGCTGAAAGACAAACAGCTTATTGAATACAGAAGGTTTGACATTGGTTTTGTATTTCAGTTTTATAACCTTGTACCTAACCTTACCGCAAAAGAAAATGTAGAGCTTGCAACGCAGATAAGTAAAAATCCGATGGACAGTACAGAGGCGCTTGAAAGTGTCGGACTTTCACAGCGCAGTGCAAACTTTCCCGCTCAACTTTCGGGCGGTGAACAGCAGAGAGTTTCTATTGCAAGAGCACTTGCCAAGCGACCTAAACTTTTACTTTGCGATGAGCCGACGGGTGCTCTTGACTATAACACCGGCAGACAGATTTTAAAACTTTTGCAGGAAACCTGCCGAAAAGAAAATATGACGGTAGTTCTCATAACCCACAATTCAGCAATTACCCCAATGGCAGATCATATTATAAAGATGAGAAGCGGCAGGGTAATTATGGATGTTCACAATGATGAACCTAAAAATGTTGAAGAAATCGAATGGTAATTCATATTTTCTGCGAAAGGGGAGAGGACATTGACTAAAACCCTGTTAAAAAATACTTTCAGAGAAATTGCAAATTCTAAAGCAAGGTTTATTTCTATACTTGCGATTATTGCACTCGGTGTTGGATTTTTTGCCGGAATCAAAGCTACGATTCCGTCAATGTACAATATGGCAGACGAGTATTATTCTCAATCCGATCTTATGGATTACAGGCTTGTATCTACTGTCGGATTTGATAAAGATGATGTAAAAGCGGTTGAAAATCTTGACAATGTAACCGATGTTATGCCATCGTATTTTGCCGACCTTGTTTTAAAATCAAACGGAAACGGCGGTAACGGAAAGGTTATAAGAGTAACCGCTGCACCTAAAAGTTATAACAATAATAAAACTCTTAATACATTAAACATAAAAGAGGGAAGACTACCCGAGAAAAAGGGTGAAATCCTTGTTGAATACGGCAGTGTCGGCAGCAGTGATTATAAAATCGGCGACAAGGTTGTATTTGGAAGTGAAAGCGGAGAATCCAATGCACTTGATATGGTAGATACGCTTGAATATACTGTCGTCGGTAAAGTGGAATCACCTATGTATATTTCGTATCAGCGTGGCTCAACTACAATCGGCAACGGCAATATTGCAGCATTTATGTATATTTATCAGGATGATTTTGTAACCGAAAGATATACGGAAATGTATGTGAAAACCGTTTTTTCTGACGGCGACGGTTCAGCTTTTGATGACGAATATGAAAAAGACATTGAAAGCTTTACAACTGTTCTTGAAAATACCGCAGATTTACGCTGTGAGGTATTTGATAAAGATGTTATAGGCAAAGCAAAACAGGAACTTGAGGACAGTAAAAACGATTATGAAACCGAAAAATCCGAGGCTCTTACAAAACTTGATGATGCAAAAACAACTTTAGATAATTCGGAAAAAGAATATACAGATAAGATTTCAGATGCACAATCGCAACTTGACACAGCTAAAAAGCAGATAGATGACGGAAAAAGTCAGCTTGAAACTGCTAAAGAAGAATATGAAAACGGCATTGCGGCAGGTGAAAGCGAACTTTCTTCTGCGCAGGCGGAACTTGACAGTGCAAAAGCCGAATATAATGCAGGTGTTGAAGAATATAATTCAAAAATCAGCATAGCGGAAGAAACTCTTGCCGAAAAAGAAGATGAATTCAATGCCGCAAAAAGTGAATTTGAAAACAATCAAAAGCCGCAGCTTGAAACCGCAATAGCAACTTGTAAATCACAGATTGAGGCTTTACAGGCGCAAATTGAGGTTACAGAGGACGAAACCGCTCTTGCTGTATTGCAGGAACAGCTTACACAGGTTCAGGCAGTTTTAGCAGATTGTGAAACAAAACTTGCTATGGCGCAAGAACAGCTTGATACGGCAGAACAACAGCTGAACAACGGAAAACAAGAGCTTGAAACACAAAAAGCGGAAGGACAGGCACAGCTTGACTATGCACTTGCTCAAATTCAGAGTGCAGAACAGCAGATTGCGGACGGACAAGCACAGCTTGAAAGTAAAAAAACAGAGGGACAAGCTCAAATATCGCAGGCTGAAACCGAACTTGCGACAGCACAGGAAAAATATGACAACGGAAAGTCCGAACTTGAGGAGCAGAAAATAAGCGGCAGACAAAAGCTTGATGACGGTTGGAAAGAATACAATGATTCAAAAGCTGAGGCTGATGATAAATTTAAAGAGGCAGAACAAAAAATTGCCGACGCACAGGAAGAAATAGACGCTATAGCCGATCCTGAGTGGTATGTGTTTGACAGGTCGGATAATCCGGGTTATTCAACCTTTGCGCAGAATGTTGAGCGACTCGGTGCAGTGGCATCAGTATTCCCGATGTTCTTTTTACTCGTTGCGGTTTTGGTTTGTGTAACCACAATGTCAAGACTTGTAGAGGAAAAGCGTAAAGAAATCGGAATATTAAAAGCGCTCGGCTACAATAACTTAAGCATAATAATGAAATTTGCGATTTATGCTGTTTTTGCAGGTGTAATCGGTTGTACCGTAGGTGTATTAATAGGCATAAATACACTGCCGTATATTATTTATAATGCATATCAGATTATGTATTATATGCCTGACATCAGCATTGTACCTGATGCACAGAGTATTATACTCGGTACGCTTGCCGCCGTACTTTGTACATTGCTTGTTTCTGTAATAGTATGTGTAAGAGAATTAAGCCAGAGCTGTGCAAAAATTCTAAGACCTAAAACTCCGAAAGCAGGCAAGAGGATACTTCTTGAGAGAATTACTCCGATATGGAAACATATGAATTTTTCCGCAAAGCTGACTACAAGAAATATTTTCAGATATAAATCAAGAATGTTTATGACAATCATAGGCATTGCAGGCTGCACGGCTTTGATAGTTGCGGCATTCGGACTTAAAAACAGCTTTATTCCGCTTTCCGATACACAGTTTAGCGAAATATTCAAATATAATGCGGTTGTTATTCCTAAAGAAGGCGGAACTGCCGAACAGCTTGATTATCTGAAAAATACAATAAACAATACGGGCGACGCAGCGTCAATTATGCTTGCAGGTCAGCAGGAAGTTGTTGTAAAGAAAAATAATGTTGTAAAAGATGAAAGCACTTATCTTACGGTAATGGAAGATCCGCAGAGATTTTCGGAGGTTACAGAACTTAGAACAAGGGGCGACAAAAAGCACCTTGATATTACCGATGATTCCGTAATGATAAATGAAAAAATGGCGAACGAATTGTCTGTCAAAGTCGGTGATACTGTAAGTGTAACTGTTGATGATAAAACCGCAGAACTTACAGTAGGCGGAATTTATGAACAGTATATAAAGAATTATGTGTTTATTTCTCCTAAACTTTACAGTGAAAAATTCGGAGAAGAACCGCAGTTTAATATGGCACAGGTTGTACTGAAAAATCCTGACGAACAGACTGCGTTCGGTGAAAAAATGCTGACGAATGATAAAGTAGCGGGTGTAACCTATCTTTCATCAGGTATGGGTGAAATTGAAGATATGCTCAATTCGCTTAATATGGTTGTGCTTGTTATGATTATTTGTGCAGCGGCACTTGCGTTTGTAGTGCTTTATAATCTTACAAATATCAACATTGCCGAGCGTGTGCGTGAAATCGCAACTTTTAAGGTGCTCGGATTTTACAGCAGAGAAACCTCAAGCGTTATTTATAAAGAAAATATCGTGCTTACTCTCGGAGGTATTCTTTCGGGACTTGTTCTCGGTATTTTACTTACAAGATTTATTATTCAGACCGTTGAGGTTGACAATGTAATGTTTGGCAGAGATATTTTGCCTACATCATTCGTTTTTGCGGCTTTGCTGACATTTGCATTTGCTTTGATTGTGAATTTTGCAATGGGATTTAAGATTAAAAAAGTAAATATGGTTGAAAGCCTTAAGAGTGTTGAATAAACGGTGCCGCACATTATTTGTGCGGCATTGTCTGAAAAAGATAGAATTTTTGAAATAAAAATCATTTAAAATATTGATTGCTTAGGCAAATTGTGGTATAATACAAAAGAATAGGCAATTTAGCACAATATCAGTGAAAGGAACTGTAGATATATGATAAAAGCTAATCAGTATCGCACCGTAACTTGCGGTGAGTTAAGAGAAGAAAATATCGGACAGAAAGTTCGTGTAGCAGGCTGGGTTGAAAATATCCGTGACCACGGCGGCGTAATGTTCCTTGACATTCGTGATCAGTACGGTGTTCTTCAGGTAGTAGTTCACAATGACGAGTTACTTAAGGGTATTAACAAAGAATGTACCGTAACATTGAGCGGTAAGGTAGTAAAGAGAGATGAAGAAACTATCAACTCTAAGATTGCTACCGGTTATGTTGAGGTACACACAGATGACATTACTGTTCTCGGCAAATGTAAAAACGCACTTCCGTTTGAAGTTGCCACTTCTACCAATACTTCGGAGGAGGTACGCTTAAAGTATCGTTTCCTCGATCTTCGTAATCAGAAGGTGCATAATAACATTATGCTCCGTTCACAGATTATAACATTCCTCCGTGCAAAAATGAACGAGATGGGATTTAATGAAATTCAGACACCGATTCTTTCAACTTCATCACCGGAAGGAGCAAGAGATTATCTTATTCCGAGCCGTAAGCACAAGGGCAAATTCTATGCTCTTCCGCAGGCTCCGCAGATTTTCAAACAGCTCCTTATGGTTTCCGGTTTTGACAGATACTTCCAGATTGCACCTTGTTTCAGAGATGAGGATGCAAGAGCAGACCGTTCGCCGGGCGAGTTCTATCAGCTTGACTTTGAAATGGCTTTTGCCACACAGGAAGATGTATTTGCGGTTGCAGAAGAAGTTCTTTACGAAACATTCACTAAGTTTACAGATAAAGAGGTTTCAAAGCCTCCGTTTGCCCGTATTCCATACTCTGAAAGTATGTTAAAGTACGGTACAGACAAGCCTGATCTCCGTAACCCGCTTGTTATCGTGGAGATTAGCGATATGTTTGAGGAAACTGACTTTAAGCCGTTCCTCAAAAAGACTGTTCGTTCAATTAATGTACCGGGTGCCGCAAAGCAGTCAAAGAGCTGGTTCAAGAAGATGGAAGAATTTGCGCTTTCTATCGGTATGAAGGGACTCGGCTATGTTAAGGTAAGAGATGATATGACATTTGACGGTCCTATCGATAAGTTTCTTAAAGAGGGCGACAGAGAGGAGCTTATTAAGCGTAATAATTCTAACGCAGGCGATGTTATTTACTTTATCGCAGATACAGAAAAAGACGCTCCAAAGCTTGCAGGTCAGATTCGTACAGAGGTTGCTACCCGTCTTGACCTTATTGACAAGTCAAAGTTTGAGATGTGCTTTATCGTTGACTTCCCAATGTATGAGCATGACGAAACCACAGGTCAGGTAATCTTTACACACAATCCATTCTCAATGCCACAGGGCGGTATGGACAGCTTGCTTCATAAGAACCCCGATGATATTCTTGCTTATCAGTATGACATCGTATGTAACGGTGTTGAGCTTTCATCAGGTGCTGTTCGTAACCACGACCTTGACATTATGATTAAGGCATTTGAGATTGCAGGATATACCGAAGATGAGCTTAAATCTAAGTTCTCTGCTCTCTACAACGCATTCCAGTACGGTGCTCCGCCACATGCAGGTATGGCTCCGGGCGTTGACAGAATGATTATGCTCATTACTGAAGAAGAGAACATCAGAGAGGTTATTGCTTTCCCAATGAACTCAAATGCTCAGGATCTTCTCCTCGGTTCACCGGGAGAGGTAACAGAGCAGCAGCTTCGTGAAGTTCACATTAAATTAAGATAACTTCATATATACTCAAAGGGCGAGTTGTTTTTATAACTTGCCCTGATTCTGTTTATACAAAGGATGGTTTTTATGGTAACAAGAGAAGATGTTGAAAACATTGCGTTGCTTTCAAAGCTGTTCGTTCCCGAAGAGGAGCTTGACAGCCTTACACAGTCAATGCAGGAAATTATAGATTTTGCCGATACAATCAATAATGCTCCCACAAGCGGTGAGAGCTTTGACAACATAAACAACCTTTCAAATGTATTTCGTGAGGATGTTGTGGTTGAGTCATATGACAGCGAGGAAATTTTGAAAAATGCCCCTGAACAGGCAGAGTCACATTTCCTTGTCAGAGGCAGAGAATAAGAGGTGTAAAAATGGGTAGTATTGCAAAAATTCACGAAATGCTTGTTTCCAAGCAAGTTTCGTGTACGGAGCTTACTAAAAGCTATCTTGAAGAAATAGAAAAATCAAACGGCGAGCTTAACGCTTATGTAAATGTAACTCCCGATACAGCGCTTGAAACCGCAAAGACTGTTGACGAAAAAATTGCAAAGGGCGAAGAAATCGGTATGCTCGAGGGTGTTCCGATGACATTGAAAGATAACCTTTCCACAAAGGACATTGAAACTACTTGCTGTTCTAAAATTCTTAAAGGTTACAAGCCGATTTATAATGCAACTGTATGGGAGAATCTTTCTGCACAAAATGCAGTTATGCTCGGTAAAACAAATATGGACGAATTTGCAATGGGTTCTTCGTGTGAAACTTCATGCTTTGGCGGTGCAATGAATCCGTTTAACACAAAGTATGTATCCGGCGGTTCATCAGGCGGCGTAGCAAGCGCTGTCGGCGCAAACATTGCAGCATACGGACTTGGTTCTGATACAGGCGGTTCTATCCGTCAGCCTGCAAGTTTTTGCGGTATCGTAGGTCTTAAGCCGACATACGGCAGTGTATCCCGTTACGGTCTTATTGCTTATGCAAGCTCACTTGACCAAATTGGACCTATCACAAAGAGCGTTGAAGATGCGTCTATTGTATTTGATGCAATTTCACAGTATGACGAAAAAGACAGCACTTCAAAGGGTAATGTCGGCGGCGCAACTTACGGAAAGCTCAACAATGACATCAAAGGTATGAAAATCGGTATTGCCCGTGAGTATCTTGACGGTATTCGTGACGATGTTAAAGAGGCAGTTCTCAATGCCGCAAAAGTTTATGAATCACTCGGTGCAGAAATAGTGTATTTTGATATGCCTGCGCTCAAGTTTGCACTTCCTGTTTATTATATTATTGCTTGTGCTGAGGCATCTTCAAATCTCGGCAGATACGACGGTATCCGTTTTGGTTATAAAACACCGCATTATAACGGCACTCACGATATGATTTGCCGCACCCGTTCAGAGGGCTTTGGTGAGGAAGTTAAGAGAAGAATTCTTCTCGGCACATATGTACTCTCTGCCGGCTATTATGACGCTTATTATAAAAAGGCACAGAATTTGCGTGGAACTATTGTAAAGGCATTTACAGATGCATTTGAGCATTGTGATGTAATTCTTGCTCCAACAGTTCCTATGACTGCTTTCGAGGCGGGTCACGCAGTTTCCGATCCGATTGAAACTTATCTTACAGATATTTGTACCGTACCCGTAAATATTGCAGGACTTCCGGGTGTATCCGTACCGTGCGGATTTAACGCAAACGGTATGCCAATCGGTATGCAGCTTATCGGCAAGAGTTTTGGCGAGGCTGAAATTTTAAATGCAGCGTTTAAGTATCAGCAGGCTGCCGGAGAAAACTTTAAGGATACAAAGTGGGGTGTTAAGCTGTGAAATATGAATTAGTTGCGGGTTTTGAAACCCATATTGAACTTGCTACAAAGACAAAAATTTTCTGCTCATGTACAACAGCGTTTGGCGGTGCACCTAACTCACATTGCTGTCCTGTATGTATCGGACTTCCGGGTACACTTCCAAAACTTAACCGTGAGGTTGTAAACTTCGGTATAAAGGCAGGTCTTGCCACTCACGGTGAGATTGCGGAGATTTCTAAAATGGACAGAAAGAACTACTGCTATCCTGACCTTTCAAAGGCTTATCAAATCAGCCAGCTTTATGCACCGCTTTCAATCGGCGGCTATGTAGAGCTTTCAAACGGCAGAAAAATCAGACTTCATCATATTCATATTGAAGAAGATGCAGGAAAACTTATTCATCAGCACGGCGACACATATGTCGACTACAACCGTGGCGGTGTTCCTCTTATCGAGATTGTATCGGAGCCTGATATTCGTTCTATTGACGAGGCTAAGGAGTATGTGGAAAAATTACAGCAGGTAATGCGCTATATAGGAATTTCCGACTGCCGTATGCAGGAAGGCTCAATGCGTTGCGATGTTAATATTTCTGTTCGTCCTGAGGGCAGTGAAACTCTTGGAACAAGAACAGAGATTAAGAATATGAACTCAATTACAAATATTGCCAAAGCAATGGAGTATGAGTATGAGCGTCAGGTAGATTTAATTGAGAGCGGCGGCAAAGTAGTGCAGGAAACTCTCCGTTATGACGATGCAACAAACACTACATCTTCAATGCGCAGTAAAGAAGACGCTCACGATTACCGTTATTTCAGAGATCCTGACCTTGTTACAATCAATGTCCCAAGAGATGTTGTGGAGAGCTTAAAGGCTGAAATGCCTGAACTTCCTTCTGACAAATGCAAGAGATATATTGAAGAACTTGAAATTCCTGAAAAGGATGCACAACTTCTTACAAAATACAGAAAAATCAGCGAGTTCTTTGATAAGGCTTGCGAGGGTGTAAAATCCGCAAAGTCTGTATCTAACTTTATTATCGGTCAGATTTTCCGCAGAACAGAAACCGAGGCAGATAAGGAAACATTTGATGTATCAATAACACCTGAACAACTCAATGAGCTTGTAAAATTGATTGACAGCGGTAAAATACGCAATAACCTTGCTAAGGCTACACTTGAGAAAATGCTTGATTCCGGCAAGGGAGCACTTGATTTTATCAGTGAAAGTGATATGGCAGGACTTGATGAAAACACTGTAAATGAACTTTGTAAACAGGCTATAGAGAACAATCCTAAGGCTGTAGATGATTACAAGAACGGTAAGGAAAAAGCTATTAAGGCTCTTGTCGGTAATGTAATGAAGAACAGCCGTGGTAAAGCAGATGCTGCAGCAGTTGAACAGAAACTTAAAGATATGATTTCTTAAAGTTTTATTATATAAGAGTGAAAGCCACTTTTGATTTAGTTCAAAAGTGGCTTTTGTGTTTGTGGATTTTTATATTAGAAATTAAAATAAATTATGGTTTAGCGGAGTGTCGGTCGGGCATTGAAATTTAGCTAACGCTAAA
>ENA-OUUV01000529-OUUV01000529.1-human-gut-metagenome-genome-assembly--contig:-NODE-529-length-23338-cov-11.384487_pt1 | contig 23338 bp, 23 predicted proteins | sample MGYA00237952_ERZ548838 | MGnify/ENA primary metagenome ERZ548838 (study PRJEB26490, sample SAMN05194705) | human gut metagenome | biome: terrestrial biome; feature: human-associated habitat; material... | reverse complement strand
ATACGAGATTCGCCTTAGTCTCGTGGGCTCGGAGATGTGTATAAGAGACAGATCGGGCATCCACAAAAACTGTGAATGCCCGCCTTTCCTGTTTTTACTTTTACTTTTATTTTTATTTCTTTAAATCCTTGAAATCTGCTTTCAGATGCTCAACCATCTCGTCAAATGTATACTCCCCGCTGAAATATCCCTGGAAGTCTGCTGCTGCCTTTGTTTCATATCCGGAAGGGAAACCACCCATTACCCATGAAGTTGTTTTTCCCTCATCTATATATCGCTTTACTTCTTTGGAAAGCGGATCTGAAATCTCTACGCCATCATAATTTTTAAATGCCGGCACACATCCAAGATTTTCTACTACAATCTTTTTTCCGTCCTCTGACTGGAATAACCAATTCAGGAAATCCTTTGATGCAGCTTTTACTTTATCATCAGACTGACTGTTGACACACCAATAAATAGAAATTCCAACAGGGATACAATCTTCTTTTACGCCTTTGATCGGAAGTGGAAGCATTCCCATCTTATTTGCAATATCTTTGTCAATTCCCATAAGTTCAGGTCCAATCCAGTTGCCCTGCTGTACAGCAGCAACACGCTCAATAGCCAAACCTCCACCGATTTCTGTAGAATAGTCTACTGCGTTTAACTTTGATAAATCATCTTTGGATGTCGTATATTTTGTCTCAAGATCAACCAATGCTTTTAAGGAATCTGCATATTTCAATCCTAATTCATCTGAATTTCTTAACTCTGTTGCGCTCTTATATTCGCATGATAATGGACCATTTAACGTATGGAGTCCCGGAATCCATGACTCTTTTGCAGCATATTCTTCAACCGCCTCAAGCTGTGGATACTTATCCTTTAATTTTCCAGAATCAATCTGCTCCTGAAGATTTGCAAATGCCTGATCGATCGCATCATAGCTTGTTAATGTTGAAGCATCAATTCCTGCATCCTTAAAGATTTCCTTATTGTATACCAGACCATACCCTTCAACACTGACCGGAATGCCATAAACTTTTCCATCCAATGTCACATCATCCAAACTATTATCTACTGCATTTTCTACCCAAGGCTGATCACTTAAATCTTCAACATAATCTGTCATATTGGTAATGTTATCACCCAATGCATAGATATCTACGGAATCATCACTCATCAGCTTAGCCTTAAGATTTGTGTTGTAATCATTTCCCTGAATACTCTCAACATTGATCTTTACGTTCTGATTTTCTTCCGAATACTTGTCTGCTGCTGCCTGTAACTGATCTGCCATCTCTGATTTGTTCTGATAAAGATTAATGGTTATCTTACCACTGTCACTATTTGCATCCCCACTGCTGCCGCATCCTGTCATCATGCCAAAAACCATCGTCCCACATAAAATTACACTCACTAATTTTCTTTTCATTGTTACTTCCTCCTTAAAATTTTATTAGTTAAAATAAATAACTTTCGCTTCATAAGGTGCCAGTCTGATTGCTTGTTCTGTCTTTATATCGCTTACCAGACAGCTCTGTGAATAATAATTACCGATCAACTGCTTTGCTGTCCGGTTACAGAATTCTTCCGGCAACGAAATCACCTGCTCCTTTTCTGAAAAACTGCATAACACAAGAAGTTTTTCATCGGATAAAGTTCTTATATAGCAATAATTTTCTTCGCTGTCCTCAAACAGCGGGGTAAAATCGCCATATACAATGATCGGATATTGCTTTCTTAACCGGATCAGCCTTTTATAATAACTGTAGATGGAATCCGGATCATTCACCTGGCTTGCTGCATTGATTTCTTTATAATTCGGGTTTACCTTAAACCAGCAGCCATTTTCCCCAAAACCGGCATATTCACTGCTATCCCACTGCATCGCCGTCCTTGCATTATCCCGGCTTTTTTTCTGAATACATGAGAACATATAGTCCGGATCTTCTCCCATCTTTTTGGTCCGCTGATAATAAGCTGTAAGCGTTTCAATGTCCTCATATTCATCAATGGAATCAAGATAAATATTTGTCATGCCAATTTCTTCGCCCTGATAAATGTACGGGGTTCCCTGCATCATATGCAGACATGTTCCAAGCATTTTTGCAGATTCTTTCCAATACTTTTTATCATTTCCAAACCTTGATACCACTCTTGGCTGATCATGATTATTCCAATACAGACTGTTCCATGCATTTCCCTGAAGTCCCAGCTGCCAGCGGTTCATGATGGATTTTAGTTTTGTTAATTGAAATTTTTCATTGGACCATTTGGAATTCGGGCCATTATCTACATACATATGTTCAAAGGTAAAAATCATATTCAGTTCATGTTCCTGAAAACCAGAATATTTCTTTCCATCTTCCACCGTTGTTGCAAGCGTCTCTCCGACTGTGAGCATTGGATACTTAGAAAACACGTCGCGGTTCAGTTCTTTTATGTACTGATGCGCCTGCGGCATATTATGGGTAAACGGAACCATATCCCCGTAGATTTCCCCATCTTCCATTCTGCCATCCGGAAATTGCTGGTCTTTTCCGATCAGGTTAATAACATCCAGCCGAAAACCGTCCACGCCCTTTTTCATCCACCAGTGCATCATCTGCTTGACTTCTTCCCTGACCTTTGGATTTTCCCAATTGAGATCCGGCTGCTCTTTCGCAAACATGTGAAGATAATACTGATTTCTCTCTTTGCAGTATTCCCATGCGGATCCTCCGAAAAATGATCCCCAGTTATTTGGCGGTCCTCCGTTTTTTCCCTCTCTCCAGATATAATAATCAGCATATGAATTATCTTCCCTCGATCGGCAGCTTTTCTGAAACCACTCATGCTGATCGGATGTGTGATTGACCACAATATCCATCATCAGCTTCAAGCCTCTTTCATGCATCTTTTCAATCAGCTGTTCCATATCCTCCATGGTTCCAAATTCCGTCATGATACTCTGATAATCACTGATATCATATCCATTGTCAACATTTGGCGATTGATAAACCGGAGACAGCCATATCACATCCACCCCAAGGTCTTTCAGATAATCGAGTTTTTCTATGATTCCCGGAATATCTCCAACTTTATCTCCGTTACTGTCTTTAAAACTTCGCGGGTAAATCTGATAGACTACCGCTTCCTTCCACCACTCTCTTTGCATTTTTCTAACCTCCGATTTTATTTACCAACTCCGGCTGTAATTCCTTTTACAATATGCTTCTGACAGCTCAGATAGAAAACAACGATCGGAACCATGCAAAGGACTAATGCTGCAGTTGCCAGATCCCACTTCTTTGTAAACTGACCAAAGAACAGATAGGTACGAAGCGGTAATGTCTGCATTCCATTTTTATTGATCACCAGTGATGGAAGCAGGAAGTCATTCCAGATCCACATGGCATTGATTACCGCTACGGTTGCAATAATACCCTTCAGTAATGGTACTACAATAAGGAAAAAAGTCTGAAGCATATTACAGCCGTCAATGGTTGCCGCCTCCTCAAGTTCCACTGGAATATTCTTAATGAAACCATGGAAAAGAATAATGGACATTGCACATCCAAATCCCATATACATAAAGACCAGTCCGGGCCGATTCATAAGATGAAGCTTACTCATAACATTGACCAATGGAAGCATAACACACTGGAATGGAATTAATTGCGCCACTGCAAATGCAAAGAATAAAATTTTGCTTGTCTTTGTTTTGTATCGCACCAGTACCCATGCCGCCATGGATGAAATCAATATAATCAGTACGGTTGAAATACATGTAATCACAAGTGAATTGATAAGGGATTTCAAAAAATCCATCTGTTCAAATGCTTTTACGTAATTTTGAAAAGAAAACCGCTTCGGCAAAGCAAGAATATCAAGATAGATTTCCTGCAATGATTTAAACGAACTGTTCACCAGAATTAAAATCGGTGAAATAAATATCAGCGCCAGAAGAAAGCCGATGACCATAAGTATGACTTTATTTGCTGTTTTTTTCTTCTTCATTATGCTTCAACCTCCTTCTTCTTTGTAATTGTGAGCTGGATAACAGAAATAATCATTACCACAATCATGAAAATTACTGCTTTGGACTGTGCCAGACCAAATCTGTTTTCTCCAAATGCGGTATTATAAATATTGAGTGCAAGCATCTGTGTACTGTTTGCCGGTCCTCCGCCTGTCAGGGAAAGGTTCTGATCAAACAGCTTAAATGCATTTGATATGGATAAAAACAATCCAATGGTAAATGCCGGCATCATCAATGGTAAAATAATGGATCTTAATCTGGTCCATCCAACCGCTCCATCAATTTCTGCAGCCTCCAGTACCGAATCCGGAATGTTCTGGATCTGTGCAATGTAGATCATCATCATATAACCCGACAACTGCCAGGTCACTACAATCAGTAATCCAAGAAAACCTGTTTTCTGGTCGGTCAGCCAGCCCTGAAGCCATGCAACATCTAATTTTTTTCCGATGGCTTCAAACACCTGTACAAAAATAAACTGCCATGTAAATCCAAGTAAAATGCCGCCAATCAGGTTTGGCATAAAGAAAACTCCACGTAAGAAATTTGATCCTTTAATCTTTTGTGTAACTAACATCGCAAGTGCAAATCCGATTACATTAACGGATATTACCGCACATACGGAAAAAAGAAATGTAAAAACAAATGCCTGGCGAAACTGTAAATCGTTCGTCAATATCGTTATGTAATTACTTAATCCAACAAAATGTTTCGTCTTACTAATTCCGTTCCAGTCTGTGAAGGAATACCCGATTCCCATAAATGTCGATATGATCTGAACCATTGTAAACGCAATCAATGCCGGTGCTATAAACAGCCAGAATCCTTTCTTTGATTTTTTCATTTTATTTTCCCTCCCTCTTTTTACTTCTGATTGGTTTGTTTTTTAAGTGATTCTCTTTACATTTCATACTATACCAACATTCTCTCTACATTTCAAAGGTTTTATATAAAACCTACTTTTATAACAAATAAAAGCACTCGTTTTTATGTATGTTTTATACAAAACCTTTTCAAAACCTTTATGCAACCGTTTGTCCAATTATTTTTTTCCAAATAAAAAAACCGTGCTTTGCAGAGAAGAAATTTACTTTCGTATTTTTCTTTTCTGCAAAACACGGTTTCGTTATTTTTTATACCGAACGACCCTCTATCAATGTAACAGCCTGCCTTACATCCAAACCGCTCATCAGCCGGTTCTCCAATAAATCTATCATCAATTTTACGGCTGTCCGTCCTTTCTCAGTGACATCCTGATAAACCGTAGTTAATCTTGGATAACAATATTTTCCAAATATATTTCCATCAAACCCGGCAACCCCCAGATCATCCGGTATCCTGATTCCCTGCTCCTGAAAATAATGAATTGCCTCAACCGCAAATATATCCGCAAGGAAAAAAAGTGCCGTCTTTTTGCCGACGTATTTTGTCATCATCTGATAATCCTGATTCCTTTTCTGCTCCGTCTCATGAAGGGAGATAAAATCATTCGTCAGATAATCCCTTCCCGCCTCCTTCCATGCCTTTCTGTATCCAAGCCAGCGTTCATGATCGACTCCAATGTTTTTTCTTGCACATACATAAATATTTTCATATCCTCGCTCCAGCAGATATTTCGTCATAATATAGCCTCCATTTTCATCCTGAAGACCTACATTGACATAATCTGATTTTTCTTTATTGATCAGATCAATTGCAACGATCGGTTTATCGACAAGGGTTTTGAGTTTCATGTAATTTTGATATTTAAAAGTGATTGCAATAAGGCCATCCACATTCCATGCCAATGCCATATGAAAAATATCTTCAAGACTTTCCGCCGCATACAACATCATGTAATATCCTTCTTTTCGAAGCGCTTCTTCCATTGCACCAATGATGTGACTGTAAAACGTATCCGAAATAACGGAGTTTTCATAATAACGTGAAGTATGAATTACTACTCCGATTATCTTTGAACTGTTGTTTTTTAATGCACTCAGTCCCATTTTGGGTACATAATGATACTCATCCAAAAGCTTCTGGATCTTTTTCATATTTTCCTTGGACACTTTTTTTACATTGCCATGTAAAACATTGTACACGGTTGTCATACTGACACCCGCCATTTCAGCAATCTCTTTTATTGTCGTCATTTTTATTCCTATATCCTCTCAAGTGTCTTTTGTCTCTACCATTTTTCTTTGTCTTTATTGTAAATGCACGCAATTTTTGTGTCAATCCCCGTTTTCTCCCCTATTTCTCCTGCGACCATTAACCCTTCTGTTATGAAGTGACTTTTGTCAAGAGTTAATTTCAAGAAATTTTTCTTAACCCCAGTCACATTTGTTTTCCTGACAGCATTGGAAAAGAGCCCTAGTTTAACAGTCCCCGGCAGTTGGCCACTCTGTTATACGTGGATTGTTTACTTGTTACATTGTGGCAGAAACAGCTGCACATTGCTGCTTTTTCTGCTTGACTACCATTTTATCATCGGCAGCTGGCTGTCAATGGCTCAGCCGCCTCAGCGGTGCCTGCGCCCTTGACTGGCAGATGACTATGATATACCTCTACGCTGCTTTTATTTCAATATTATCTGTCATCATACCCCATACAAAACATGCCAGTTCTCTTGCTATTGCGGCTACTGCCACATTTCTTTTCTTGCCATGTCTTATAAATTTATAGTATCGGCTCCGTAATCTCGTATTCGCTTTGTCCGCATATGCTATTACCTCAGCCGTATTACCATTCTGTCTTGCTCTTAATTCTTTTGACTTATGCCCCACAGCACCCTTACAGATTCCACCAGATGCCTCTATCAGCAGCTGTCTCAAATGACTGTTTCCTGCTTTGGTTATTCCAAGTCGGTGTATATTGTCTGAACTTGAGTTTTCTCCTGGAGCGAGTCCAAGGTATGATGCATACTGGTTTCCTTTTACAAATCTTTCGAAATCTCCAGTTTCAACAATCAATGACAATGCCGTATGTGTTTTTATTCCAAGGAAGCATCCAAGTTTTTTGACTTTGTCATGATATCTTGTCTGTTCAGCGATTTCCCCAATCCGTTTATCGTATCTCTCAATCTTGGCTTCCTGTTCTTCGTATGATGCCATGTATTCGTCAAGCGTCTCTCGATACAATCCATTTGTGATTTCGAGTTTCTTCAGCCATTTCAGATGTGACAGAGTCCATTTTGTCCCATCGTAGCAAAATCCATGTCTGATGCAGAAGGCGTTGATCTGCTGTTTGATTTTCTTTAAAGCAAGCTTATGATCATTCCTCATGCGGAGATATTCTTTTACAGAATCGTCATCCTCTGTTGGAATATAAACAGCATGGTAACCACCATATGACAAGCATTGGGCAATCATATATGCGTCCCGCATATCCGTCTTAATTCTCACGCCTTGTGGTGTAAGCATTGTTGTTGGTGCAAGTATCACACATTTTATGCCTGCGGCAGTTAACTGATTATAAAGCGAATATCCCAGACACCCCGCCTCATACCCACACTGGATATCGTATTCATCGTTCAATCCAAGTTTCAATTTCAGATTTTCAATAAACATCAAAATATTTTTATAATCCGGTGTTACCTTGATTGTTGCAAATACACGGTCATCCTCACCGATGATTGGTTCCATTGCGCATAATGTGTAATTTGTGGTATGGACATCCATGCCGATTTTTAGTATTCTTTTCATATGAGTGATCTCCTTTTGTATGCGGTAATCCCTGTTACCTTTGTTCTTGTCAAACTCTAGTATACAGGTAAATCCACGTTGCTACAAATGTGGGGTCACTTCATATTATCTAACGCTCTTTGGTGTCTGATACCGGTTAGTAGATTTCTTTCTCTCTTTGATTCCGCCTGTTTTCTTATCCATGTATTTGTCCTTGGAAATATTCTGAATCGGACAGTGATTGTTAGTTCCGGCCGTAAACTGGATTTCTCGGATATTTCCAGCTGTTTTCAATTTTACTTGACTGGTCTCGTATATTTTAAATACATCTGGACTGACTTTTTTTATGCTCATAAAAAACACACCCTTTCGCAACATTTTTCTTGTTACTAAGAGTGCGTTTATATCAGCCTATTGGAAATTCATATCAAGTTTTTTTCTTTCGTTTACCTGAGGGCAAATTTCGCCATCAGTAATCAATTCCTCTACGGACTTGTATCATACTTGAATCACATTAATATTAATTTTTTTCAGCAATAATTTCTATAACAGATTTAAGAGTTTTTTTGAATTCTAAAGTATAACCCTAATTAAATAAATTCCGTTGCCACTTCAATAGCATCTTTTATATCTAAAGAAGGATATTTTTTTTCTATATATTTCAAACAATTAATATAGTTAACACTTTGCAAATTATATGCAATTTCCTCAAACACTTCACTTGTATACAAAATCTCTTTCTCATTTAATTGATTAAGTATATCAATAGTAAGCAATTCATCTTGACTTAATGCATCTATTAATTCATCTCTACACTTTTCAATTCTATAATCATCTTCGTCATTTATTTTCGACCTATTGTCTAATATTTCTTTTACTTTTTTTAACATATATATTTCTCCTTTATGGTTGTAAATCTGCATCTGGAAAAATAGTCCCTATCTTTCCATCTGTTTTTATAATTCCTACTCTTACTCCATCATATTCTCCATATCCAATAACACCATCTGGCAAGTTCTTATTATCCGGTAAATTAGTAACATAATTTCCTGCCTCTTTAATCTTACTATCTGACCAATTTTTAGGAAACCATGCTTGTCCTGTTCCTGTTCTTTTTGAAGGTGTCTTATGTTTTGGAACATTTCCTACTCTAACTCCATTATCATATTCCTTAACAATATTATACTCAATTCCATTCTCTTCTAAAAAATTGATATTAGATTGACCATGTCCTCCACCTTTCATCCTAGATATTTGACCTGTTTTAGGGTTATATGTAAAATCGCCTACCGATGAATGCTTTAATGCTATATCATCTATAGAATTTATACCACTCTGGTATGCTAAACACATAGGAATCAAAGCAGTCTTTTTCTATCTATTGCTTTTCTTTTATTCCTATTTCACAATTATCCTGTAATAGATAGAGGTGTGCGTCACCACTCTTGAAGCACTTGTGACTTCGTTCATTGAGACTGCTCCCTCTGCTTTGCAGGATTTTGCGTATTAGCTGGATGTTGACAGCATATGTGCTGTACTTCGTATATCTAACCAGATTGTAACCCGCATTGAAGTGAGGATTCTATCTACTTATAATTCATAAAAGAAAGGATTTCAATTATGTACATCGTAGGCATTGATATTGGCAAAAATCATCATGAAGCATCCATTGTTTCACCTGAAGGCAAACAAATCGGCCGTTCTCTTCGCTTTGCAACTACACACAAAGGTGCAGATTCTCTTATGAGCTTTATCTTTAAAAACATCGGTAATTCCCCTTGTGTATTTGGCATGGAAGCTACAGGTCATTACTGGTATCCCATTTATTCATTTCTAAAAGCAAAAGGATATACCATCTATGTAATCAATCCTATCCAGTCTGATTCTTTAAGAAAAATGTATATACGACAAACCAAAAACGATTCAATTGACTCTTTTTTAATTGCAGAAGTGATACGTTTCGGTCAGTTTGGGACTACTTCCATGGCTGATGAAAACATCCTTGCCATGCGTCAGTTATGTCGTTATCGTGATTCTGTCATTTCTTCCAGAACTGAAATTAAGCTCCGAATCGGCACAATTATGGAACAAATCTTCCCAGAGTACGAAAAACAGTTTTCTTCTCTTTGGGTGAGCACATCCATGGGCATTCTGGAAAAGTATCTCACCCCTGAGAATATTGAGAATGCACCAATAGATGAGCTCTTTGAAATCATAAAAGATAAGAGCCACAACCGACTTACCAAAGCTAAAGCCATTTCCATCAAAGAAGCTGCAGCTGATACCTTTGGTATTAAGATAGCACAGGATGCTTTCTCTTTCCAGTTAAAACAGCTCATTGACAGAATGAATTTTCTTGATAAGCAGATTGAAGCTCTTGATATTGAAATCATGAAATACTATAAGCAGTTTGATTGTTACTTACATACAATCCCGGGAATAGGCATAATTGGTGCTGCTACTATTCTTGCTGAAATCGGTGATATAAGCAGATTTAAAAATTCCTCTGCATTAGTTGCCTTTGCTGGCATTGATCCAACTGTACGTCAGTCGGGTGAATTTAACAGCACACATAACCATATGTCAAAACGTGGTTCACCTTACTTAAGACATGCCATTTTTCTTGCGGCTACCACCTGCTCTTTTCACAATAGCCCATTGAATGCATATTACAAAAAGAAACGTGACCAAGGTAAACATCACTTAACCGCCACAGGAGCTGTAGCAAGAAAGCTTACCACCGTAATCTATGCAGTATTACGGGATAGTAAGCCTTATGAGCCTAAAAGTTTTTGTTAATGTCTGGTAGTAAGACTATGATTTAAGCCTGCCTGTGGGGAGGCTTAGTTGTGATGCTCATTTTTGCTTCCATATTATATTCACGTTTTCCTGCTAAACACTCTAAGAAATACATCCACTCATCTTTGCTAACCTCTTCTTCGCCACTGGCATAATGTTTTAATGTAAAAAAAGCATCTGTTATCAGTTCCTCATCTGAGTCATATATTTTTCACAATCAAAATCGTCAATTAAATATTCCATTAATACATTTTTATCTATATCACCTTTTACTACTTTTTCTATTATTTTTTCCATTTCATTATGATACATATCAACCTCCTAACTAATGTCCCTTGTTTATCAATTGTCCCGATGAAATTCTTACAGCATCAAAGTCTCTGTGAATAATATATCCCCTGGCATCTGTAACTTCATGAATCAAATATTTTGTTCCTAATTCATCACTATATTTATATACAACAGAAGTTCCTCCTTCAGTAGATGCACGGGAACTCATTATCCTTTTATTCAACAGTGAAAAATCTTCTCCTCTAGCTTCAACCTGTCCAATTTTATCTATTGTGGCTTTATCTGTATAAAATTTTCCATTTCGATTTTCAATATTAGTCAGAAAATCTGCTGTAGTATCATATTTTCCACTTGACTTCCCATAGCTGGTCTCATCCCCAGCTCCTCTTATGTTCACCCCACTTTCTGATATCTCTGCTCCTTCATCACTCTTTTCTGCTTCGGATGAAGAGCTTCCACTTCCATTTCGTTGATATCCTCGGGTCGTAAGATCCAGTAACCCTTCATTAAGTACCTGCAGTGCTACCACGCATGCTTCGTAGTTCTCCTCATTTCCTTCAAATACCGTATCCACAGCAAGATTCTGTCCAGTGCACATGGTATTTATCTCATTTAACACGTAAGCTCCATCTGTTGCCAGTAATGTCATTCCTCCTGCTGTTACAATATCCGGAATTGTGCTTACCGTCAATGCATTTGTTCCCATAAGAAAAGATGCCTCAAATCCTGCCTGCTCTCCTGCCACTGTAAGCGCAGGTCCTGCATACATAATTCCTACTCCTGTCAAAGCCCCTACTGCTGCACCCAACATCAATCCAATTCCATATTCTAAATTACTCCGGTTCTTCTGATTCTTTTTATCCGCATATGACATTCCAGCTGTCATTACTCCAGTTCCGACAGCAGCGCTCGCGAACGCAACAACCGCAAGTGCTGCACCTCCAGTTGCCACAACTGCAATTGCACATGCAGCAAGACCCAAAGTAGCCACAATTCCTGTCGCCAGATTAAGTGCCCATGCCCCCTCATCAAACACTTCCAGTTCACGCGGCTCATCCATGATATCCCCATATACATCCGTTTCCGTTGTATAAATATTTACACAGGACGCAAACAAATCCACTTCTTCATTCAGACTCATTACGGATGATGGTTCACCGGGTTTGTAAAAAACATTCTCTTCCATAATCCTCTATTCCTTTGATGAAGATATAATTGCTTTCCCGTCGGATTTGCGAAATTTTTCATCTCTGTGTCTGTCATCGCCTGACACTTTGCTCCATTTTCACGAATACAACTTACCGCAATTGCATTTCTTTCATCCTCATCCGGGAAATACAAGGAAACGGTCGTTCCCTTTTCCGGCATACAATACATTACACTCCCCGTATCCGGTACCCATTGATAAAAATAAGCCGTTGCAGCGTTCTGGTCTGTGTCGATTGCAAGATGCAGCTTTACATTTTCGCCATCTGTGCACAATATTTTTCATCAATACCATGACTGTAACTCTCTGTTTTGATTTGCTTAGCATCCATTCCCACTGTTTTGCATCCAAACCAGATCGATGGTTTCGATGTGGTTTCAAAATGTATTTTTGGTCAATTATAGTCAGACAATTTATTATGCTGCGAAAATTTCCCTTAATTAATCTTCATACTCTTCGATTTTATAGGATAATAGTCTCACATCTATTTTCAAAAGCTTGTATATAATATTCTCCAAATACCAAGACATATCTGTATACTTTCCCTTAATAGTCTTACGATTTATTGTTATGCTCAATAGAATCTGACTGGTATTATTTGCTATTAAAGAAATCCCTTCAGTACCACCATAATAAAATAAATTTATACCTATCTGTTCTTTGCCAGCAATTTTTTTAGAAATAATATCATATAGCTCACTTTCAGATATCTCGTCACATTGCCAATCGTACTCATCGTCATCACCAATTGGCAAATATTCAACCTTCCCTTGTGGATTATAAATATACCATCCTATTTGTTGAAATATCTTTAAAACATCTGCTATACTTTCTGAATAATCGCTACAATCTAATGTCATTAATGCTTCCATTCACATGCTCCTTTAATCTAATAATTCTGTAAATGCTATTCCTTTTTTGGTAAGCCATTGTTTTATTGATTCTGGTATTGGTGTATTTGAAAATATCTCATATGTTGCACCATTTTCAGTGGCTATTCTCAATCTGTCACCCATATCAGACTTAAACTTTGCCAGTTTGTTAGGATTCTCTTCCAACATACTCCAATAATTACCGGATTTTGCTTCCCACCAACGATTACCAATACCGCCATCAAAATCTCTGCCTCCAACACTAAAAGAACCTTCTCCACCAATAGTCTTGGATAAATAATCCTCAAAGTCATGTCCTATTAATCCTTTAGCTGATATCCTCCCCTCATCCCCAGCTCCTCTTATGTTCACCCCACTTTCTGATATCTCTGCTCCTTCATCACTCTTTTCTGCTTCGGATGAAGAGCTTCCACTTCCATTTCGTTGATATCCTCGGGTCGTAAGATCCAGTAACCCTTCATTAAGTACCTGCAGTGCTACCACGCATGCTTCGTAGTTCTCCTCATTTCCTTCAAATACCGTATCCACAGCAAGATTCTGTCCAGTGCACATGGTATTTATCTCATTTAACACGTAAGCTCCATCTGTTGCCAGTAATGTCATTCCTCCTGCTGTTACAATATCCGGAATTGTGCTTACCGTCAATGCATTTGTTCCCATAAGAAAAGATGCCTCAAATCCTGCCTGCTCTCCTGCCACTGTAAGCGCAGGTCCTGCATACATAATTCCTACTCCTGTCAAAGCCCCTACTGCTGCACCCAACATCAATCCAATTCCATATTCTAAATTACTCCGGTTCTTCTGATTCTTTTTATCCGCATATGACATTCCAGCTGTCATTACTCCAGTTCCGACAGCAGCGCTCGCGAACGCAACAACCGCAAGTGCTGCACCTCCAGTTGCCACAACTGCAATTGCACATGCAGCAAGACCCAAAGTAGCCACAATTCCTGTCGCCAGATTAAGTGCCCATGCCCCCTCATCAAACACTTCCAGTTCACGCGGCTCATCCATGATATCCCCATATACATCCGTTTCCGTTGTATAAATATTTACACAGGACGCAAACAAATCCACTTCTTCATTCAGACTCATTACGGATGATGGTTCACCGGGTTTGTAAAAAACATTCTCTTCCATAATCCTCTATTCCTTTGATGAAGATATAATTGCTTTCCCGTCGGATTTGCGAAATTTTTCATCTCTGTGTCTGTCATCGCCTGACACTTTGCTCCATTTTCACGAATACAACTTACCGCAATTGCATTTCTTTCATCCTCATCCGGGAAATACAAGGAAACGGTCGTTCCCTTTTCCGGCATACAATACATTACACTCCCCGTATCCGGTACCCATCGATAAAAATAAGCCGTTGCCGCGTTCTGGTCTGTGTCAATTGCAAGATGCAGCTTTACATTTTCGCCATCTGTGCACAATATCTTTCCCAATACCATAAGTCCTGCAAAGCCTCGCCGATACGCGGTCGGTACACTGAGAAACAATCTCCCGGACACAATATATTCAAACTCCAAAACACTATTTTTCAGCTTGCATCTTTTCTCAAGAATGTACATTTTTCGATTGTCAAAAATCACACATTGTCCAACCTCCAAATTTTCATAAGATGTGACTCTGTAATATTCAAAATCAGATGCATAAGCATCCATTTTGCCTTTTACCTTCCAATATCTTTCATCAATCCCATGGCTGTAACTCTCTGTTTTGATTTGCTTAGTATCCATTCCCACTGTTTTGCATCCAAACCAGATCGATGGTTTCGATGCGGTTTCAATCGGGTATATCACTGTATGAAAATGACTGGCCATTCGAATTGCAAATTCCCAAGTTGTCTCTCTATAACGAATGATTGGCCTTCCTATCTTTTTCTCATCCACATCAAAGGTACATGCTGCCTGCTCCTCAGATACACAATCTTCGATAATCTCTTTATAACTTGCAGAGACATCCTGAAAAGATTTTGACTTTCTTACACGATCCATCCCTTCCGTTGTTGATACAAGTTCAAGTATGATATGATGTATTCGGTTTTCAAAACAGCATTCCGCAGTTTTTACATATCCTGCAAATAATATATTTTCTCCAGTATATACCTTTACCAGCATGTCTTCTTTTGTATTTTTCCACTGATCATATGCCCCAAAATCTGTAGCCATACCAACGAGATACGCTTTGGCATGCTGATTTGGAACAATTTCCATAAAAAATTTTTCTATCTCTTTTATGCCAAATGCTTTCCCTACATTCACTTCACCCTGTGTTATCAATGTTCTAAACTCCTTACTGCATATACACCTTCGATCCTTCTACTGTTATGCTGTCCTTCATTGTAATTTTGCTGCTGTTTTGTGATAAGACAATCTGTTCTTCCGCATTTACATTAATGGCTGCATTGGTACTTAAAATGTCAATTTCATCCTCTGATTGAATAGAAATTTTCTTATCACTTACTATTGATATTCCTTCCTCGTCATCAAGTGTAATACTCATTCCATTATTATTCGTCATCACAATTGTAGTAGGTGTCAATTGAATTTGCTTATTATACTTATTCGAAATTGACTTATTATCCGGATTACTTCTCGGTGCATTTGCACCGCTTGCTGCTCCTGTATTTCCAGTATGTATAGAACTTATAATGTATCCATCGTCCTCTATTTCATCAGGAAAATACAACCTTACATGATCTCCCTTTTCTGGCATACAATACCAGCCTGTCCCATCCGGGGACGAATAAACTGTAGAATATGGAAACCATTTGGCTTTTGATTCCTCCTGTCCCCCATCAACATCCACGGCCACCTTCACCGTATCATTGCTTACAGCGATAACCGATGCATTTAATGAAGCGCCCGTTAATCCCCAGTTATATAACGTTTCTACCATAAACCCTCTTTTACTTCTTAACTCATAGGTATGGATAATTTCCGCTCCACGCAAAACACTGTCTACCTGATATATATACAAACTTTGCCCATCAAATTTTACTTTCTCTCCCAGTTCACGAAAATCTCTTGTGGTTACTTTGATATAATTAAAATCCCCTGGCAATATATCCAAATCTTTATGATATTCCTTTTTACAATTTCCCTTTGAATACAAAAAAGCTGCCGCATTCCTGCGACAGCCTGTCTTATTAAAATATTCTAATGCTCCAGATTTGCGAACTTTGTATACTCAGGCAACCATGCCAGATTCACAGTTCCAATTGGACCATTACGTTGTTTTGCAATAATGATTTCTGAAATACCTTTCAATTCGGTATCCTTATTATAGTAGTCATCGCGGTAAATAAACATTACCACGTCGGCATCCTGCTCGATGGCTCCGGACTCTCGCAAATCCGAAAGCATCGGTCTGTGATCCGGTCGCTGCTCCACGGCTCGGGACAGCTGGGACAAAGCTACAACCGGTACATTTAATTCTCTGGCCAGAGCTTTCAGCGAACGGGAGATATCCGAAATCTCCTGCTGACGGCTGTCCGTACTTCTTCCCGATCCGGACATCAACTGTAAGTAGTCGATAATGATCAGCTTTAAATCATGCTCCAGCTTGTATTTTCTGCATTTACTACGCATCTCAGAGATACTGATACCCGGCGTATCATCAATGATCAATTCGGAATCACCAATGATTCCGGCACCTTCTACCAGTTTTTCCCAGTCTGCGTCCGACAGATTACCGGTACGGAGCGCCTGGGCATCGACACGCGACTCAAGGGAGAACAGTCGGTTTACCAGCTGTTCTTTTGACATTTCCAGTGAGAAGATTGCAGTACACATATTCTTGTGAAAAGCGACATATTGCGCAATATTGAGGACGAACGCCGTCTTACCCATAGAAGGACGGGCTGCCACAAGAATCAGGTCGGAAGGCTGCAGACCCGCGGTACGGTAATCCAGATCGATAAACCCGGTCGGAATACCTGTTACGGTTCCGGACTGCTGCGATGCTTTCTCAATCTTTTCCAATGCGTTCATTACGACCTGACGAATCGGCACATACTCTCCACCGGTCCGGCTGGAAAGAAGCGCGAAAATGTCATGCTCCGTCTTGTCCATAACACTCTCTAATGATTCTTTTCCTGCATAGCATTCATTCTCGATATCTTCCATGACACGAATCAGTTTCCGCTTCATAGAAGTCTCTTTTACGATATTACAATAATATTTGATATTCGCAGATGTCGGCACTGCACGAACAAGTTCGCCGACAAACTCCAGACTGGAAATCTCTTTCGGAACATCTTTTTCTTTCAGTTTATTCTGCAAGGTCACCAGATCCACCGGCTGCCCCTCACTGTATAATTCGATCATAGCGTCAAAAAGAATGCCATACTGCTGGTGATAGAAATCCTCCTTCAGGAGAATTTCCATCGCCGTAACTATGGCATCCTTATCCATGATCATCGATCCTACGACCGACTGCTCTGCTTCCAGACTGTTTGGCATAATCCGCTTGATCAATGCCTCTTCCAAGCGTATACCTCCTTATCCCTCAACCACCTGAACGGTTAACTTTGCGGTTACCTTTGGGTGCAGCTTTACCGGAACTTCATAAGTTCCAAGTGCCTTGATTGCTTCCGGCAACTGCATTTTCTTTTTATCCAGATCAAGACCTGTCTGTGCTTTTGTCTCCTGCGCGATTTCTTTCGTGGAAACAGAACCGAAGATTCTTCCACCTTCGCCGGATTTGATCTTGATTACAACTTTCTGCTTCTCTACAACTTTTGCAAGTTCTTTGGCATTCTCCAGATTCTCAGCTGCGACTTTGTCTGCATGCTGATTCTGAAGCTTTAAGTCATTGAGATTCTTGCTGGTAGCTTCCACACCCAGCTTCTTTGGCAGGATTGCATTGCGTGCATATCCATCGCTCACATTGACGATCTCGCCTTTTTTTCCTAATGATTTCACATCTTCCAATAAAATGATTTTCATTCTTGTATGTCTCCTTCTTTCAGCATTTCATCCAGTGTATCCATGATCGCATGTTTTGCCTGGACAATAGTACAATCCTTCAACTGTGCGCCTGCCACATTCAGATGGCCACCGCCGCCAAGGCGTTCCATGATCAGCTGTACATTAATCTCATCAATGGAACGGGAACTGATATAGATTTTTCCATTGTATTCGGTCAATACAAAGGATGCTTTGATTCCAATAATATTAAGTAATTCATTTGCTGCCTGCGCACCAACGATTGTCGGACTTTCGACATTTTCGCTCGGACAGACAGAGATTGCAAATGCGCCGCGGTATACTTCTGCATGGCGGACAGCCTCTGCTCTGGCTTTGTAGCAGGCCATATCATTACGCAACATCTTGCGCACACGGGTAACTTCCGCACCGGAACGTTTCAGATAAGCTGCTGCCTCAAATGTACGCACACCGGTCTTTGTCATGAAGTTGTTGGTATCGATAAGGATACCTGCATAAATACAATCCGCTTCCGCTGCGGAAAGCTTGAATCCATCCTGGAAATACTGCAATACTTCCGCAACCATCTCACAGGCTGAGGATGCATATGGCTCGATATAGGACAATACCGGATTCTCGATTACTTCACTGTTCTGTCTGTGGTGATCGAACACGACAATGGTATCCGTCTTCTTCAAAAGCTCCGGACACTCGGTATAACTCGGCCGGTTCGTATCAACTACCATTACAAGCGTATTGCGGCTTACCATTTCAAGGGCAATCTCACTCGTGATAAACATATCTTCCGGATAGCCCTTCTCTACAGAAAAGCATTCCATCAATGGCCGGATCGATGATGTCGGATCATTGATTACAATCTGTGCTTTCTTTCCAAGTACCTTTGCTGCACAGAAAATACCGATTCCGGCACCCAGAGAATCCACATCAGTCAGACTGTGGCCCATGATAATAACATTCTCACGACTCTCTATAATTTCATGCAGCGCATGCGCCTTGACTCTTGCTTTTACACGGGTATTGCGCTCAACCTGCTTTGCTTTGCCACCAAAATAGGAAACATCCTCACCATCTTTTACAACGACCTGGTCGCCGCCTCGTCCCAGTGCAAGATCGATTGCGGCACGGGCATGTTCATAACTTCCATTATAAGAAGAACCCTTGATACCAATACCGATACTCAGTGTTACCGCCATCTCATTGCCGACCTTTACGGTCTTGACATCTTCGAGAACACTGAATTTGTCATCCATCATTGGCTTGAGATATTTGTGTTTAAATACGACAAAATATTTGTCTTTTTCGATTTTACGCACCAGCGCATCCATCTTTGCAAAATACTGGTTTACTTTTCGGTCTACCAAAGCGATCAGAAGAGAACGTTTTACATCCTCAATACTGTCGAGTGCTTCATCATAGTTGTCGATATACACAAGCGCTGTGACCTGCTTCTGCTCTTCGTTTTCCTGCTTGTAGTGGCTCAGTTCTGTCTCATCAAACAGATACAATGCCGTAAGAAATTCTTCGGAATTGTCCACTTCAATCGCCTTACTCTGATCCATGATATCATCAAAATAGATACGATTAAGCGAAATTCTAAAAACCCGCTCCTTCATGGTAATCTGTATGTTCTGCGGCTTCTCATTCTTCTGCAGGAATTCCCGTGTGATTGTGGAAAAAAGCGTCGTGATCGATTTGTGATACTCCCTGCTGATTCCCGTCAGTTCCGAAAACTGCTCATTCACCCAAAGAATCTTGCCCGTATAATCCAGCAGGGCATACGGTATCTCAAACTCATTGAGCAACCGCCTCTGCACCGTGGCATACTGTGTGGCAAAGTTAATGATCTCATTGGTCAGATGCGGCTTATTGTAATAATACAGACTGATCTCTACTGTAAAATAAATTACAATAAATCCAGACAACACGATGCCTGTCGCAACATCATAGAAGTAAAGTCCTATATCTGCCAATATCAACGGAATCGTCAACAAAAGCGGCCAACACAAATACGACCTTAACTTTCCTTTAAATCGAATTTTTGATTTCATTTTGCTCTCCTGTTCTTTGCAGCCAAAAGCTGCGCAATCCATCGGAATAAAATGCGATATTTGCTTTCTAGTATACCATTTTCAGTCACGTAAGTAAATAAAAAAGAACTGTCCCGCACCCTTCCGGATGCGAAACAGTTCTCATTAGGACACAAATCTTATTTTTCTTTTGCCACTTCTACGATAGACTTGCTCAGACCAGCAATTCCCTGAATTTCAGATGGAATAATGATCTTGGTTGCCTGACCGTCTGCTGCCTTGGCAAATGCTTCCAGACTCTTAAGCTGAAGCACTGCATTGTCCGGGGAAGCTTCCTTTAACATACGAAGACCATCTGCATTGGCCTGCTGAATCTTAAGGATTGCCTGTGCCTGACCTTCAGCTTCCTTAACGGTTGCTTCCTTCTTAGCTTCTGCACGAAGGATTGCTGCCTGCTTCTCAGCCTCTGCATCAAGAATCGCAGATTCCTTGTTACCTTCTGCAACAAGAATGGTAGACTTCTTCTCACCTTCTGCACGAAGAATAGCCTCACGACGTTCACGCTCAGCCTTCATCTGCTTCTCCATGGCATCCTGAATTGCCTTAGGTGGAATAATATTCTTTAACTCAACACGATTTACCTTGATACCCCAAGGATCGGTTGCAACATCCAGTGTTGCACGCATCTTGGTATTGATTGTCTCACGGGATGTCAATGTCTCATCCAGTTCGAGATCACCAATGATGTTACGAAGTGTTGTTGCTGTCAGGTTCTCAATTGCCATAATTGGATTCTCAACACCGTAAGCATAAAGCTTCGGGTCTGTAATCTGGAAATATACAACCGTGTCAATCTGCATGGTTACATTATCCTTTGTAATTACCGGCTGTGGTGGAAAATCCACTACCTGTTCCTTTAAAAGTACCTTTCTTGCAATACGGTCGATGAACGGAACTTTGAAATGAAGACCTACTGACCATGTTGTCAGATATCCTCCAAGACGTTCGATAACCATTGCATGTGCCTGCGGTACAATCTTGACACAATTCACGATGATGACCAGCGCAATAATCACGATGATGATTAATGCAATCAATCCTCCTCCGATGCCATTCATAAATAAAATCCTCCTTTTTATGCCTTTTCAACTATTAGTTTGACACCACTGATTTCAAGAACTCTGGCATAAGCTCCCTGCTCAATGATCTCTCTATCATCACGGGTACGCACGGTCCATTCCTGTCCATTGACCACTGCCATCCCGGTCTGATCCAAATTACTCACACGCTCCGCAATACGGATGGTCTCTCCGATCACACGGTCAGCGTTCGTTCTCTGCGTTCTTGCATTGATGTATTTTTTCGCCCACGGTCTTGTTGCTGCAAGCAATCCTACGGCAACCACCAGAAACAGTATGATCTGTACAACCGGATTTGCCCCCAGAACTGCTGCAAGCAAAGCAACCAAAGATCCTGCTGCAAACCAGATGGATGTAAGCCCTACCGTAATCAATTCTCCGACTACAAATGCAATAAGTAGAATCACCCATAAAAGAATGCATGGATCCATTCCTGCCATAATCATAAACATAACATTTCTTCTCCTTTCAGAATTAATTGTAATCAATTTTCCTTATAACGACAAGTGCTTTCTTGCATTTATATCACCTTAACTACTCATATACTATCCTTTACAACTATAATGATTTTGTATTGACTAGCTTTAACAGGTATTCCAAGGTTTTTTAAAACATCTGACCATGACAATCCTAATTCATCAATTTGAATATTGGTATCACACACATACCCATACAACGTAGGATTTCCACCTGCCAGCCCTATCGGGTCCTGCTGCGTATACTGTCCGGTCTCCGGATTATAATATCGAAACCGGTTATAGTACAGACCTGTCTCTTCATCCTCGTACTGTCCCTGGAAGCGGAACGGAATAAAATTCTTCTCTCCAATATCCTCCATTGTACGTCCATATCTGTCTTTTCCCGCAGGCATGACGTTTCCGTTTATGTCCAACTCTCTTTTCCAGACAAGTGTACCGGAGTCATCATAGGCTTCTGCAGGAGTTCCCAGATAATCTGCCTGATACTCTATCTGAGGAATCAGCTTTTTGCTTTCATCTGCATCCTCCTGCCATTCATGGAGCAGAACAATTGTTTTTGGCAACTCAATTATATCAAAACCATTGGTTTCATGCTATTTTTATGCCAGTTATTATTGAATTTTCAATGTGCATAGACACATTTTAATGTGCGAAGTTTGAGTTTATTATTTTTAAAATCATATGTATATGGATCACTGTTTGGCTTAGGCATTCCGGCATGTGCACCCGTATTAACCGATACAACATAATTCGAATTTGCATATTTTATAACGTCATCTGTCACTATCCACTGTCTTACCGGTTGCTGACTTCTAGGTATTCCCGCTAAATCCTTTGCATACCGTAATGCTTCTCTTATAGTGCTATTAACACTCATTCAAGAATTTCTAAATATTCAAAGTATGAAGCCGCACCTATTCCATCATAATTCTGCCTTTGATAAATTACATTCTCCAAAATAAATTTCATTTTCAAATGAAACATATATTAACTTAGTAGCATCATCAGATAAGAAATAATGATGTTGTGGTATATCATTCATTAAGTATGGTATAATCTTTAATAAATCATGAACATAGAATTCATATCCATTTTCTGTCAAGCTGTCACCGATATATATTATTTTTTCATTTAATTCAAATATATTTTCTTGAATCAATTCATTTATAAATGAAATTACATCACATGAGATTAGGCTACTAGAAGACATAATATACTTCTTATTTTGTTTTTCTGTAAAACAAACTCTCCCATTTTTAAATTGAAAGTTCTCCATCATAAGTTCAGTAATATTATCTATTTGTGAAATAATTGTAACATCTCCTATTTTGATTGTCTTCATATGTGAAACTAATTCATTGTCATAATAACTACTCATATATTTTACTATCCTTTACAACTATAAGGATTTTGTATTCTCTCTACTGTTTTCTCACTACCAGCAAATTGGAAATGAGGTCCTTTTTCTTTACCTGCCCATACATTTATATGTGCTCCACTTCTTTCATCAAATTCAACTCTGAATCCTACTTTTTCATTTGATGTTTGCATTCCAACCGGCATTCCTTTTCGTTTACCAAATCTACCTAGTGTTGCAGCTTCAGCTCGAAAACCTCTACTCTCTAACCACTCTAAAACCTGATTCATAGCTTGGTTAAAGTCAAGAGGAGTATTAGATAATCCAAAACAATCAACCCCGATATTGGTATCATACACATACCCATACAACGTTGGGTTTCCACCTGCCAGCCCTATCGGATCCTGCTGGGTGTACTGTCCTGTCTCCGGATTATAATATCGAAACCGGTTATAGTACAGACCGGTCTCTTCATCCTCGTACTGTCCCTGGAAGCGGAACGGAATAAAATTCTTCTCTC
>ENA-OUUV01000527-OUUV01000527.1-human-gut-metagenome-genome-assembly--contig:-NODE-527-length-23366-cov-5.382480_pt1 | contig 23366 bp, 19 predicted proteins | sample MGYA00237952_ERZ548838 | MGnify/ENA primary metagenome ERZ548838 (study PRJEB26490, sample SAMN05194705) | human gut metagenome | biome: terrestrial biome; feature: human-associated habitat; material... | reverse complement strand
GAGATGATTCATTTGACTAAAAAAAGAAAAAAAAATAAACGTCTTTTTCTAAAGGGCGAAGGCTTTATTTGGGCAACCATTTTTGTCCTTCTATTAGCTATTCCTGTTAGCGAAGTTTATGTAAAAGCAATCTTATCAGAATCAAATATTGCTTTAGAAGAAGTAAAAAATAAAATTGAAAACCAAGAGGGGATTAATGAAAGTTTACAGATGGAAATAAATGAATTAGCTTCTTTAGATAAAATTCAAGAAGTTGCAAATGAAAACGGATTGACTTATAATAATAATAACGTAAAAGTAGTGGCTAATAAATAAATTTTATAAGGAGTAATCAATATGAGAAAAAAGAACAATACAATAACAATTAGTAAATTGATTTTTGTTGTACTTGTTCTTTCTTTTTGCGCAATAGTTATCAAACTATCTTATATTGCATTAGCCAAAAAAATTGATGGTATTAACTTAAGTGAGTTTGTTGCTAATCGCAATACTGAAACTCAAGTTTTAAAAGCCCAAAGGGGAAGTATATATTCTAGTGACGACGAATTACTAGCTAAAAATGTTAATTCCTATACAGTCATCGCTTATCTTTCACCATCAAGAACTAAAGATAAAAAAAGTCCTATGCATGTCGTTGATAAAGAAAAAACAGCAAATGAACTTTCTAAAATATTAGGAATGACACCAGAATACATTTTAAAACTACTAAGTAAAGATCGTTATCAAGTAGAACTAGGTCCTAATGGCCGTGGGATTTCTGAACTTGTTAAAAAACAGATTGAAGAGTTGAATTTACCAGGTATTGATTTTGTTTCCACTAGTAAAAGAAGTTATCAAATGGGTAGTTTAGCTCCTTATATTATTGGTTTTGCGACTTCTGATGAAGATGGTACAATAACTGGTAAAATGGGAATCGAAGCTTACTATGATGATGAACTAGAAGGAAAAGATGGTTACACCATCTATCAAAAGGATGCCTATGGTTATACAATTCCTAATACAGAGCCAATTACTGTCGCTGCTGAATCAGGTAAAGATATATATTTGACTATTGATAGTAAAATTCAAATGTTTGTAGAAAATGCCATTCAAGAAATTAATGAAAAAGGCAATTCTGAATGGTTAACATTCTCTGTTTTAGATGCTAAAAGTGGCGCTGTTGTAGCTTCTGGTTCTAATCCTACCTTTAACTTAAATAAACTCGAAATATCTAATTATTTAAATCCTTTAACTCAATTTGCTTATGAACCGGGTAGTACCATGAAAATTTTTTCTTTCATGGCAGCTATGGAAAATGGCATTTATAAAGGGGATGCTCTTTATAAATCAGGAACAATAAATGTTGATGATGCTGTTATTAAAGACTTTAATGGTGTTGGTTGGGGCGAAATAACTTATGATTCCGGCTTTGCTTATTCATCTAATGTTGCTGCCACCAACTTAGCTCTAGCTCTTGGTCGTGATAAATTATATGATTTTTATCAAAGCTTAGGCTTTGGTCAAAAAACCGGAATAACATTGCCTGGAGAAGTCAAAGGATCAGCTAACTTTATTTATAGAAGTGAACTAGCAACTGCTTCCTTTGGTCAAGGAATTACTACAACTCCTATTCAAAATTTACAAGCATTAACAACTTTAACTAATGGTGGCGTTGAACTACAACCTTACATAGTTGAAAAAATAGTCGATAGTCAAACAAACGAAGTATCTTACCAACACGAACGAAATGAACTAGGTCAAAAAGTCTCTAAAGAAACAACTCAAAAATTACTTAATTTAATGTACGATGTTGTTTATAGTGGCAAAACAGATGCTAAATTTTATAAAACAGATTCTGTTAAATTAATTGGTAAAACAGGTACAGCCCAAATCGCTGGTAACAATGGTAAATATCTAACTGGTAAAAATGACTATATTAGAAGTTTTGCGGGTATTTTTCCCTATGAAAACCCTCAATATATTATTTATGTTTCTGTCAAACAATTCGATGGTGCTTATAAAGAATTTGCTCAAGTTGTTTCCAAGGTCGTTGAAGAAATAGCTAAGTATAAAAATATTACTGAAAGTACAGAAATTATTGACTCTACTAAAATTATTACTTTAGAAAATTATATTAATACAGACGTAATTGCTACAGAAGAAAAACTAAAAAATCAAAAATTAAATGTTATCAAATTAGGTAATGGCAATATTGTTATTAATCAATATCCTTTAAAGAATCGTAAGATTTTAGCTAGTAATAAAATTTTCTTAATGACCAATGGTACGGAAATAGCAATGCCAGATATAACAGGATGGAGTAGTAGTGAGGTTTCTACTTTTGCTAAAATGCTTAATATAAAAATAAAAACTAATGGTACAGGTCATGTTACTGGTTTTAATATTCCTGTTGGAACTATTCTTAATAGTGAAAGTAAATTAGAAGTAAATTATTCATAAAAAAAGATCTATTATTCTAGATTTTTTTTTAATATTCTTATCTTTACACTTTGTCAGCAATTTTTTTGACAATTAGTTTAAAATAAAGCTATACTTTTGATAGTATAATAATAAGGAGAAATAATATGAGTATATATGAAAATATTATTAATAGTATAAATGTTGAAGGTTTAAGCAAGTTAGAAATTGCCCGTCTATTATATATTGAATTAGGTAAAAGAATAAGTTTTAGTACTAAGTATCAAAACACTGATGAAAAAACAATGTTTAAGATGCATTCGGATGATTTTGATGCCAAAAATTCTAGCGTTAGTCAAGCTAATTGTGTTATGTGGTCCAAAACATATAGCGCATTATTAGCTTACTATGGAATTGAAAATCGTATTATTAATAAATGGCATCAATATGTTGAATTTTTTATTGAAGGTCAAAGATGGGTTGCTGATGCAACTTATGGTAAATACACTGATTTAGCGAGAATCCATAATGGTGATGATACTACTCAATTTGGCTTAAGCATGTATCAAAAAGACGAAGAAAAATCATCAAATTACCCCGTTTATGATGTTAGGATAATTAAATTACTTGAAGAAATAGATGAAAAAATAGGTTATCGTAACAACAAATATCATGAATTAGAAGAATTAAAAAAACTTCTAGCAGGAATTAAAAATGGTTCTTTTGACGTTACCGAATATGGAATTGATAACTCAGTAGAAGGTAAATTACAATTTTTATTTGCTAAAGTTGGTAAAATGAGTAATGGTTTTTATGAATCTAAAAATTATCTTTATGCACTTGAAAAATTTATGTTAGGTAGTGAAGAGTTAAAAATGATTCATGGAACTGACTTAAAACGTACTAGGCTAGATGGGGAAGTTGATATTATTCAAATTATTAGTCTTTTAGAAAATAACATTTATCATTACTATATACTTTGCCCTACGATGGCATTAAAAGAAGTTCAATCTAAAGATATTAGTGATTTGGCTTTATTTGGCTATGGTATCGAAAAAGAAATACCTGGAATAATCTATCCTAAAAATTTTAAACCAGGCATAATACCAAAAAAATGGAAATTAAAATTAGAAAGAATAATTAATCAAGGTCATATCAAACAATCCAATATTCAAGAGTATGAAAAAAGTACCTTCACTTTATAAATAAGCAAAAAAAATACATCAAATGATGTATCTTTTTTAATTTTCAGTTTCTTGAATTTTTAAGAAGTTTGTATGAGCATCTAGAGGGAAACCTCCAACTACACAAACTAAATCATTTTTTTCTAAGTTAAGAATTTCTTTAGCAGCTAAAACACCATTCTTAACGATATCGTCTGTATCACTATACATAGGAACAATCTTTGTATAAACTCCCCATTTTAATGCTAAACGATGAGCAACTTGTTCATCAGTAGTAGTTGCAATAATAAATGAATTTGGTCTTAAAGAAGAAATATCTAAAGCAGTCTTACCAGTTAATGTAGAAGCAACAATTGCTTTAATAGGTAAATCTTGAGAAGCTGCAACAGCACATTTAGCAATTGTATTATGTATTTCAGTACCAGTTAATTTATAATCATCTAAGTTATATTTAGTGATTTTTTCAACACTTTCACAAATGCTAGTCATTGTACTAATTGTTTCAACAGGGTAGTTACCGATTGTTGTTTCATCACTAGTCATAATAGCATCACAGCCAGCTATAACAGCATGAGATACATCTGTAACTTCAGCATTAGTAGGTCTAATATTTGTTTTCATAGAATACATCATTTGTGTAGCCATGATTACACCTTTACCATAACTATGACACATATCAATCATTTGTTGTTGATATAAAGGTAAGTTTTCAACACCAGTTTCAATACCTAAGTCTCCACGAGCAACCATAATATAATCAGATTCTTTAACAATTTCTTCTAGATTATCCATTGCATATTGAGTTTCAACCTTTGAGATAATAGGCATATCAGGTTTACCATATTTACGGCATAAATCTTTAACTTGACGAATATCATCAGCACTATTAACAAATGAAATAGCTAAGTAATCACCGTTTTTATCGCAAGCATATTTAATGTCTTCTTCATCTTTTTCTGATACATAAGGTACATTTAATTTAATACCAGGCATACATACACCACGACGAGATTTAATTACACCTGAATTTTGAATTTCACATGTAACACCATCTTCTTCAATAGAAGTTACAATTAACTTATAAAAACCATCATCTAATAAGATAACTGAACCAACATTTAAATCTTTTAATACATTTGGATAGTTTAACTTAATAGCACTAGCTGTACCATCGTGTTGATCTTCACCATCAGATTCTAAGATTCTAATAGTTGCACCTTTAACAAGTTCAATTTTGTCATCAACAAATGAACAAGTTCTTAAATCAGGTCCTTTAGTATCATATAAGATAGCAATATTAGCACCTAATTCATCATTAGCACGCTTTACTAAATCTTCATCAATTTTTCTTTCTTCTAATGTTGCATGAGAAAAGTTGATTCTAGCAACATTCATACCTGCTTCTACAATTTCTTTGAATTTTTCCCAATCTTGAGTAGCAGGACCAATACTACAAATTATTTTTGTTTTTTTCATAAAATCCTCCTAAAAAATAACTTCCTAATTCTAACATTATTTTTATTATTTGTAAATAATTTCTATATTATATTTTTATTTAACGATGTCTTCTGGATCAAGTTCTACATCACGTCTTGTTAAAATTTCATACCCATCATCTAAAACTAAAACTGTATGTTCAAAATGAGCACTATTTTTACCATCATCAGTTTTAATAGTCCAATCATCATCTAACATATAAATATCAGCTGTTCCTAAATTTAACATTGGTTCAACAGCAATAACATTACCAGTATGTAAAACAGGACCTTTTCTTTCTTTACCATAGTTTGGCACATCTGGTTCCATATGTACTTTATCACCAACACCATGTCCAACTAGCTGTTTAACAACACCTAAATTATATTTATGAGCTACTTTTGAAACCGCATGGCCTATATCACCAGTTGTACATCCATCGTGAATAGCTCCAAGCCCAGTCATCAAAGCTTCTTCAGTTTCTTTTAATAGTTTCTTGTTTTTTTCACTACCTTCACCAACAATGTATGTCCAAGCTGAATCACCATGATATCCTTTGTAACAAGCTCCAATATCAAGTTTTAAAACATCGCCTTCCTTTAATTTGCGATGAGATGGTATACCATGAACAACTTCATCATTAACGCTTATACAAATTTCCCCAGGAAATCCATATAATCCTTCAAAAGAACATGTACATCCTTTACTCAAAATAAATTTCTTTGCAAGACGAGCTAGTTCTTTCGTTGTAATCCCAGGTTTAATAAACTGTTGTAAATACTTATGAGTAAGTCCAACAATTCGACCAGCTTCTCTTAATTTATCGATTTCTTCATCATTTCTGACTATAATCATTTACATCCCTCAATTCAGTAGTATTATACATCAATTGTATAAATAATTCCATATTCTCTAATCTATCTTTTAAAATATTCTAAAAGAAAACTACATTACTATAAATGTAGCTTAAAAAATCTAACATTAGCTATCTGTCCAATCAATTTCATTTCATCTAATAACCAAGTACTATCTTGTTTAATAGCTCTTTTTAATACTAAGGCATACTCTGAAATAAATTTAGTTTCTTCATCATTAAATTTTCCTTCAATTGTACTAAAAATACAATCAATATTACCAACTCTCAATCTAACTACTAATGAAACTTCATCATTTTTTATAAACATTCCTCCAATTTGAAAATCAAGCAATCTAACATCTTTTATAATATTAGTTAATTTGCACATCATCATTGAAGCAAGACGACTAGCGTAAACATCATATAAATCTTTTGTTAAATACTTCCTGAAATTTTCTATTTTGTAATTAGACCAAACTTCTTGAATTTCACAATACATTTTATATACTAGTGTTTGCAATTCATCTTCATCAAAGTTTGGTATAACTTTACTAATTTCTTCATAACTATATGGAATATTTTTTCTTTTCATTTTCCAAGTAAATTTTATTTTACTAATCAAAGAGAAAAAAATATATTTAATAATGTGACACATAAGATAGAGTAGAAGTCCAATTCCATATACTGCAGCAAAAAATAAACCACATCCAACAAAAATTCCTATTATAAGTAAAACAACTCCCATTGATGCAATTAATCCTATAAGCGAAAAAATATAGCTCGTATAATTACTCCCCATTAAAACTTTTTCTGATCCATTAAGACATATACTACAACTACTTATCAAAAAAAATAATCCTATTAATATTCTTTTCTTTTTAATAAAACCACACTCACCAAATTACTATTCTTTCTATATTGTACAATAGGCAATTTTAAAGAACAATATTTTTTAAAAATTAAAGTATCAAAGAAAAAACAATAAAAAATTATGTACAAAAAATAAGCTAAGTGTGTTACCATTATTATAGTAGGGAAGTGTGAGTATGAAAAAAGTAGCCATCGGTCATATAATTATTTTATGTTTAAGTATGTTAATGCTTATCATAACTTTGTTAGGAGGATTTTCATCCCCAAAATCAGCTAGTGATTATCAAACTATTGCTTTCTTTTCAAAATTCGTAGCTTTAAGCATAGTATGTAGTTTGTCTTTGTATTTTGTCTTTGCTCTGCTTACTAATGAAGAGCATGAGAGCTTTACTTATATAAGCCTAGTTGTTACTATTATTTATTTTCTTTTAAGTCTTTTTAGTGGAAGTTCCCAAATTATGTCTTCAATTTGTGGCTTTTTTGGAAATATATTAGTGGTACTTACTATAGATATGGCTATTTTTTCAGTTAAAACCCAGAGTACATTTCATGATAATTATAAGAAAATATTGGCTTTAGTAACCTCAATTGTTTATTTAATGTGTACTTTTACTAAAGTAGACGTAGCTAATAATATAATGAATAATGTTTTATTTGCAGGTCTTTTTGGCAGTAGCGAAGAAACATCTTTAATTTCTAATTTTTTAATTGTCTTAAGTTGTCTTTGCACTTTAGGTGTTTTATTAAATCCTGTTATAGCTTATTTAACATCTAATTCTAGCTTTGTTCCATCTTCCATAAACCAAAAAGCTTTTGAAATGTTTCAGCAACAAAAAAACGTACAAGGACTTGTTAATCAAGCTGCAGCACCTATAGCGGCATCTCAACCAATAAACACTAATAATCAAGTATCTTCTTCCTTACCAAATCAAAATGTTCCTAATGTTGGCCAACCTCAAGCTCAAGTAATTTCAAGTCAAGAACAACCAAAGCAACAAGAAGTTTGTAATTTAAATGCTCAAAATGTTTCCCCACAACTTGCTTTTTTACTTCAACAAGATAATCAAAATAATTCTAAATAAACAAACTGCAAAGTTTGTTTTTTTAAAAAAAGGAATATCCTAACCTAACTATAATATATGTAGTGTAGAGAAGTAATTTCATTGACAAGCTATTTTACCAAGTGTATCATTAAAATGACAAAAATTACTAGGGAGGTATATATGTTAGAATTAAAAAAAATAACTAAAGAATATGATGTTGCAGGTCTTAAACAGCTTGCCTTAAATAAAATAAATATTAAATTTCGTCAAAATGAATTTGTTTCAATTTTGGGTCAAAGTGGTAGTGGTAAAACTACAATGTTAAATATTATTGGTGGCTTAGATAAATATACAACAGGTGACTTAATAATAAATGGTATTTCTACAAAAAAATATACCGATCATGATTGGGATATTTATCGTAATCATCGCGTCGGCTTTGTTTTCCAAAGCTATAATTTGATACCCCACCAAACAGCTCTTCAAAATGTTGAACTAGCTTTAACCCTTTCTGGAATTGGCAAAGAAGAACGTCGTAAACGTGCTATAGCTGTTTTAAAGAAAGTTGGCTTAGAAAAACAAATCAACAAAAGACCTAATCAAATGTCTGGAGGGCAGATGCAACGAATTGCTATTGCTCGTGCTTTAGTAAATGATCCGGATATTCTTTTAGCTGATGAACCAACTGGTGCACTAGATTCTGAAACTAGTCTTCAAGTTATGGACTTACTAAAAGAAATAGCTAAAGAAAAATTAGTAATAATGGTTACTCACAATCCTGAACTAGCCATTAATTATTCAACTCGTATCGTTAAACTTTTAGATGGTAAAATAATTGATGATACCAACCCTTTTAATGGTGAAGAACAAATTAAGGAAGTTAAAGAAAATAAGAGCAAAGCCAAAACATCAATGAATTTTAAAACAGCTTTATCTCTAAGTCTAAATAACCTTATGACTAAAAAAGGTCGTACTCTTCTAACTTCATTTGCAGGATCTATTGGTATTATTGGTATTGCTTTAATCTTATCATTATCAAATGGTATACAAAAATATATTGAAAAAACCGAACAAGAAACTCTTGCATCATACCCGTTAACTATTCAAAAAGAATCAATAGATATGTCAACATTACTCCAAACTCTAACAGGTCATCAAGAAACTAAAGAATATAATGACGATAAAATTCATTCCGTAAATATTATGGGAGACATGTTTACTACTGTAACTAAAGAAGTAAAAAGAAATAATCTAAAAGATTTTAAAAACTACCTTGAAAAAGAAAGTAAAATTAAAAATTATACTTCATCAATTGAATATACTTATAACGTTCAAATGAATGTTTATAAAAGTGATTCTAACAAAGTAGTTCAAGTTAACCCAACAACTGTTTTAGATGCTATCGGTATGTCCTCATCAGGTATCTCAAGTGCTTATAGTCCTTTTATGTCAAGTTATGATGTTTTCTATGAAATGCTTAATAATGAAGAATTAAATAAAAAAACATATGATGTCATTGAAGGAAGATGGCCTAAAAAATACAATGAAGTAGTACTTCTTGTTGATAAGAATAATCAAATATCTGACTACAGTTTATATAGCTTAGGTATCCTTGATCAAGATTACTTAAAAGAACAATTTAATAACATGGTTAGTGGCAAAGATGTTAAATTTACTGAAAACACTTATGAACCTAAAGATTTATTAAACTTAACATTTAAACTAGTTTTAAATACTGATTATTACAAAAAACAAAATGGTCTATGGTTAGATATGTCTAATGATGATAACTATATGAAAAAAGTTCTCGAAAATGCCGAAGAAATAAAAGTTGTCGGTATTATCAAACCAAATGATGAAGCTGTTACAGGTAATAATACTGCCGGTATGATAGGGTATACTCATGAATTAATGGAACATTTAATTAATAAAACAAATGAACAAGAAATAGTTAAGGAACAACTTGAAAATCCTAAAATAAATGTTTTTACCAAAACAGAATTTACTAATAATAAAGAATTCGATATGAACAATCTTAGTGCTGAACAACTAAAATATCTAAAAAATATGTCTCAAGTAGAATTAGCTGAATTTATGAAATCATATTCTGAAAATCTTTCTTCAACTTATGAGCAAAATTTAACAAAACTTGGAATTGCGAGTATTGATGATCCTGATGGTATAAATATTTATCCTAAAGATTTTGATTCTAAAGAAGAAATAACTTCAATAATTGATAAATATAATGAAGATAAAGAAGAACAAGATAAAATAAAATATACAGATATTGTTGGAATTATGATGAGTTCTGTTTCAACTATCGTTAATGTTATTAGTAGTGTGTTAATTGCTTTTGTCGCTATTAGTTTAATTGTTTCATCCATTATGATTGCTATAATAACTTATATTTCTGTAATTGAAAGAACCAAAGAAATCGGTATACTAAGAGCAATGGGAGCTTCTAAAAAAGATATTTCTCGTGTCTTTAATGCTGAAACTCTAATCGAAGGCTTATGTGCCGGCATATTAGGTATAATAGTAACAATCTTAATTAATATTCCTGCTAATATAATTATCAAAAAAGTAGTTAATATAAGTAATTTATCTAAATTACCAGTTGCTGGTGCTATTATTTTAATTATTATAAGCGTTTTACTTACGGTACTTGCTGGCTTTATTCCCGCTAAAATAGCTTCCAAAAAAGATCCAGTTGAAGCTTTAAGAACAGAATAAAATCTGTTCTTTTTTGTATAATTTGACTCGAAAAGACCAAACTATTAATACAACCATATTGACTTAACCAACTTAAAATCATATAATAATTAAAAGAATAGAGAGTAGTGATTTCATGAAAAAACAATATACTTACGCCCTAGTAGCTATTTTAGCCCTTTTACTTACCGCTTCCACTTTTTTAAGCAAACAACTTATGACTCCTAAAGCCCAACCAATCACTATTGAAGAAGATTTATCTAATAATAATTTAAAAGGTCAAAAATCTTACGAAATAGATAATGATGACTTAAGTATGATAGATGATTCCGTTAAAAAAATATCATCTCCAGTATCATTAACAATAACTAACTATCAAAATACTGATGAAAACATAAGATATACTTATGAAATAACTATCGAAAATATTTCCGGAGCTTATAAAACTACTACAGGCAACGAAAGCAAATATTTAGTTTTTGATGCTAAAGGAAAGGCTAGAATAAATTTAAACAGCAATCAACATATAACTATTGAAGATTTACCAAGTGGTTCAAAATATACCATAAAACAAAATTCTGTCGATTCATATCAAACAACTGCTAATAACTTAAATAGTAATACATATACTGCTACATTAACAGAATCTAACAAAATAATTTTTAACAATACCACAACTAAAGAAAATTTAACTAAAAACGAAATAGATAGTAATCCTAATACTATTGATCCAATCTTTATCTTAGGTATAACTTTTATAATAACAGCGCTTGCATCTCTTACTTTAATTTATAAAAACAAAAAAACACCTCGTTACGAACAAGATTTATAATCTTGTTTTTTACTATTTTAAAATAATAAAAAATATGATAAACTTGATTACAGAATAGGGTTGATTACATGGATAAAGATATTGTTGTCTTTAACGCGATAATAGAGGTGTTATATGAAAAAAAATAATAAATTAATAATTATTGCTCTAAGTGTTGGAATTGTTATTACTCTAATAAGTTTATTCCTTTTTGTTTCTAAAAAAGCTAATAAAACAGAAAATGACTATATCTATATTAAAAATAATCTTTCAATAAAAAAGAAAGAAACACTAGATAAAGATGGTAAACAACTAGAAATATCACAAATATCAAATATGATAGATGATAAAATCTTAAAAGATAAATATCCTAATTTAAATAAAGAATATGAAGAATGGTTTAATGATATATATGATAATTTAGTTGCCAGCTTTGGCAAAGAAGCTGTTGATACTTCAGCTAATTACTTCTTTGGTACTAAAACAGTTGAAGAATATAAACAAAATAACTATCCAACTTTTTTAAAACATTATATAGCTGGTGAATATTATGAAAATCATTTAACAGAAAAAGAATTAAAAGAATACTATGACGTTGGTTTTGGATCAACTCATATCAAATTGATTAAGGTAGAAGCTATCTTACATGATGATGATCCAAGTGTTGAAAATAGAAGAATAATCGAATCAAACACAACTGAAGAAGCTCTTAGAATACTAGGTCAAATAAATAGCATAGATGACTTTAACAATATATATAACTATTACCAAAATAATAATATTTCATCAGAATATTTTCAAATCACCGCTACAGAAGTAACTGATTTAAAAAGAGATAATGAAGACTATTTTGGTATTATAAATGATGTATTTGCTCTTCAAGACAATACTTATAATAAAGAATTAATTGGTAACTCGGATGAAGAATATATTGTATATCGTATATCTAGTAGTAAAGAAAGTTATGAAACTAGTAAAGAAACAATGAAGAAAGAATTGAAAAAACTTTATTATCGTGAGCAATCTCAAGATAGCGAAACAAAAAAAGCTCTCCAAGAACTACGTAAAGAATATCAAGTAAAAATAAATGACGAAGAATTAAATAAAAAATATCAAGAATATATAAAATAAAAGGTGTATGAAAAAACATATACCTTTTTTGTTGAAAAAAAGATTCATTTTAAGATATAATTATTACAATAGGTAGATGATTATATGATAAAAAAACAAATAAATTCAAAAATAAAAAAAGCTAATAAAGCTGAAAATAAAAAAGTCGTTAAAAAAGCTAAAAATATAAAAAAACTTTCCCAAGAAAATAATACCAAGAGTACCCCTAATGATGAATCCCCAAAGAAGGGATTTACTTTAGTTGAACTTCTTGCTGTAATTGCTATTATTGCTATTTTAGCCGCTATTTCTATTGGTGTCTATAATGGAGTTAGTAAAAATGCCAAGCAAAAAGCTTATGAATCAAAAATAAGCGAAATAGAAAATGCCGCTACCAAATGGGCTAAAGAAAATAGTATTGATAAAACGACAACAATTTCTGTAAATAAGTTAGTTGTTGAGGGCTATCTAACAGCAGATGAAGCAACAGATAATGGCTTATCCAAAATAATAAATCCAACTAACAATGAGAATATAATTTGTGCCTTAGTTGAAATAAAGTACAAAAATGGTGAAATAGAAGCTAAATATGTTGAAAAATCCAACAATTGTTCATTGGCTGAGCAAGCCTTAGATGATCAAAAAATAAAAGTCTTAGCTTATGAAAGAGTAAAAAATACTTCGCCGACTTTAAATAACAATAATGTCTTAGGTTGGACTAACCAACCATTAACCTTAGTTATTGATAGTGAAGAGTATGATAGCAATGCCATAAGCATAACTTACGATTATGAAGGAAATAGTATCGAAAAAAGTAAGTCATCTCTAAAAAAATATAGTGGAACTAATTACATCGATAACCCAGATACTTATTACAATACCTTCAATGTTGATGCCGACGTTATCCTTGATAGCAATATAATTATTACTTATAAATTAAGTGATGGAAGTAAAAAATCTCGTAAAATAAACGTTCGTATTGATAAAGAAGAAGCAACTGCTTCTGTAATTGCCAAAGCCGAATGGGTAACAACCGAGCAAAAAGTTATTATAAAATTAGATGACGGCAATGGAAGTGGCGCAAAAAGATTTTATATTGGTGCAGCTGATAGGTATAATGCTCCTAGTGTTAACATAGTCGACTTGTGCGACAACAATAATAGAAATTGCAAATATGAAAAAGAATACAATGCTCCAAGCACTGGAGAATATAATATTTGGACTGAAGATATGGTAGGCAATATCTCAGCAAATCCTAAAAATAAAATATCAGTAAATAACATTGATAGCACCTCGCCAACATGTACAATTTCCTTTACTGGAACTAAAGGTGAAAATGATTGGTATATTACAGAAGTAACTCCAAGCATTGAAACTAGTGCAGCTGGTTCTAGTGGCTTATACTATGGCTTAACTAAAGGAACAAGTGAAGACTATTCTAATTACATTGGTGCTGGACTAAAAGGAACTCTAACAAAAACCAATCAAGGAGAAACAACAGGTCAAACATATACCTGTAGTGTTAAAACTTTATCAGGTAAAAAGGCAACCACCAATAGTTCAGTTAAAGTAGATACCACTAAACCATTTATAACTTCAGCAACTATTAGTAGTAAAGACAACAATTATAACACTAATCAAATTACTTTAACGATTAAAGCTAATGATCAAATTAGTAAAGTAAAGAAAATGTGTATTTTAACTTCAAATGATTTAAATAGTTGTTCTTGGACAAATTACAGTGAAAGCAATAACTTAAATACTAATATTTCTTATGATAATGGTGGCTCAATTAAATATTATATTTGGGTAAAAGATGATGCTGGTTTAATATCTGATGTTAAAGAAACCAAAGAATATCAAGTTCATAAGAATTGTAGTTCTGGTAGTATTATTAATAATGGTAGTGCTACTTGTAGCTATACTACTTCTTGTAATAGTACTTGTGGAACAACTATTTATGGAACCAAAACGCAACCTCGTAAAGATAAATTTACTAATGTCGCTTGTGATTCTGTTGTAACAGAAAATGGTTGTCAACAAAAATGTTCTGCTTGTGTAGCTCCAAACACTCCAAATATTAGTGCCAGAAGAACTAAAAATGCATCATATAATTATGGTCAAGTAAACTTAAGTTATGCTAAAGGTGCCCTTATTGGTAATGGTAGTTGGTCAAATGGAGCTGAAGTTACTATAGGGGGTAGTAGTGCCACAGGTGGAGTAGTATATCAATATAAAATAGGTGATAGTGATAAAGAATGGCATACATACACAGAACCTCTTGAATTTGAAACAGAAAGAGTAGTAACAGTATATGCTCGAGCAGTAAATGCCAAGGATTACAGTAAAGCATCTAATAGTGCTTCATTTGTCGTTAAAATAGATACAACAGCCCCTGTTATCAAAACGGTTCCTAAATCTGGAAAATTTAATGGTTTAAGTTATGATAGTTCAGGTCGTATATGTAAAATTCATTTAATTGATAATAATGTTAATTATCCATACCAACAAGCTTTCTATGCTTCTGATTCTGGTGGAAGTAATAATTATAGAGCTTGGCTAAAACTTGATGATGGTGCAAGTCCTAAATGCTATGGAAACTTTACAACAGATCGTTTATTGAAAAATTGGAGTTATTGGGGCAATTTCTATGGAAATGATAAATCAGCTTTTAACAATGATACAATTCAAATTGCTGTTTACTTTATGAATAAAAGGGGTGGAACAGTTCAAATATTTGCAATGGATAATGCTGGTAATTTTGCTAAAAAAGAAGTAAGTAGTTCTTATACAAAATGTGATGCTTCCAATATCACAAAAGTAAGCGTTGGCGGTAGTCCAGGTCGTATTACTTGCAATAGCATCGATGATATTCCATTAGCATAAGTAGTGCTTTTTAAACACTGCTTTTTTCTTGCCATAAAAAACCACTTGCTAAAATAAATATATAAAGTATAATAAGCTAATTAAAGGAGTTAGTATGAAAAAAGCTTTATGTATTATTGAAAATATAATTATTATTTTATTACTAATAATTAGTTGTTTATTATTCGTTAAATTTATTTATCACATAAATCATGAAACTTTAGATACAACATATCTCTGGAATATTTCTTACCAAAACTTTCAAACGACTAGTGGTAGCCAAAGTATAAATTTAGAAAATAAAGATGATTCTCTTAACTTTTCTGTTACTTTAAAAAATGAAGAAGAATTTAGTGAATTTACTATTGACCTTGTCAATAATGGATCATTAGATGCTAAAATAGCTAATATTGATAAAGAAATAGTTAGTACTAATAATGTTTTAGTAGCTAGTATTACTTATTTAGATGGCACAGCAATTAAAGAAAATGACATTTTAAAATCACAAGAAACTAAAAAAATTAAAGTCAGAATTGATTACCCTAAACAAAAAGAAAAAATCTACGACGCATTAAAGTTAGATTTGAAATTAAAAATAAAATTTATCCCATCAATTTAAAATTATTGTCTTCTATTTTATTTTATATTATAATTTTATTTAGAATAGAGGGTAGTATATATGAATTATTTTAATAAAGTATTTAAAAATCAAACATATCTATTTTATATATGTACTACTTCAATCCTTGTTATTTTCTTACTTTTAAAAGATACTTTATCTTCTTTATCTTATCCTATCTTTTTTGCTTATTGGTTATTAAGTTTATTCTTTTTTATTATACTTTTTGGTTACCGTAAAAATAAAAGTAATTATTTAAAACGTCAAATAAATAGTACTTTTTTGCTATGTTTACTTATCTATATAATCATTACTTATTTACTTGGATTTTCTTCATCATTCATTAAAATAACATATAACTTAAAACACATTATTAGTATTGTATATTTAGTTTGTCTCATTATTTTAAAAGAGTTATTTAGATATACTGCTTTAAGTAAGTCTTTGAATAGTTATAAATTATTTATTATTAATTTCTTTCTTTTTGTTTTATATGATCTTACTTTTTTTAGTTTAACTACTACATTAAACAAATATAATCTAATAGCTCTATTCATAACTAGTATTACTACAGAATTATTACTTACTTACACATCAAGAAAATATGGATATGTACCATGTTTAACTTATTGTTTCTTTGTTAATCTATTACCTGAATTGATTTTTTATCCAGATATTGGTCTTTATTTAAAAGTTATTTCTTCTGTTATTTTAAATGCTTTATTATTTTTCTTAATTAGTAAGCCGTATCGTAAATCTGAAATGGAACGAGCTAATACCTATAAAAATAATGGTTGGATGTTTGCCGAGATTTTTTTAATGCTTTTTGTCTTTGTAACTATTATTTTAATTTCAGGTAAATTTAAATACACTTTATCATCTATTGCTTCCGATTCAATGTACCCGGAATTACAAAGAGGCGACGGCATAATTGTTAAAAAATTAACAGATGAAGAAAAGGATAATTTAAAAGTAGGAGACGTTATTGCTTTTAAAGATGGTGGCTTTATAATAACCCATCGTATTATTGAAATAACTGAAGAAGATGGAAAGAAAATATATCAAACAAAAGGTGATAATAATACATCAAAAGACGTTACAAAAAAAGGAAAAGATGATATAATAGGAATAGTAAAGATAAAAATACCATATATCGGCTATCCCTCAGTAGAAATTGCTGAAATCAAGAATAAATAAGGAGTATGCAAAATGAATAATAAAAAAGCTCTTGTCACAATAGTTATTGCGGCACTCGTAATTTTATCCATTGCGATTATTGTAACATTAATGACTGAACTAACTGGCTTTGCTATAACTTTAATTGCATTATTTATTGTTTTAGCAGGTTGTTTATCAATTTATATTAAAGAAGCTCCCGATGAGTATTCAATCTTTCTAAAAGAAAAAAAACGTATTTTAAAAACATATAATTCAGTAATTGTAGAAGTTGAAACCCTTCCTAATATTGCCGGTAAAAATATTATCAAAGTTAAAACTTTTGATGATTTAATTGATGCTCAATTAGAATTACGTGAACCTATCTACTATAAAAATGATAATGATTCATGCTTTTTCCTTCTTCTTCATTATAATGAAGCTTGTATTTATATTTTAAAATTAAACAATGATGTTATTTCTCCAACTGAATTATCAATAAGATACATGAAACCTGATGGTACAGACAATAAAACCGAATATGAAACTTTACTTGAAGCAATTGAAGATACTGTTGTCTTTAAATTAGATGAACTTCGTAGTTATAAAATATCTCCAGTTAGAAATGGTGAGGTTATCGAAATAGTAGATGATACTGCTATAAAAAAATCTTTAGAAAATACTATTAGTTTAAAACAAGAAGAAGTTGCCGATGAACTTTCCAAAACTAAATATATTAAAGATTTAAAAGCTCGCTTAGAAGAATATGAAAATGATGGTCAAGAAAAAACTAAGAAGCAAGTGGTAGAAAAAACTTCGCTAGAAAGTTCAAAGAAAGTTGAACATTCAACAAAAAGTTCTGAATCTGAAGTAATTAACAAACCACTAAAAGAAATACCCAAAAAAGAGGAAATAGATAAAATTCTTGAAGGTATTCCTAAAAAAACTAAAATAGAAAAAGAAAAGGCTGAAGATGATAAAATAGCAAATGTTACGCAAGACACTGATTTTATTCAGACAAAAGTTCCTTCAACCGAATCAACCAATGATAAAGAAATTAAAAAGAAAAAAACTACTAAAAAAGTTTCTCATGCCTCACGTCGTACAGCCAAATATGCTAAAAATTTAAAAGATAAAGAAGAAAATTAAACTCTAAAATAACTTGATTTTAGAGCTTTTTTCTTAAAAAAGCTAATGATTGTTAAGAATCTTAAATTATTATATAATGATAATAGAGCAGGTGAAGTAAGGGCTTTAATAACCAAAGATCAAGTAATATCAAAAATTATTGAAAATAAATTCCTAATTCAAATAAGTCAAACTAAAAAATATAATAAAAGTGAGGTTAGATTATAATGAACGATATATTAAAATATGATCCTAATTTTTCAGTAGAAAAATTTATAACTTATGCCAATAATGTCTTTGTTCAAATACATGTTGCTATAATTACCAAAGAATTAGATAAAATAAAACATTTTGTTTCTTCTAACGTTTATGATGAATTATCTGTTAAAGTTAATCAATTAACACAAAGAGGTTTAACTCAAATGTATGATGAATTAAACGTTGCTCAAACTGATATTTTAAATTATCAAGCTACTGACGATTTAATGACTATCGAAATAAAAATCATTTCTCGTTATCTAGATTACTTGGTAGATCAAAATGGTAACTATGTTAGTGGCAATAATAGCTCTCGTACTCAAAAAGAAAACTATTTGACATTTACCAAAAAAACCAATTTTAAAAAGACTGGTCCAATCAGTAAATGTCCTGGATGTGGTGCAGCAATCAATGTCAATGCTAATGGCAAATGTGCTTATTGTGGTACTATTTATAATTTAGTAGATAAAGACTGGATTTTATCATCTCTAAAAACTATATAAGTTTTAAAGAAAAAATATTTTTCTTTAAAACTTTTTTATTTGTTAAATCTCTCTTTAACACATTGTTATTTACTAAAATTTATTATACAATAATATAAATAATAGGGTAAGTTATTTACGTATAGCTGTTTACTAACAACAAAGAGGTTTATATGAAAAAGGGTTTAAAGAAAATTATTATTAGCATTATTTTTTTATTAGCAATTTGTTTTCCATTTATAACATCTTTAGCTGACTCGGGTTTTGATGGCAGTTATGATAGTGGATCAAGCTCTTCAAGTTGGAGCAGTTCATCTAGTAGTTCTAGTTCTTCAAGTAGTTCATCTTCTTATTATAGTAATACATCCAATAAAATGTCTAATACTATCAGTATAGTAATGTTTCTTGTTGTAATAGTTCTTGTTGATTGCTTAATTGCATCTCATCTTCTTAAAACAGATCCTATCCAAAGCAAAGATCTCGATAGTATGCTTGCTTATAAAAATCCTAATATGAAACCATATAATTTTGAAGAACTCCAAAAATTATTATCTGACTTTGATGAAAACAACTTTAAAAATTATGTTTTTGAACTGTATAAAAAAATTCAAATTGCTTGGATGAACTTTGATAATGAAACCTTAAAGAAATGTACAACTGATGAATTATATAATACTTATAATGTCCAACTTCAAGGTTTAAAAGTAAAACAACAACAAAATATAATGGATGAATTTACGCTTGAATCAATTAATATTTCTGGTATGGAAATAGGCACCACTACTATTTCATTAGCAGTAAATATACGTTTGACATGTTTAGATTATATAATTGATGCGAACGGTAATCCTGTAAGAGGAAATAAAGATAAAAAAGTCACATATGAGTATCTTATGATCTTTACTAGAAGCTTATCTTCAAAACCAAATAAATGTCCGAATTGTGGAGCTGATTTAAATAATGTTAATTCTAGCACTTGTGAGTATTGCCGTGCTAATTTAATAAATGAAAATTATGATTGGGTATTAAGCAAAAAACAGATCTTATATCAAACTATTAACAAAAAACAGAATTAATCATAATTTCTAACTTAAATGTTCTTCTAAAAAGGAAATTGACTTATAAAGGAGTAAATATACATGAAACAAAATTTTAAGAAAATTATTATAATATGTAGTCTTATTATAATATGTCTTTTTCCTATAATTCCTTCATTTGCTGATTCAGGCTATGACGGCAGTTATGATAGTGAATCAAGTTCTTCTGATTGGGGTGATTCTCCAAGCTCCTCAAATAGGAATGATCATTCAAATTCGTCATCATCAAGAGGAAGCAGTTCTTCATCTAGTCATAATGATGACTCAATATTTTCTCTTTTCATTGATTTTATTATTATAATTTATATTGGTTATTTTATTCTTTTGCTCATTAATGTGATTATTGTAAAAATTTATTTGTTCTTTGAAAAAATTATTGATTTCTTAATTCATCCTGAAAAAAGGCATATGGTGAGTATTGCTGGTAATGAATTATCACGATATAAAAAAGATGAAGTACTTAAATTAATTCCAGACTTTGATGAAGAAAGCTTTAAACAACAAGCATACGAATTATACAAAGCAATCCAAATAGCTTGGATGAATTTTGACGAAAATGCCATAAGAAAATATACAACAGATGCTTTATATAATACATATTCTTCTCAATTGGCGTTATTAAAAGTCAAACAAGAAAAAAACATTATGAAAGATTTTGAATTACAACAAGTTCAAATTGCAGGAATGGAAGTAAAAGAAAACTTCGTTTCTCTAGCAGTTAGTATGACTATAAGTTGTTATGATTTTATAGTTGACGCCAATGGTAAAGCGATAAGAGGCAATGAAAATAAAAAAGTAACATACAAGTATCTTATGATTTTTAATAAAGGTCTATCTCAGAAGCCTAATAAGTGTCCTAATTGTGGAGCGTCTTTAGAAGATGTAAACTCAAATACTTGTCCATACTGTAGAAGTAATCTAATTAACGAAAATTATGATTGGGTTCTAAGTAAAAAGCAAGTTCTATCGCAAACAAAAAATACGCATAAATAATAAATGAAATATAAGCAATTTTTAGTAAAAAATAGTTGGATTTCTAAAGGAGTAAATATACATGAAACAAAATTTTAAGAAAATTATTATAATATGTAGTCTTATTATAATATGTCTTTTTCCTATAATTCCTTCATTTGCTGATTCAGGCTATGACGGCAGTTATGATAGTGGTTATAGTTCATCAAGCTGGGATAGCTCTTCAAGTTGGGATAGCTCTTCAAGTTGGGATAGCTCTTCAAGTTGGAGTAGCTCATCAAGCTCTTCATATGATTGGGAACCCCATGAATATGGATCATCCAGTTATTCCGGCTCCGGAGGAATTACAATATCTGCTCAATTTTCTCCAATCATTTTTCAGATTCTCTTTATGATTGTTATTCTTATTTTTGTGGGGATGGGCATTGCAGCATTAGTTAAATTTATTAAAAGTCTTGAAAATCTTTTGTTTCGTCCTCGCACCATGTATACAATGAGCACTATGGGAAATGAATTATCACCATATAAAAAGAGTGAAGTACTTAAATTAATTCCAGACTTTGATGAAGAAGCCTTTAAACAACGTGCTTATGAATTGTACAAAGAAATACAGATTGCTTGGATGAATCTCGATAATGTCACTATCCGAAATTGTACAACTGATGAATTATACAATTCGTACTCCTCTCAATTAGCTTTATTAAAAGTAAACAAACAAAAAAATATTATGAAAGATTTTGAATTACTTAATGCACGAATTACTGGTATGGAAATAAAAGAAGAATTTCTTTCATTAGCAGTAAATATGACTGTAACTTGTTATGATTACGTTGTTAATGAAAATAACGTAACTATTAGAGGTAACGATGCAGTACCAGTTATTTACGAGTATTTAATGATTTTTAACAAAGGTTTTTCTTCTAAGCCTAATAAATGCCCAAACTGTGGGGCGCCTTTAGAAGATGTGAATTCAAATACTTGTTTATATTGCAGAAGTACTCTTATTAACACAAATTATGATTGGGTTTTAAGTAAAAAGCAAGTTTTATCTCAAACTAAAAATAAAAAAGTTGATTAGGAAAATTCTCTGCTTTTATATAAGTAGAGCATTTTATTTAGCTTAAAAAATTTTCATAGATTGTTATTATTTTATTATAAAATAAAGTTAGAAAATAAAATACTACCATAACAAGTATTTAATTCTAGAAAGTTGGAATTATATGAAAAAAATTTTTCAAAAAAATATTATCTATTTTAGCATTCTTCTTTTAGTTTGCTTTCCTATCATACCGGCCTTTGCCGATTCTGGTTTTGACGGTAGTTATGATAATGGAACAAGTTCTTCTGGTTGGAGTGGTTCTTCAAGCTCCTCAAGTAGGAGTGATCGTTCAAGTTCTTCAGGAGGAGGAAGTAGTTCTTCACATGGAAATACAGGTTATCAACATGGAGATATAGACAACTTTTTTACAATCTTAATAGGTTTAAGTGTCGTTTTTATTTTTATGACTACGTTTTTGATTATAATAAATTCCTTCCTTTGTAAAGAAAGCCAAAAGAAAATAGCTAGCGATTCCGCATCTATCAAACCATATAACAAAAATAATATTTTACAAGTTTTACCTGATTTTGACGAAAGCACCTTCCTAAATTATGTCTATAATATATACAAAAAAGTCCAAATAGCTTGGATGAATTTTGACTATGATACCTTGAAAAAATATACAACTGAAACCTTATACAATACTTATACTTCACAACTCGAAACTTTAAAAATAAAAAATGAACAAAATATCATGAAAGACTTTGAATTAATAAAAGTCAATATAGACGGAATGAATATTCAAAATAATGTTGTTTATATAAGAGTTCATATGCGACTTTCATGCTTTGATTATATAAGCAAACCTAGTGGTGAAATAATAAGAGGTAACGATAAACGAAAGGTAGTCTATGAATATTCTATGATTTTTACAAGAACGATCTGTGATGCACCAAATAAATGTCCAAATTGCGGAGCTCAACTAGATAATGCCAATTCTACTACATGTCCATATTGTCGCTCATATATTGTAAATAATAATTATGATTGGATTTTATATGGTAAAAAGATCATCGCACAAACCGAAAATTTTAAAAATTAAAAAAATAAAATATTGACTATGTTACATGATTTTACGATAGAAACATATATTTTATTGGTGATAAAATGTTTCAAAAAATAAAACAAAAAAGAATAATAATAACTTTTTTAGTTGTTATATTCTTTGCTTTAGCAATTACTATTAGAATCTTATATGTTCAAATATTCAGTTATAATAATTTAAATAAACT
>ENA-OUUV01000524-OUUV01000524.1-human-gut-metagenome-genome-assembly--contig:-NODE-524-length-23472-cov-4.653286_pt1 | contig 23472 bp, 20 predicted proteins | sample MGYA00237952_ERZ548838 | MGnify/ENA primary metagenome ERZ548838 (study PRJEB26490, sample SAMN05194705) | human gut metagenome | biome: terrestrial biome; feature: human-associated habitat; material... | reverse complement strand
CAGCATCCGTAAAGCGGCGGAGCCGCTAACGGCTGCCCTACCTTACCGTCGCGGAGAATTTACCACTTTATCGACAGTCTCAGATCCGGTTCCATTGTGATGGGACCGGACCTTTTTACGCTTCCATGCAGAAGGTGGAGTGGAGGAGCCGCTTACCGCTTTCAGTCTTCATGTGCTCTTCCAGGAAGTTCTTCCTGTTTTCCGGGCTGTAGCCGCTTTCGGAGGCGTTTACGATGTAGTCCGCCTCGATCAAAATTTGATAATCGATGCCGTCAATATCCGTGTAGGTATGGTGGTGGCTCACCAGATAAGCCACCCGGTCCACCTGATCCCCGGGCAGGCCCGCATCCGCCAGAAAGCTCCGTACCAGAGGGCCGCCCTCTTCCTCCTGTCGCTTGCCGTTAGTATTGCCGTATTTTTCCCGGCACAGGGGGCAGGCGATGTCATGGGTGATGGCAGCGATCTCCAATGTCTCCTGGGTCCTCCGGTCCAGCCCCTCCAGCTCGCCGATGGTTTTGGCGTAGGTCCACACGCACATAAGATGGTTCATGTCATGCAGGTTCCCGTTGGAGAATGCGATCATTTTTTCCATGATCTGAGAGATGTTCATAAAGAAAGCCTCCTTAAACTTACAGGTTGAAGCGGCGGCGGGCCTCCTCCCGGAGAGAGGGCACCCGGCGGACGATCCGCAGGGGAATGATGAGTCCCACGCAGACCGCCAGCACGATCAGGGACCACCCCGGCTGCCACACACCACGGAAATACCGGTCGATGCAGAATTCAATGCCCATCGCCAGAAGCCCAGCCGCCCCGATGATCAGGGCAATAGCGGAGAGGGTGGAGCGCCGCCCGCCCCGGAGCAGAAAACTCAAAAGAAAGACCAGCACCCCAGCCCAGCCGATCATGGGCAGGGCCAGCCCCCGGAACCAGCGGCTGCCGCCCAGGTCGATGGAGATGAGCCAGACATAGATGCCAATGGCCGCCACATCGGCGGTGAGCCGGAAAAAGACCGGCAGCCGCCGCAGCACCATAGGCAGGGTGAACCAGACCCACAGCATCACCGCCGCCCCGATGACGTACAGGGACCAGGGACGGTCCGTGGGCAGAAACAGGTTCAAAAGCCCGCAGCACAGGGACACGGACACCAGCATAGCTGTCAGCAGAATGGCGGCCTCTCGCCTGGAGGCGGGCTGTACGGCGGCGGAGTTGGCGGGAAAGTAGGGCGGCGCATCCAGTTCCGGATGCCAGGCAGGCGTCCCGCACAGGGGACAGGTTTTGGCGCTGGGGTCCAGCCCCACGCCGCAGTTGACACAGTAAGACATAAAATGCTCCTCTTATCGGTTGCTCTCGATCCGCACCGGAATGCCCTCCCGAACCAGAAAGCGGAAAAAGTCCCGCTCTGTGTCCGTTTCGGCCTGGGTGCCGGCAAAGGTGATTTCCATGATGTCTCCATAGCTGATGGAGGCGCAGTGGCACCGGGGCACGGTGGCCTGGCCCAGCACCACCTCCATGCCCTGAATATGGGGAGCCATCTCCGGCGGCACGGTGAAGGCACCGGGATTGGTATAGGTGCAGGAGTAGGGCCGCACCCCCAGGAGATAGTAGTTGAGGGCCATCACCGGGTTTTTCAGAAACACCGGCACCGCCCGGAGAAAGAAATTCTTCGTGAAGCGGACGTTGCCGGTAAAGGAGGCCTGCAGCTCCTGGCGGTGGACGTGGAGCTTCATATAGTGCCGCACCTGGGAGACGATTTCCGGAAAAGTGTAATCCCCCAAGGCAGGGTCGATGCTGGGACGGACGGTGGTAATGAAGTTCCGCACCGTTTCCGAGGGGAACCAGCTCCGCAGATTGATGGGCACCGCCAGGGCCACCGGGCGTTCCTTGTGGGGATGCTCCCGGCGCTGCTTTTCCAGCAGCACGTGGATCAGCACGGCGGAAAGGTACTCTGTGATGGAGGCGTCATAACTCCGTGCGGCCTCCCGGAGCTTCCCCAGGGGCACGAAGCCCATGGTGACATGGAAAGTGTAAAAGGGCTCCGGGGTGCCGGTGTTGGCGTAGGCCTTGGGCATCCGCCGCAGGCCCAGGGCGTGGCGTCCGGCATAGCGGGCGTAAGCGTCCTCCAGCTCCTCCTTCCGGGGCGGCTCCTCCAGGTCCAGCACGCCGTTTCCGGCCGGAACGCTTATGCCGGTCTGCCGCAGATACTCCGCCAGCAGCGTCCGGAAAAAGATCAGGGCCCCCGCCCCGTCGGACAGGGCGTGGAACACCTCCAGGGATATGCGGTTCCGGTAGTAGTAAAACCGCACCAGCCAGCCGTTGTCCTCCCGGAAGCGCACAGGCTGGCAGGGATTGGCCACGTCGGCCTTCAGAAAGGGGCCCGGGGCGGTGTTTGGCTCCAGATAGTACCAGAATAGACCCCGGCGGATGCGGACGGCAAAGCTGGGGAACCGGGGCAGCACCCGGTCAATGGCGTTTTGCAGGGCGGCGGGCCGCACCGGCTCTGTCATCAGGGCGGAGAAGCGGTAGATGGCGGAATATTCCTCCCTTTGCAGAGCGGAATAGAGAATGCCGGCATTGTCCAGCCGGTACCACTGACTGTCTGGTTTTGCCATCCGCGTCACCTCCCTGAAAATAGTTACAGATCATTGTAGCACATGGGGAAAAGCGTGACAAGAGATGGCCCATTTTCCACTTCCCATTTTCCGTGATTTATGGTATTCTGCAATTAACACGAAAGAGCGGAGGGCCTATGGAAAAGCTGCAATTAGGCAGAAACCGGAAAACGGATGCCGAAAAACCCCGGATGGACCCGCTGATGCGGGCGCTGAAAGCCCTGCACAGCGCCGGTTCCCCGGAGGCCATGACCCCGGAGGAGCTGGAGCATCAGCGCCGGAACCAGGAAATTCTGGGCCGCCTTACCGCCCCTATGGCGGGGATGGAGTATGAAGAGCTTTCCATCGGGACCATGCCTGCTGCCTGGACCCGGCTGAAAGCGCCCCATGGGGACCGCCGGGTGATCCTCTACTGCCACGGCGGCGGCTATACCAGCGGCAACCTGGGTTATTCCCGGGTGCTGTCCTCCAAGCTGGCCCACGTCACCGGCTACGATGTGCTGAGCTTTGAATACCGGCTGGCGCCGGAGCATCCCTACCCGGCGGCAGTGGAGGATGCCATGCGGGCCTGGGACTATCTGATGTATCAGGGATACGGGGCGGAAAACGTAATGGTGGCGGGAGATTCCGCCGGGGGCAACCTGGCCCTGGTGCTGTGCCGCCGCCTGAAGGCCGCTGGGCGCCGGATGCCCCGGGCCCTGCTGCTGATGTCCCCTTGGACGGATATGACCATGACCGGGGCATCCTACCGGGAACGGGTGGAGAGCGACCCCATGCTGACGCCGGAGTACATCGAGGCCGTCCGGAGGGCATACGCCGGGGACAGGGATCTCCATGACCCGGACCTGTCCCCCCTGCTGGGGGACCTGGGGAGCTTTCCGCCTACCCTGATCCAGGTGGGAGACCATGAGATCCTCTATTCCGATTCCGCGTCCCTGGCTGCGGCGCTGCGGGCGGCCCATGTGCCCTGCCGGCTGGAGGTCAGCGAGGGAATGTGGCACGTCTTTCAGATGTTCCCCATCAAAAAAGCGGCGGCAGCCATGGAAAGCGCCGCCCGGTTTCTGCTGGAGCTATAAAAATGAAAAGGCCTGCTCGAAAGAGCGGGCCTTTTGCTTTTGTAGTCAGGTGCGTTCCAGGCGGCGGATGGGCCGGATGTATTTGAAAGCAGCGGTTCTTTGACAGACCGGCACGGACGGCTGAAGGCTGTGAAGCTCAATAGCGGCCGATGGGAGGCGTCACATAGTCCGGCAGCGGGCAGTGGTAGCTGCCGCCGTTCTTCTGCTTTAATTCCTCCCGGGCTTTGGCAATGACCGCCGGCTGGTCCATGGTACGGATGGCGGCCAGGGTCATGATCTCCGCCGCCCGCAGCATGCCCTTCATTCCGATGTCGGAGCAGGCGAAGGCGGTGTTCTGCCAGGAGTGGCCCACATTGCCAAGGCAGGCGGTGGCCACATGGAACATAACGGTGGGGGTGGCGTAGCCCACATCGCCCACATCGGTGGAGCCGGAGCTGTAGGCGGTCTCCTTGGGGTTAAAGGGATGGATAACTCGGTCCAAAGGCTTTTCCAGAGCGGCGTCCAGCTCTTCCGGCTCGAAGTAGTAGCCCAGCTTTTCCCGGATACCCACCATGGTGGTGCGGGGATAGGTGCGGAGGAACTCCGCTGCCAGCCGGTAGTCCGCCTCAGTCCACTCCGGAGCACCCAGCTCCCGCATGCACTGGTCCACCACGGCCCCCAGAGTGCGGTTGGGAACATAATCGGAGAAGGCCATGGTGATCTCATACTTCATCTTGGTGCCGGTCATCAGGGCCGCGCCCTTGGCCACGTCCACCACCCGGGTGAACAGCTCCTGGACCTGGCTGACCTTGGGTGCCCGGACCTCGTATTTGATGACGGCATGGCTCTGGACCACGTTGGGAGCGGTGCCGCCGGGGTCGGAATAGGCGTAGTGGATGCGGGCGGCGTCGATCATGTGCTCCCGCAGGTAGTTGCAGCCCACGTTCATCAGCTCCACGGCGTCCAGGGCGCTGCGGCCCAAATGGGGCTCGCCGCCGGCGTGGGCGGCGATGCCGTCAAAGATGAAGTTAGCGCCCATGATAGCCACGCTGCCCCGGGAGCCCACCTCGTTGACGGTCTCCGGGTGCCAGGTGTAGGCAAAATCCACATTGTCAAAGTACCCGGCCCGGGCAATGAACTGCTTGGAACCGGCGCCCTCCTCGGCGGGACAGCCGAAGAAGATCACGGTGCCGTCTTTCTTCTCCTTGATCAGGTAGTCCTTCAGGGCCACGGCGGCGGCATAGCACCCCGCACCCAGCAGATTGTGGCCGCAGCCGTGCCCGGCGCCCCCCTCCCGGACGGGCTCCTGCACCGGGCAGCCCGCCTTCTGGCTCAGGCCGGACAGGGCATCGTATTCCGCCAGAAAGCCCACCACCGGCTTGCCGCTGCCGGCGGTAAAGGTGGCGGTAAAGGCGGTGGGAATATCCGCGATGCCCTCTTCAATGGTGAAGCCCTCCTGTTTCAGAGCGGAGATGAGGGCGGCGGCGGACTTGGTTTCCTCGTAGGAAAGCTCGGCGCAGCCCCAGATCTCTTTGGCCAGGGCTACGGTGGTGTCCGCCTTGGCGGAGACCAGGTCTTTGATGGTCTGGATCATTGTATCAATCTCCTTTACAGTACCATGCTCAGGAATTTAATGGTGCTGGGTTCGTGGGGGCAGGTGAAGATCTGCTCCGGGGTACCCTCCTCCTTGATAACGCCGTCACAGATGAAGAGCACCCGGTCGGATATCTCCTGGGCAAAGCCCATCTCGTGGGTGACGATGAGGATGGTCATGCCGCTGCGGGTCAGCTCCCGGATGACGTTCAGGACCTCCTTGACCATTTCCGGGTCCAGAGCGGAGGTTGGCTCGTCAAAGAGCATGACCTCCGGCTTCATGGCCATGGCCCGGACGATGGCCAGCCGCTGCTTCTGGCCGCCGGAGAGCTTCCGGGGATACTCATCGGCCTTGTCTCCCAGACCCACCCGGCGCAGCAGGGCCATGGCCTCCTCTTTCGCCTGATCCTTGGGGACCTTCTTTTCCAGAACCGGGGCCAGTGTCACATTTTCCAGCACCGTCAGGTTGGGGAACACGTTGAAATGCTGGAACACCATGCCGATGCTCTGGCGGTATTGTGAGATGTTCAGCTTTTTGTCGGTGATGTCCCGTCCCTTGAAAAGGACCTGGCCGCCGTCCGGCGTTTCCAGCAGGTTCAGACAGCGGAGAAACGTGGACTTGCCGCCGCCGGAGGGGCCGATGATGGACACCACCTCGCCCCGGCGGATTCCTGTGGAGATGCCCTTCAGCACCTCCAGCTTGCCGAAGCTCTTTTTCAGGTTCCGGGTTTCCAGAATCACGTCAGTCACTGACGGTCAGCCTCCTTTCAATGACCCGCAGGAGCCGGGAGAGAATAAAGTTCAGCAGGAAGTAGATGATGCCTACGACGGTCAGGGATTGGAGGGCCAGGAAGGTGGCGCTCTGAACGGTTTTGAAGCTGGTCATCAGCTCCCCCACAAAGAATACGGAGGCAAGAGAGGTGCCCTTCACGGTGGAGATGAACTCGTTGCACAGGGCGGGGAGAATGTTCTTCACCGCCTGGGGCAGGATGATGCGGGTCATCACGTGGGCCTCGGAAAGGCCGATGCTCCGGGCGGCCTCCCACTGGCCCTTGTCCACCGCGCCGATGCCGGCCCGGATGATCTCGGAGATGAAGGCGGAGGCGTTCACCACCAGAGCCGCCACGATGCACTGGGTATCCGTCAGTTCAAAGGGCACCAGCTTGGGCAGGCCGATCCAGAAGAAATACAGCTGGAGAAGGATGGGGGTGCCCCGGAGGATCTCCACATATATATTGAAGACGGTCCGGAGGATTTTCAGGCGGCTCATCCGCATGAGGGCCACCACCATGCCCAGCAGGGCCCCCAGGAACACGGTGACTGCCGAGATCCAGAGGGTCCCCCACAGACCTGAGAGGTACACCGGATAATATTTCAACCAAACCTTGATGACCTTTTCCATGGGATTCCGCTCCTAAAACCGATTTTGCCGCTTATTCGATGCCCAGAGCCGCGGCCTGCTCTTCATATTCGCTGTACCAGACGTCTGTCTGGCCGTTTTCCTTCAGCTCGGCGATGCACTGGTTCACCAGCTCCGCCAGAGATTCCGTCCCCTCCATGGGCATGGCCACGCAGGTGCCGTTCATGTTGGGGTCCACCTCAAAGCGGTAGTCGGGGATGGACATGCCGCCGTTGGCATCGGCATACAGCTGGGCAGAGGCAGTGGAGCAGATACACACATCGGCCTTGCCCTCGGCCACGGCCAGGTAGCCGTCAGTCATGTTGGACACCAGCTTGAATTCCTTGCAGGCGCCGTTGATATACTGGTTATACAGCGCTTCCTGAACGGAACCGCTTTGGGTGATGACCACGGCATCCTTCAAGGAATCCAGGTCGTTATATTTGTCAACGTCCTCCGTCCGGACGATGAAGCCATAGCCGGTATTGGAGGAGTAGTACACATCGCTGAGCCGCATGGCCTCCGCCCGGGAAGGGGCATAGGCGATGGCGGAGATGGCGAAATCATATTTGCCGTCCGCCACACCGGCCAGCACGGCGGTGAAATCCAGAGCGGTGATCTTCAGGTCCACGCCGATCTTGTCGGCGATGTACCTGGCCACCTCAATGTCCATGCCCTGATACTGGTCCTCCCCGCTCTTGTTGGGGTCCACATATTCATAGGGGGCGAAATAGGGCTCGGTACACAGCTCGATATAGCCTTTTTCCTTGATCTGCGCCAGACGGTCCTTGGTCTCCCCATTCTTGCTGCCGCCGCAGGCGGTGCAGGCCAGTGCCAGAACAGCCGCCAACAAAATTACCATTGCCTTTTTCATATCCTTGCCCTCGTTTCTGTTGGTTTCGGGACGTTGGTGCCGCCCTTTTGATGGCATTTATCATAACAAGGACGATTTAATTTGTCAACGCTTTAGCGTGGTAATTCGTTACCAAATTACTAAGCCAAATTTCAACGTTTTTGTAGCCTTTATGCAAGAGGCCTTCGGATGCGGAAAGCTATGCACGGCCATGCGGAAAAATCATGAATTTTGACCAGACGCTGCATCACACGCGCAGTATTTTTGAAATAATCCGGAAACAACCGATTTCGGAACGCACCGGGGGGCTGCAAAAAAATCTTGACATCTTTATTTTCAGTGTGTTAAAGTTGCCCTGTTCTTTTTCAGAACGCCTGTGCATATGCACGTCTTGACCATCCCTCCGACGAGGGATCGAGGCTACACGGACGGCCGGGTCAAATGCCGAAAACCCGTCGAAGAGCCGGGGACCGCACCGCGGGTGCGGGTTGGCAACTTTGTTGCCTTATTGATCGAGCGGAAGAGTTCAAGTTTTTAAGTTGCTTATTACGTTCTGGCGCACACAACTTGTAAACGAGTAAACCTCACCACCCAAGCGTGACCGCCATGGATGGTGCTTCCGGGGCTTTAGGCCCCAGACTCATTTCCACCGTGCGGCCAAGACTCAGAAACTGAAACTGTTTGACAGTTCAGCACCGCGTAGAGGCTAAAGAGGGTGGATAATGTGCAATTTGTTCTTCGCTCTAATTCTGGAACTTTTGCCATAATTAGAGACCATTCCGTTTCCGGGATGGGTTTTAAGTATTCTCGGATAAAGTAGCGTGCGCCGATGTTATAACTCGCATTCAGGTCACAGTTATACTGCTTTCCGTTTTGGAACCGGCACAGCGCCATGTTGGTACTATTCCGGGCTACTTCGCCAGAACCATCGAAAGCCAACCTGCTGGTGTTTCGTGCGTTGACAAAACGCACACGAATTCCATTGCGGTGGGCCTGATGCATGACGATTTTCTGAATGTCGCGATTTCTCCACATGTGGAGCCGCTGCTTTTTGTGCTTGGGTTTTTGCCCGATGAAGTCAAGATGTTCCATAACAATGATGTCGGCCCCAACAGAAACGGCATACCGAACGATTGCCGGAGCGATTTTCTTGGACAAGTCCTCGTTGATGCGAACAGCCTTCTTCATGTGGCGGTTGCCGCCTCGATGACCATTCTCTCGCTGACCTCTGCGTGCGCGGCCCAATTGCGTATTCAGCCGGTCTTTTTCACTCGGGAAGTCGATGAACTTCCGTGCGAGGACAGTTCCGTCTGGACGCATAACGCTGCACACAGCGTCGGTGTTAATGCCAAGGTCAACAGCAAGAATGGTCTGGTCTGTGAGTGGTTTCGTGCCGTAAGCAACCGTTTCTTCAAAGGCAAAGCATAAGGCATAACGGCGGTTCCGTTTCACGAGTTTAGGCGCGGAAGCATCGGCCTTATCCCAATGTTCCCGGATATAGTCAGTGTCCTGCTTGCGAAGCCGGACCTTTACCCACACCCAGTCGTTCTTGTGATAAAGTTTCAGACGGGCAGTCCCATCACCGTTGTCTTCGTACATATTGTCTTTGTAGAAAGTCGGCATAGCTGAACGAGAGGTCTGGAGTTTAGGTTCTTTCCCTTTTCTGCCTGCACTCTCCCAATGAGAAACAGCAGCACGGTACGAAGATACGGCGCCAAGCGCCTCGGAAATCGTGGACCGCCGCAGGTAACTGGGGTACTTATAGAACTGTTTGTCGAATTCAGGATACTTGGCAACACTCGTACGGCTTGCATGAACAAGCAGTTCAACTGTCCTCTGTGCTTTGAGCGTGGACTTCGCATAGAGCTCTCCAAGACCGGTATCCCATTCAGACTCTACGATGCGGATAAGAAGAGAAAGCGCATCGCGATAAACCCGAATGGTATCTTTGAAGATTCTGTTTTCGCCAATGACCTTCGTGCAATAGCTTGAAACTATCTTTGCCATACGCTTTCACCTCCTGTTGCTAAATGCCTTTGATTATGGTATTATTATACCATAACAAGAATTGGTTGTAAAGCGACATGCGGAGGGCGTAAACATGAGCTATCGAACGAATAGACACAGTTGTTATGACCTGGAATATCATTTGGTTGTAGTAACAAAATACAGGCATCCGGTCATAGACGGAGCCTTTAAGGACCGGCTCACAGAACTGACGTATCGTATCTTTGAGGAGAACTTCCAGTGCTACGTGAATGAGGTAAACACCGATAAGGACCACATCCATATTCTCTTCGAGGCACCGCCTCAAGTGGCTTTGTCCTCCCTGGTCTGTTCCTACAAGACGGTAACGGCAAGACTACTCAGAAAAGAATTCGCCGAATACCTTGCTCCGTTCTATTGGAAACCCTACCTCTGGAGTCGTTCGTATTTTGTTTGCACTGTGAGTGAACGCAACCACGAACTTATTACCGAGTATATACGAAACCAGAGGAATAAGGAAAAAGGCTAACCCCTCCCAAACTGCTTTGGAAGAGGTGTGCGCCTTTTGTTAATCAATAAGAGTGATAAAATGGACTGCATGCACGGTGCTCCCCGGTCTATGCGGAAAAGGGTAATTCTCTCTGTTTGGATGTTTCAAGCCACGGGCGCAGGTGCGTCTGTGGCTTTTTTTCGTTCTTCCGCCGGTCTATGACTGCAAAGGCGAGAAAAAACATGAAAAAGAGAATCGTGAGTGCACTGCTGGCAGGATTTCTGCTGGTATCCGCGACTGCCTGCGGCAAGCAGCCCGCTGCGGACGCCGCACAGCCCGCGGCTGACCCCACACAAGCCTATCTCGACACGGTAAACGTGGATTACGCCTATGATCTGGCGCTGAAGCTGGAGGACATCCGCAGCAACGAAACGCTTGGCTACCGGACAGCAGGCTCCGACGCGGAGCTTGCCACCGGCGATATGCTCAAGGCGGAAATGGAGCGCATCGGACTGCAAAACGTCACAAAGGATGCGTTCACGCTGGATACGTAGGATTCGCTGTTTGGCTTGAGCCGACGGTGTATCCCTTCTTGGGTTTCCCGCGCACACCCTTCCTTACCGTCGCGGAGAATCTACCTCTTTATCGACAGCCTCCCCTCTTATCGTGTCAAAAAAGTCTTTTCTCCCCGCCGTGCCGCATAAAAAACGGCCAGCAGCGCTTTGGCTGCTGGCCGTTTTTTATATTCTTTCGCCGTCTTTTGGCGGGGAGCGGGTCCATTCGGAAAGGGTCCCTCCCCCCTGCTGTTTGCCCTTTGTTACGCGTTGCCGGCCAGATAATCCACAGCAAACTGCGCCATCAGCGCGGTTCCCTTGGGAAGCAGAGACTCGTTGACCGTAAACTTTTCGTGGTGGTTGTTGTAGATCATGCCGTTGGCCTCGTCCCGACAGCCGATGAAGCCGAACACGGCGGGAATTTCCGCAGCGTAATTGGCGAAGTCCTCGCTGCCCATCATGGCGGGCATATGGCAGAGCGTCTCCTCGTCGAAGAGCTTGACCACGGCCTTCTGGGCGATCTCTGTGAGGTCATCGTCATCGTTGATCACGGGATGCACCACATGGGCATACTTGAGCACAGCCTTCATGCCCAGACCCTCCGCCGTGTTCTCCACGATCTGCCGCATGGCCTCCTCGTGCTTATCCAGGAAGTAGGCACGAGTGACGCCCTCCATGGTGACATGATTGGCGATCGCGTTGTAGCGATTGCCGCCGGAGATGGTTCCGATGGTGAGCACCACGGGGTCCAGGGGGTTGCTCATGCGGGAGACATACTGCTGGAGGTTATTGATGATCGCCGCAGCGCCGGTGATGGCATCCGCGCCCAGATGGGGCGTGGCCGCATGGGAGGAGGTACCCAGCACATCCACCGTGAAGCGACCGGAGTAGGCCATGCGGGGACCGGCGGTAACGTCGATATAGGGAATATCCAGCGTGCCCCAGACATGCTGGCCGAAGATGGCGTCCACCCCGTCCAGCGCACCCTCTGCGATCATAGCCTTAGAGCCGATGACGTGCTCCTCCGCCGGCTGGAAGATGAGCCGCACATCGCCCCGCAGCTCCTCCCGGTGCTCCTGAAGGAGCTTGGCGGCGCCCAGCAGCATGGCAATGTGGGTATCGTGGCCGCAGGCGTGCATTTTCCCCGGTTCGCAGGAGGCGAAGGGCAGTCCCGTCTCCTCCTGGAAGGACAGCGCGTCCGTGTCTGCCCGCAGGCCCACGGTCTTGCCGGGCTTGCCGCCGTGGATGGTGGCGACCAGACCGTAGCAGTTGACCATATCCCGGATATCGGTGATCCCCAGTGCCTCCAGATCCCGGTGGATGGCGTCCCGGGTGTTCTTCTCCTCCCCGGTCAGCTCCGGATGCTGATGGTAGTAATGCCGACGCTCCACCACATAAGGGGCAGCGTCCTGTGCCAATGCTTTGATGTCCATGGTCCGCTCCTTCCTCAGCTGAATTACTGCTGTGCGGTCTCAGCGAGGTAGTCAGCGGCGAACTGCGCGGCCACCGCGGCACCGCGATGGAGGATCGTCTCGTCCACGTCGTACTTCTCGTGATGGTTGCCGTACATATAATCCCAGTCCTTATTGTGGCTGGCCACAAAGCCGTAGATATAGGGGGTGCCGTCCTTGCCAAACCAGGAGAAGTCCTCGCTGCCCATCAGGGGTGCGGGGGTAATGAGGGATTCCTTACCGTAAAGCTTGGTAACGGCGGTCTGTGCAATGCGGTTGAGCTGCTCATCGCTGTTGATGACAGGCTCCGTCATGTACTGATAGCTCAGGGTCGCCTTGGCGCCGAAGGCTGCAGCGGTACACTCGGCCACCTTACGCAGCGCGTCCTCCACCTGCGTGCCGGTGAGGAAGGTACGCACGGTGCCCTCCAGTGTGGCGTGGCCGGCCAGCACGTTCCAGCGGTTGCCGGCCGTGACCTTGCCCACGGTGATGACCAGCGGGTTGAGAGGATCGTTCATCCGGGAGACCAGTTGCTGGATGGACTGGAGAATGGCGCTTGCCACCATCACAGCGTCCACGCCCTCGTGAGGAGCGGAAGCATGAGCGGACTTGCCCTCCACCTCAATGGTGAAGCCGTGGCAGCAGGCCATGAGGTTACCGGCGGGGAAAGCGATGCCCGGGGCGTCATAGGTGCCCCAGACATGCACGCCGTAAATGGCGTCCACACCGTCCAGCGCATGCTCCTTCATCATCTGCAGAGCGCCCACGGCGGTCTCCTCCGCAGGCTGGAACACCAGGCGCACGTCGCCGGAAAGCTCGTCCTTCACCTCGTTGAGGATCTTGGCGGCGCCCAGCAGCATGGCCATGTGGTTGTCATGGCCGCAGGCATGCATCTTGCCCTCGTTGTGGGAGGCGAAGGGCAGGCCGGTCTCCTCCTTGACAGGCAGGGCGTCAATATCGGCGCGCAGCGCCACGGTCTTGCCGGGCTTGCCGCCGTGAATGGTGGCGGTCAGGCCGTAGCAGGTCTCCAACTCGTGAATATCGGTGATGCCCAGTGCCTCCAGATCCTCCTTCAGATGGGCGCGGGTGTTCTTCTCCTCGCCGGAGAGCTCCGGGCAGGTGTGATAATACCGACGGCGATCAATGATGTAATCGTTGTACTGTTCCGCAAGAGCTTTGATATCCATAATACACATGATCCTTTCTTCATATAATCTGTGGTAGCTTTATTGTAGCGGTTTTTTCTGAATGTGCAAGACTGATTTTATGAACAAAGCTGTCCGGCGGAAAGAGCCGGACAGCTTTGCGGATGACTGGATCAGAACATTTCGGCAAAGATGCCGGCGATTACCACGGAGGTGATGGTCACAGTGGTGAAGCCACCCACGATCATGGGCGGGAACATCTTGCTCATCAGGAATTCCTTCTCCTCCGGGGTCTGCGCCAGAGCGGTGCAGGTAGCCTCGGTGATGATGGCATTGGGCGGGAAACCGTAGAGTGCGGTCAAGGCCGTGGCGGTGGCCATCAGGAAGGAGACCTTCAGGATCTTGGACGCGATGAAGCACAGAATGACCATGCCGATAACGCCCACCACGATCAGGAGGATCATGGGGCCGATGATGTTTCCGAGCATCTCGGGGGTGCAGCCATTCAAACCGTCAAACACATACATCATCAGAGCGAACATGATAATGCCATAGGAGTTGGCCTTATTGATGGCGTTTTCATCCAGGAAGCCGATGCTGGTGAAGATGACGCCCAGAACCAGCGCATACACAGCGCCGCTGATCTTCATGTTGATGACGGGGATCACGATGGTGCCCAGCTGGGTTGCGAGCCAGGACACGATGCCCAGCTTCAGCAGGATGACCACAGGGCCGTTCCAGTTGGCAGGCAGAGGGGGAATCAGCTTCTTGTGCTCCTCAGCAGTGCCGTTGTTGAGCTTGCCGTTGACGGCGTCCACATCGCTGACGGCGCTTTCCAGCTTGTACTCACCGGCGCGATAGCCCTTGATCAGCTTCTTGCCCTCCAGCTGGAGGCAGACAGCGGTAAGGGGATAGCCGGCAAAGCCCTGCACGCAGTACATAGCGATGGCGAAGATGGCGGCTTCGGTAAGGCCATTAGCCTCCGCAGCTGTCTTCATGGTGGTGGCAGCGATGATGCCGCCGGTCAGCGGAGGCAGACCGGCAACCACCAGGTCACGGCCGATAATGCCGGGCAGAATGACCAGGCACAGCGCGCACATACCGGCAAGGCCAGCCAGGCACACAACGATGGTCTTCCACTGGGATACCAGCTGCTTGATGGAAATGACCGTGCCCATGTGGGTGATAAGCAGGTAAATGCCGATGGTGCTGCCAAAGGGGATCAGCATGGAGTCGCTTACAACGGTGGTGGGAATAACAGTCCAGAAGCCTACCAGAAGTACGGCGGCGGTGACGAAAACCGATGGGATCCAGGCCTTCGTCAGGTTTGAGACTGCTTCGCCGATGAAATACACGACGCCGCAGATCACAAACGCGAGTGCAAAATTGTACATAGTGTTTCTCCTCTCGTCTCTCCTTACATGACGTACGCTTTTTTGGATTAAAGAGTTAAATCCAAAAAAGTTGGTTTTATGGTACTCTGATCACGGTTAGATGTCAAGATAAATTTTGACAAAATTTAACACCGCCCATGCTTCGGATTTTTTACCAAAGCACGGGCGGCGCTTTTGCGGAAAGCCTTACGATACAAGGTCTTCCGCTTCTTTATGAAGCAAGGCGCATTGGGAACGCCAAAGCTGCGAGGATGATCCGTTCATCAGCTTCGCAACGAACACACTTTTCTGATTTGTGTATACGCTAATAGCTTGTAAACGGTAAGTAACCCGGACCTTGTATACCTTATACATTAGCTTTAGCGGTCACAAAGCAGCAGGAGCAAAGAACACTGCGAGGGCGCTCCTGACAGGAGCGCCCTCGCGGCACTTATGTCATATCCATTTATTTTTCGGGAACGCAGCTCCCGGCGGCAAGATTGTAGATGTCGAAATGAGCCTGCCGGTCCAGACCGATATAGCCGCCGGTCTTGCCGTCGCCGATGTGGTTCATCTCCACCAGCTCCGGGATATCTGCCGGGTCTGCACCGATCTCGGCAAAGGTCAGGGGCATCCCGATGGACCGGAGGAATGCCCGGAAGGCCTCGATACCCTCCAGCGCCGTGCGTTTGGGATCGTCGAAGTCCATTTGGCAGCCAAAGACCCGGACAGCCATCTGGGCCAGACGCTTTTCGCCGCCGTGCTCCGCGCAGTAGTGCATCCACGCCGGCATGATGACCGCCAGACCCGCGCCGTGGGCGCAGTCATACTTGGCGGAGAGCACGTGCTCCAAATGGTGGCTGTTCCAGTCCTGCTGACGGCCCACGCCCATAATGTCATTGTGGCACACCATACCGGCCCACATGATGTTTGCCCGCGCCTCGTAGTTGTGAGGATCATCCATGACCCGGCGGCCCTCGTGGAGCATGGCCAGCAGCACGCCCTCCAGCATCCGGTCTGTCACCTCCACGTCCGGCGTATTGGTGAAATAGCGCTCAAAGGTGTGGGCCATGATGTCCGTGATGCCGCAGGCGGTCTGGTAGGCGGGCAGGCTTTCCGTAAGGGCGGGGTCCAGCACGGAGAAGCAGGGCCGCAGGCAGTCGGCTTCCGCGCCGTTCTTCTCTAGGGTTTTCTCGTTGGTGATGATGGAATCCGGAGAGCCTTCGCTGCCGGAGGCGGCAATGGTCAGGACGGTGCCCACAGGCAGAGCCTGCTCCGGCACCTTCCCGGAGAAAAAGTCCCAGAAATCACCGTCATAAGGTACGCCGATGGCGATGGCCTTGGCGGTGTCGATGACGCTGCCGCCACCCACGGCCAGAATGAAGTCGATCTTCTCCCGGCGGCAGAGGTCGATGCCCTCATAGACAAGGCCGCTGCGGGGATTGGGCTTTACGCCCCCCAGCTCCACGGCGTACAGGTTTTCTTCCTTCAGGCAGGCCATGATCCGGTCCAGCAGGCCGGAGCGTTTGGCAGACTGCCCGCCGTAGACCACCAGCACCCGGCTGCCGCCGAAGCGCTTGACATACCTGCCGGTCTCCGCCTCCCGGTCCTTTCCGAACACGAAGTAGGTGGGGCTGTAAAAATCAAAGTTCCGCATCGTAACGCTCCCCTCAATATCCGGTCTTTTTCGCACCGGGCTGACCGTAGGACTGGAATTTCACCATGACCTCAGCCATCTGCTCCTCCGTCAAAACATTGGGCTTGCCAATGCTCATGGCGCGGCACTGGATCTCCGCGATGTATTCCAGATTGCAGGCGAGGCCGTAAGCACCCTTGATATCCTTGCCGCAGCATACGAGGCCGTGGTTGCCCAGCAGAACACCATCACTCTTGCCGCAGACCTCCATAGCCGCTTCCGCCAGCGCCTCTGTGCCAAACAGCTGATAGGGGGCACAGGGAACTTCCGCCGCGCCTGCGTCACCGATCACATAGTGTACTGCCCGGATGGGCTCACCCAGTACGGCCAGCGTCGTGCAGTAGACGGAGTGGGTGTGGACAACGGCTCTTGCGTGGGGCTTATGCTTATAGAACGTTGTGTGCAGAGCCCACTCGCTGGAGGGTTTCCGCTTACCGTCCACCACCTTGCCCTCCAGATCCAGGATCACAACATCCTCCGGGGTGGTGGAAAAATAATCCATGCCGGAGGGGCTCAAAGCCACCAGGCCTTTTTCAGCGTTGTAAATACTGATATTGCCGCTGGTTCCGGTGCTCAACCGGGCGGCGCTCATCTTTTTGCCGTATTCAACGACCAGTTCTCTCTCTTCCTGCATCAGCATGGCGCGTCTCTCCTTCCGGTCTTAATAGAACTTCTTTACATCAGAATCAAAATAGTGATCCAGCAGATAGGGCACATAGACACCTTTATCCGTGACCACGCCGGAAATGAGGTGAGGCGGCACCACGTCGAAGGAGGGATAGATGGCCTTGACCTCCGGCACGGTGTTGGGGATGCCCCGATAGCTGAGGACCTGCTGGGGGTCCCGCATCTCGATGACGATGTCATCCTTACTGTGCTTGTCCTGATCGGGGATGCCGGTGACATAATACGGAATACCAAAATACTTGGCCAGAATCGCCATCTGGAACGTGCCGATCTTGTTGGCGATGTGGCCGTCCCGGGCGATGGTGTCCGCCGCGGAGGTGAACAGGTCGATGCCCTCCCGCTCCATGGCGTAGGCCACCATATTGTCGGTGATGACCGTGGTATCAAAGCCCATCTGGGCGAAGCAGCCGGAAGTCAGCCGCGCCCCCTGCAGATAGGGCCGGGTCTCGGCGCAGAACACCTTGAAGTCCTTGTTCTGACAGCGGGCGGCCCGGATCACGGTGCCGATGATGGTCTCGCCAAAGCACTGGGTCAAAATCGTACCCCCCTGCGGGATCAGCTCTGCCAGATGGTCGCCCACGATCTGCATGGTGGAATACCGGCGGTTCAGGGATTCCACCGTGTTCTCCACGATGGCCTCCACGGGGTCCTTCCCTGCCGCCAGCGCCTCCTTGGCCACCTCGGCGCAGCGATAGGTGATCTGGCCGTAGCGATTGGCGGTGGTGGGGCGGGCGTGGGCCAGATCATAGGCCGCCTGCTGCAAGAAGGCATCCTGCTCCGCAGCGCCCTTGTCCCGCACCTGCCACGCGGCTAAGGCCATGCCCATGCCAACGGCGGTGTATGGGCCGGCGCTCTGGGTCACCATGTCCGCGATGGCCTGCACCACCTCCTGATAGGTAGCGCACTCCACGAACCGGACCTCCGTGGGGTAGATCCGCCGGTCTAAAATGCGGACCTTGCCGTTTTCGTACCACGCAACGTTTTCATATTGCAGCAGAAACGGCATATTTTCATCCATTCTGACCATGTGTGCCCCTCCCCTCTGCCAAGATCTTACGGAATTCCTCCGTCACAGCCGCCCCGTTGAGGCCGCCGGCACGGTTTTTGATGAGATAGATGCCCAAATCAATGAGGGCGCGCTCCATGGGGAGCCGCTGGGCCGGGTCCGTGACGGAGGTGACCTCTATCACCTTGGAATCGCCCACCACCCGGCGGATGATCTCCGTACCGGCGTAGCCGTAGGAATCCGCCATCACGCCGTCCAGATAGGCCTTGCGGAAGGCGGAAGCGCAGTACAGCGGGAAGGTCACCAGCTTGTCATATTCCGCCGCCAGCTTTTCCGCCGTTTTGTCACAGGTCTCCCGGATGGTTTGCTCCAGAGCGGTCTGCGTTTCGGCGCTGCCGCCGGTATAGGCCTTGTTGGCCCACGCGAAAAACAGGTTGCCGATGACATTGCCGATGTCGTAGCCCATGGGGCCGTAGAAGGCGAACTCCGGGTCGATGACCTTGATGCCCTGCTCATTGGCAAAAATAGAGCCGGAATGGAGGTCGCCGTGGATCAGCGCCTGCGCGTTGTTCATAAAGCCGTTCCGCAGGGCGGCGACTTCCCCGTGGAGGGCCTCGTCCTCATAGAGATGCTCCCGCACGAAGTCCTCGTTGCCGGGGGTGACGATATTCTTGTTCCGGGGGTTCATGGGCTGGGCCAGATACGGCTCCGTGAGCACCAGGTCCTCCGTGATGTCGCACAGCTCCGGATTGGTGAAGAATTTGACCTGCTTCTTCTTTTCCTGCCGGTCCATCACCAGATCCGTGGTGGGCAGCAGGGACTGGGCCAGAAAATCGGAGAGATTTTCGCTGAGATGGCCGTAGACCCGGCCCGCCGCCAGCTCCTTGCGGAGATTTTTGTAGGCGGAAATATCCTCCATGGAGAGGGCGGCCATGGTCTCATCGTAATGATAGACCTCCGGGATGAATTTGGGAGCTAGCCGGGCCTCCAGCATCAGGGTCTCCGCCTCGATCTTGTTGCGGTAGAGATCCAGCGGACGACCGGAGGACCGCAGCAGCTTGTCCGCCTGCTTTACGATGACGGAGCGGCCGTCCTTCCGGGACCGGACCTGAAAGACATAGTTGATGTTGCCGTCACCGATCTCAACGCAATCGGTTTCCTCCTCCGGCTGGAAAAAATGGAGCACGTCCACGGCGTACCGCTTCACATCCTCCGGCTTCATCAGGAAAAAAGCGCTGTAATCTGACATAAGGTCCTCTCCTTCTGCAATATCGGTCAGTCCGACATGATGGCCCGGACGGCGGTTTTCGTGTCGGTTTTGGGGAACAGCTCGTAGCCGATGAGGCCCCGGTAGCCCGCCTGCTCCAAGGCGGCGAACACCGCCGGGTAGTGAATTTCCCCGGTGCCCGGCTCGTGACGGCCCGGCGCGTCCGCCACGTGGATGTGGCCGAACTGGTCGGCGTAGGCGCGGATATGGTCGCACAAACTGCCCTCGTTGAGCTGCATGTGGTACACATCGTACAGCACCTTCAAGTACGGGGAGCCGATGAGCCGGGTCAGCTCCGCCGCTGTGCGGGTGTGGCGGAGGAAATTGCCGGGATGGTCCGTGGTGACGTTCAGCGGCTCCAGATTGATCCGGACACCGCAGTTTTCCGCCCATTCCGCCGCGATTTTCAGCGTGTCGAACATGGTGCAGAGCTTCACGGCGTCGCTGAGGTCGTCATAGAGGCAAAGGACCCTTCCTCCCTCCCCCAGACCGTTTGAGTGGACCGTGACGGACCTTGCCCCTATCTCCATGGCGGCGTCCAGAGAACGCCGCAGGAAGGCCTTGTAGGCCGTTTTCTGGGCAGGGTCGATAAGGGACAGCTCCGCGTCGCCGTTGAAGCCGGAAATGCCGACCCCCGCAGCGTCCGCAGCGGCTCGCACGGCGGCGAGATCCTTGTCGGTCCAGCTCCAGAATTCTACAAAATCGAAGCCGTCGGCTTTGGCGGCGCGAAACCGCTCTAAAAAGGGCAGCTCCGTGTACAGTGTCTCGATGCAGGCGGATTTCTGAAAAATCATAGGCCCCTCCCGGTGTTGTTCTCAGGGTCATGATAGCAGGTCTCCGGAGGGCCGTCAAGGGGCGGTAAGGCGGTTCTAATTTTGCCGAATCTGCACTACTTTTCGGGAAGGCTGATTTCGACAGCAACAGGAACTTTTTTCAGAAGGGTGTGTAGATTGTGACATTTGTTATGCAACAATAACATTCTGAGAAAGGATAGGTTTAGGCATATGGCAAGCCAAGAGACACCCAACTACCGGCTGTCCCGCTGGGCGGGGACGGACCGCATTCTGGTGGAGGAATTCAATGACAACTGGGACAAGATCGACACGGCGCTGAAAGGCAACGCCGATAAGGCGGCGGCGCTGCAAACGGCGCTGGCGGGGGCGGGAAACTGCGAGATCGGGATGATCTCCTACACAGGCACCGGCAAAAGCGGCGACAGCAATCCCACCACCGTTACATTTCCGAAAATGCCTGCAGGCTTTTTCCTCTGCGGTGCAGAGACCTATCTGGTCATCCGGGGCGGGGATGATCACGCCTGTATGATCTACTACACGGGAAGCACCACCTACGTAAGTCAGATGCCGATCAGCTGGAAGGGCAATCAGTTCCAGATTTCCAGCTCGAAACCCACTTATCAGCTGAACGAAGAGGGCGTCCCCTATTGGGGGCTTGCCTTTTATCAGAAAAGCTAAGAAAAGAAGCCCCCGGACTTTCGTCCGGGGGCTTTCTGCACTTACAGATGCAGCTGTGATCGACTAATCAGAGATTAGGCGATGTAGCAGGTGCCGCTGACAGTGTAGGTGTTGGTGTCAGTACCAGTACCCTTGAAGGTAACCACGACGTTGATCTCGAGGTTGCTGCCGTTCTTCACGGTCAGGCCGGGGACGGTCATGGTGCCAGCCAGACCGCTCATTGCAACAGAGCTGGTGAGGGTCTGCTTGTAGGTACGAGCAGCGCTGCCGTTCACAGAGATGGTGTACTCAACGGTAGCGGGGGTACCCAGTTCCCAACCGCTGATAGCGGCGCAGGTAGCTTCGGAGAACTTGATTGCACCGTTGTCATTAACATAAGCAGTCAGGCCATCGAAGGTGTAATCAGCCTTGGTGGCGGGCTTGCTGCCCTCATACTCGCCAGCGGTCAGGTCGCGGATCACAACGGTGGTGGCGATGCCATCCTCGATGTAAGCGCTGAACTCATAGCTGTAAGTATCCTTGCTGACCTCGTTCAGGTTCTTCAGAGCGGTCTCCAGAGCCTTGACGCCGGTCTCGAAGGAGGTGGTCTCCTTGTTGTCGTTCTTCTGGATGAACACGATGTTGGTGTCATCGTCGACGGCAACGCCCAGCTTAGCGGAGGTCGCATCGTACAGGGTGCTGCCCTTCAGGGTCAGCTTCTTGTCCAGAGCGTTATGGACAGTCTTGGTCTCGACCATCTCCAGCAGGACAGTGTCATTATCGTTGACAGCGGTCTCGATATCGCCAAAGCTGGTGATATACTCCTTCTTGGTGGCATCCAGAGCAGTGGAAGCGGGCTCAACAGAGATCACGTTGCCCTTGGCATCGTACTTCACCTGATACCACATGCCCTTGACCATCTTGTTCAGCTCAGACAGAGAATCGCTCTTCTCGGTGAGGACGATCTCCTCGCCCTTGGCGTTGACGACCTTACGGGTCCAGGTCCACTCGTCCTCGGTCTTGTCATAGCTCTCCAGCTCGACGTCCTTCTTGTGAGAGAACACCAGATTCTTGGTGGAAGCGGCGTCATCGCCCACCACGACGGCAGCGATCACATAACCGTTGTCCTTGAACAGAGTGTAAACACCATTGGAAACACCGTCGGTAGCCCAGAAGTCGGTTGCAGTAGCGTTCTTGGAGTCAACGTCCTTCTTGGCCTGAGCGGCATCCCAAGTCTTGATGCTGGCGTTCTTGACGCCGGTGGTGACGTTGTCAACGCCAGCGATCACAACATAGTTCGCATTAGCAGCCTTGGTGACCTTCTTCAGAGAAGCGGTCAGGTAGATGGAGTCGGCATTGCCGTAGACCTTGGTGAAAATGCCGGAGCCATCCAGAGAAACATGCTTCTTGTCGATCTCAATGTCGCCAGCCTGCTTCTTGCTCTGGCCGACCTTGTCGCCCTTAGCATAGGTGTCATTGATGTCCTTCAGGGTGTAGACGCCGTTCTTGTCCACAGTGTAGGTGAACCACTTGTTGATAACGGGAGAGATATCAGCGTTGTCGATGCCGTCACCCTTGGTCTTGCTGACCTCGATGACCTTAGAGGTGCCGTCCAGGAAGATGGCATTGGCATCGGTGGTCTTGGTGGCCAGGTTGGAGGAGTTCTCGTCAGCGCCGGTGATGAACACATAGTTATCAACAGCGTCGACCTCTTCCAGACCGATCAGGTTGCCGTAGGTATCCAGATAAACGTTGTAGGTGGTGTCCTTCAGGTTGATGGTGTCGTTGTTGTTCTCACCGGTGTAAACCTTCAGAGCCTCGTTGTCATAGTAAGCAGCCTTGCTGAAGTCATACTTGGTGCCGCCAACGGTGACGTTGGAGCCCTTCTTGAAGGAAGTGATCTCGGTGCCCTTGATGGTCTCAGCGGGAACAAAGGTCTGAACCTCGCCGGCGGCCACGGTGAACAGGTAAGCGTCATCTTCCTCAACCTTGGAAACGTCGAAGTCCTCGCCGCTGACCTTGAAGGAAACATAGCTCTTGCCGTCGTCGGCCTTGTCCATGACATGGACCTTGCCGCTCTTCTTCAGGCCGTAAACGGTGAAGTCGGCCTCGTCCTTCTTGGCGCTGTAATCGCTGTCAGCGATGCCCAGATAGGTGTTGATCTCGGTAACAACAGCTTCCTTCTCGTCGTCATTCACGAAGACCTGAGTCAGAACGCCGGTGTCGGTGCCGGTCAGATCGTCCTTGTTGTCCTTAGCAACGTTGGGCAGGATGGTCTTGGAAGCATCGTTGCCGTCGACATAAGCAGCCACGTCATACTTGTCCATGGCGGTCTTGCCGACCTTGTTGTAGACTTCCTTGCCGGAAACACCGTTGGTGTACTCAGCAACCATCAGGCTGTAGTCCACATAGGTGCCGATGTCGGTGTTCTTGTAGGTCCACTTGTTAGCGGGACGGCCGAAATCGTCAGCAGTGGGCTCCTTCTCCAGGTTGGTGAAGTACTTCTCGGCGAACTGCATCTTGTTGTCGTCCTTGATGGTCTCGGTACGGGCATTGTTCTCCATGTCCTTCGCGACCTTGTCGGTCTTAACAGTGCCGTTGGCGATCACGATGGTCTGGTTGGTGTACTCAACCATGGTGGCGTTCAGGGTGTTGAAAGCGTACAGGCAGGCTTCCTCACGGTTGACAGCCTTGACACCGTTGAACTCGCCATTCAGGCCGTCATTCAGGCCGATGGAGATGGCCTGCTTGGCAACGTTGATGGACCAGTTGGCGCCGGTGTAGCCCTCGTTGGCAGCGTCATAGCCCAGAGCGCCCAGCAGCATCTTCATGAAAGCATAGCCGGTCAGGGAGTTGG
>ENA-OUUV01000506-OUUV01000506.1-human-gut-metagenome-genome-assembly--contig:-NODE-506-length-23937-cov-3.792940_pt1 | contig 23937 bp, 18 predicted proteins | sample MGYA00237952_ERZ548838 | MGnify/ENA primary metagenome ERZ548838 (study PRJEB26490, sample SAMN05194705) | human gut metagenome | biome: terrestrial biome; feature: human-associated habitat; material... | reverse complement strand
ATCCTCTTCGTCGGCAGCGTCAGATGTGTATAAGAGACAGGGCTCCGGCTCTTTTCCTGTATCCTGCATTTCGGCAGGCACTGGGATCTCATCCGCACCGGCTTCTTCTGCGGTGGGCATTTCGATGGAGAGAGGCGGCGTGGGATCGATCCCTGTGGTAGCCTCGGGCACATCGCCCGGGGGCATCCCGGCCTCAGTCAGAGGGGTATCCTGCGGAGCAGGTTCCTCGGCGGCAGCGGTCACATTGACTTCTTCTTCGGGATTGGTCTTTTTTCTTGCCATGTTAGTTTACCTCCTGATTTTGATTTCTTTCAGACTCCAAAGAGCCATAAAAGCGATGTGTTCCGACTTCCTGACGGGCTGCAAAGAAATGGTGTCGGGGTAGCGCAATCCCGCTCGTGTTGGCATCGTCGGAGATCCAGATGATCCTTTCACCCTTCATGCGAGGTGTTGCAGCGATGCGGACGGGAATGTCCAGCCAAGCAACGCTGAACAGGAAATTGAGCATGTCTCCGCTGCCCGAAAACCGAAGCAGGAAGGGATCTTGGAGCCGGTCACAGGAATAAAACGCCGGAGCATTTTCTGTCAGCTCCAGCATAATATCGATGGCCTCCAGATAGTGCGCTGAAATTTCCCGACGGCCATAAAACACAAGGTCCTGCTGAATGAAAATGCTGTTACTGGCCATGCGCAGCTGACGGAGCATAACGTCCATACGGTGTTCACTGATCTCTATCCCCTGGGACATGTAGTGCTCCCGTACCATGGCATGGAGTTGGTACACACGCAGGTATTTCAGCTGCTTAAGCACGCCGAGGATGTACTTTTGCTGATTGGTCAGCATCATGTTCTCTCACCCCCCCCTCATGCACTGGAGCAGATGGTGTTGAGATACGGGTCAATGATCAGATCGCTCTCGCTCTCGGCAATACAGTTGAACAGCACTGCCATAGTGTAGGCGGTGCTGTTTTTCACACTACGGTCCTTGTTTGCGTGGAGCTTGCTCTCTGCATCCCGTAAAATCATTCCATCCAGCCGCTTGAGCTTTGCCCGAACGCGGCATTGCGGCAGTGTAGCGTTCCCAATGCGGAAGCTGTCGGCATAAAAAAGCCGCTCGATGGCGTTTTCAAACACCAGAGCGGTCTCAGGCTCAAAGCAGTAAAGCTCACAGCCTTCCAAAATATCCAAAAGTTCCTCTTCTGCTTCTTCGTCAGTCAGTCCGTCCCGCGCTCGCGTGCTGACAGACTGACTGACTTCAATATGACTCAAATCAGTATTTCTTTTTTCTTTCTTACTTGGCGTCGGTTTCTGCGGTTCTGGAAGCTCAGCAGCTGCGGTTCTTGAAACACCGTTTCCGTGGTTCTTGGACTGCGGATTCTGCGGTTCTTGTTTTCCCGCAGGAACATCCGAAGCGGCAAGGCCCTCAAAATCGGCGGTTCTTGAACCGCAATCTTCAGTCTGGCCTTCTGGCACAAAAGGGGCGCAGGAGTAGTCCGGGTCCTCAATGGGAGTCACGCGGGCAAGATAGATCTGGTTGGCGTCACCTCGACCGCAGCGCTTCTCCCACACAAGCTTCAGCTCCACCAGTTTCTTAAAGGCCGCTGTGACACGCTGCTCACAGATACGAAGTTCTTTGGCCAACGCCTTGCGAGGGAAAATCACGAAGACCTCTCCGTGTTCGTTGACCCAACCGTTTCTGCGGGAGAGCTGGAAGCGGTTTAGTAGGAACGTGTAGGCCACTTTAGCATCCAGGCTCATTTCGCAGTAGCGGGGATCAGAAAACAGCCAGCGGGGCATCTGCATATGGTAAATGCTTTGCACATCGGTTTGGCACATCAGTTGGAACGTTGGACGCTCCTTCATTTTCGCAGCCCTCATAATGGGTCTTCCTCCTTAAAATTGGCATAAGAAAAGCACCTATCACACGTTTGTGATAGATGCTCCTCTTATCTTGCAATTCGGTCAGGTTTTTACATATCTCTGATTCCTGCTATTGGGTTTATCTGGGATGGTCATACGAATCAGCCCCATATCCAGCGCCGGGCGCAGGTAATTTCTGCGAAAGCCCTCTCTTGAATGCAGGCCCAGTCTCTCCATCAGTGCGTTTGCAGTGTAGGGAATATCATATTCCATTGATGCAAGCAGTTTTTTGATATACTCGGTAAACTGCTCGTTATCATCCGCAATTTGAAGCCCAATGTCATCCAGCACCTTGTCGATCTGTGAGAGCATAAATTCGATAAAGCGGGTGGATGCACCGTCCACATGGCACTTCGCAATGGCATCGTAGTATTCACTCTGGAACTTTTCAATCTGGCTCTCAATGGGGATATATTCAAAAACCGGGTTCCATTTTGCGAGGATCGCCGTGTGCCACAGTCTTGCCATTCTTCCGTTCCCATCTGAAAATGGATGGATGAATACAAACTCATAGTGAAATACACTGCTGAGGATCAGAGGATGGATACTGCTGCCGGATCGTTTCATCCACCCAAACAATTCATCCATCAACTGCGGAACCAGCCTTGCCGGCGGCGCCATAAAGATGCACTGATCTCCATTAAAGACGCCTTCCTCGCCCCGGCGAAACTCACCGGACTCCTCTACGATATATTTTGTCATAATACCGTGGAATTTCTTTAGATCCCGAATGCTGTAGGGATCGATCTCTGATAGGCGCTCGTAGGCAGCATAGGCATTTTTGACTTCCTGGATCTCCTGCTGCTCTCCAAGCACCATCTTACCGTTGATCACATCTCGGACCTGGCCGAGGGAAAGGGAGTTTGCCTCGATCCGCAAGGAAGAATGAATAGAACGTATGCGGTTGTTCTTTCTCAGATGCGGCTTGGTCTCCAGATTGCTCGTTGCCGTGATTCGGCCGACTTTTTCTGAGATGGAGGACACATAGGATACAATCTCGTTGGTAATTGTAAAGGGCGGCGTATAGGCTCCCACGAAAACCACCTCCATAACTTGCGTATTATCTTGCGTACTATCTTCCCTTATTATACATAAGAGCAATAGAGAAATCAACACCATTGGCATGCGATAGATGTCAAAACTAAGAATTCATTGACTTTTCCCTGGGCGACCAGTAGAATAGCCTTCGGTGATATGATGATGGACGAGAAAGAATTGCAGATTGAAACGCAGGAGGAACAGGATAACGAACCCCTGCTGGGACAAATCAGCTTTGAAGAGCTGCTTGCTGAATTAAGACTATGAAGGAGGCCCGATGGGCCTCCTGATTTCATTTTCCTGCCCAAAGGTTCATTCATACCGGTTTTGGAAGCACCTGCCTTCAAGGCAGGTGCTTTTTATATCCCCCGGCCGGGTAGGATGCGGGAGGGATCATCCAACTCATCAAGCTCCGGATCGTCGCTGCCAATGATGGCACTGCGGGTCATTTCCACAAGACCGATATCCTCCGGTGAAGATCCCTTCATGGATGGGATCTCATAGATGCAGTCCGTGCCTCCATAGGGCGCGGACTGTGCAGCCGCAGGTTTGGACACAGGCTTTTTCAAGGGCTGCTCTGGGCTATGCGGGGGACGATGCTCTGGTACAGGCGGATCAGGGCGTGCAGCTGCCTGCGCAGCTTGCTTTGCCGCCTCACGCTTTTCCTTTTCCGCATCCTCCCGTTTCTTCCAGTCGGGGATATAATCGAACACGCTGCACTTGTGCAGATTGTTATACTCCGGAAGTTCCTCAAGCATCACCTTGTAGAGCTGCGCCGGTTTATAGTGGTTGAACATGACCACGCACTTATACCGATCCAGCCGCAGGAACTCATCTGCCTGCAGCAGGTCACGCTGGGTATTGCTTCGAGTCTGGGAATAAGGACGGGTTGTGCTGTAAACAGGAGAGAACAGCGGCATGAGGGGGAACTGGTTGTTGGTGACAGAGATGGTGACCTTGCCACATTTCTCTGCGAAGTATTTGGCACTGGTCAGGTCGTTGCAGCCCATGTATATGGTCTGGTCAAAGGCGTTGAGCTGATTTTCCCACTCCATACCGGGATACTTTTCCTTCCACTGGGACAGGGATTGTACCGCCAGCTGCACCGACATATTGAAGCCACGGATGGAATTGAACACATCGGAGATGCCGTCCATGTAGCCGATATTCAAATACTCTTCCAGACAGAAGTTGGTCAGTACCGGAAGACGTCCGCCATGAAGGCGGGCATAGTCGGAAAGCCGGGGAAAGGTCAGCGAGAAGAACAGGGAACTGAGAAAGCGATAGGTGCTGTCCTGCGCGGAAATGATGACAAAGTAGGCACAGGGTTTCTGCCCGGGCAGCAGCAGGTCCACATCGTGGTTGCGTGTGATTTTATCTACCAAGGGGTCCTGAAAGATTGCAAGCCGGTTGCCAAGGCCGATGATAATATTGCCCCAGAGGTTTTCCCGTGCCTTCAGAAACAGACCGTGAGGCCCCTTTGCCGGATGCTCCGGCGGAAGCTCTGTCAGAATGCGGTTGATCTCATTGACACTTTTGTAGGCAAGGATCTTATAGACGTCACCAAGGCTGCGCTGCTCGATGGGCAGCAGGTTGCCTTGGGCGTCCTTCAAATTACAGACATAGTGGATGAGTGCCATGAGCAGGTTCAGCTCCGCACGGCTCCAGAAGTCGTCGGCCTCATTAGGCCCGGAGGTGTTCTGGATAATGGTGTTGGCCACTGTGGTCACAAGGTTGGGATTGGTGTCCAAATCGGCCAAACAGTTCCACCCATCCGAGTGAGCCATATCCAGAAAGTTGACTGCCTTCACGTAAAAGCCTCTTTCCCGAAAATACGGCGCAAGCATTTCAAACAGCTCGCCCTTCGGGTCGGTGGCAATGACCGACTCCAAATGGGCCTGGGCGCTGTCTCCGCCACCAAGAGACATTCCACGGTAGCTTCTCTGGGCGCAGCCCATGAGAAAGGGTATGATGAAGCCCCTGGACTTGTAAGAGCCAGGGGCGCCGATGCACAGTATGTTATTGTTCTCACCGGGCTTCATGCGGTGGGCCACATAGGTGGAGTATTTATCCGGGTCATTCGGGTGTGTCTTGATGCGGCCCAGCAGCATACCGGTGACTTCCTGAGCGCTTCCAAGTTCCAGGTGCTCGGCAAGCTCCTTTTTGGTGCTGAAACCGGAGGTGCCATGGGTACCGTCTGGAAGGATATCAAAGCCGCGGGGATCTCGGGTGAACTTGTAGCCGGAGAACCAGCTGTACCCCTTTTTTGTGATGAGGCAGACCAGCAGCAGGATGACCGCCGTCACGCCAAGACCGAAGGGCGTAAAGACCACGAATAGATTTTTGAATGGGTTAAACACCCAGATGCTCTCGATCACCTCTCCGGTGGTATTGAACACCGACGCATTTCCCAGCTTCAAAGAGTTGAGAAACATTCCATAGAGGTACCACCCGAGAAGCCCCAGCACGATGTAGAGCGGAACACGGGCTCGATTCCGTTCATACCAACGGCCACATCTATTTGCGACCTTGTCTTCCAGTTTTTCCAGCAGTTTGGATAAGCGGGGCATCGACCACATCTCCTTTCTCCGTCAGATATTGCGTTTGAGGCGGAATGTAAAACGATGGAGGCCGCCCCAAAAGCTCGGTCAGGATACTGCCCGTCACCTTGTAGACAGTGGCAAGGCCGGTATCTTTATAGCGGGACAGAAGAACAGCGTCACCCTGTCCGTCCAAGGCTGCCAGTGAAATCGGCAGACACTCCCTCTTTTTCGCAATTTTAATGGCGGCGTCGATTCGCCGCAGGTTCATGTCCACTCCAATAACAAAAGGGCGCCCCTTGTAAAGCGCGTCCCAGGCGGGGACATCTTTTGGCGGTGGCTGAAAGGCCGTTTTCAGCATGAGCCTTGAGAGCTTTGCCCGGTAGTCAGGCGTGGCCATGATCTGGAGCTGCAGCGAGCCGGTTTGATCACAAGACAGCAGATGAATCGGATAGGTGAGGCCATGGTAGGCTTCCCCATAGCGGATCAGCTTAGTGTCCCTCTTTTCATCGCGTACTCTTAGTTCCTCGATCACATCGCCATAGGTCGGCCCGACAAAGATGAATGCCCTCCGGGTGTCCTTGCCAAAATTGGTGTGGTTGTGAAATGCCGTAATTTCATCATTGATCGCCATGCGGCCGATGTTCGGGCAGACATAGTGCGTTGAATAATACACGCCACCCAGATTTGCAATGGCGCCTACTCTTGCACTTCCCCAGGGATTGCGGCCTTTGCCTCTTGCGATAGCAGTCAGGAACATCGAGGAAGAGGAACTTGTGCTGTTTACCGATGTGGCAAACACATCAATGCCCGCATGATATGCCGTCAAGACGAGCTTAGACAATCGTATGCGGCGCACGATGACGGACTCGTGATATGAAAAAGTCAGGTTCGGTATATTACCCTCAAAGATCACACGAAGAAGTGCTTTCCCGCTCTCAGAAATGGTGAGCGTATTGCTTTTCTCGTGCTCCTTGATAAACCCCAGCGCAATCAGGTTTTCCCGTTCTGTCGTTGTCGAAATGCTGTTCAAGTCCCCGGGATCAATATTCTGGCACCAGCAGAGCAGGCGCAGGACATCTATATCTCTCACGCTGAAGAGCACACTCAGAACACCCCCTTTCCGGATTCCTGCGAACGCCGAAATCGCCCTTGCGCCGCTTCCGGCGCAAGAACAATTTCGGCGTCTTTCGATGCCGCTATGTGGGACCCTTCGGATGGCCCCACATAGTAGTCAGACAGGTTCGCCGTTTTTGCTCTTTTTACAAACGAGAAAGCCCTGTCATTTCGGGGCTTTGGCGGCCCTCGACACCCATCAGACGGGCTTCATCGAAAAATCAGCTCCAAACGTCAAAAATCACGAAAGCCTCTGATGGGTGTTTTCGCAACTTTTTCGCCCACCTAGGCCATCAGCACCAACTGCCGGAATAGAAATCTTCGGCGGCGTAATCGCCGGAATGGATGGCGAAAAAGTCCGCCGTGTCCGCCTGATCCAAAAGCGTAATGTGGCAGCACTCCATGTCTCTGGTCTTTGTGGAGAGAAGGGCTACCGAGAGGGTATGCTGGTCGTCGTCAGGGATCAGCCTTCCCTTGATGGCATTGCTGACAGCCTTCCAGCCTTTGTTGTCTTGATCGAAAATGTGGCGTCCTTCTATGGCCGTATGCTCGTCGATCACCAGCATGGCGTGACGGTAAAACGGCAGTTTTTTTCCGCACGCCTCGTAACCATCCAGAAGCCGGCTGATGGTATCGCTGAGCCAGTTGGGACTCTGATATCGGCAGTGCGGCAAAAGCGTGTTCAGGGTGATATGGAGCCAACCATAACCAAATTCCTCCACGCTCCCGGTCACATCTATTGCAGGCAGATAGTTCTTTTTTGCAAAGCCTCCAACCCCTGGTGAATACTGTTCACACAGGCGGCGAAGTTCAAGCGCCGCGTTTTCAAATTGCTCCATAGTCTGCTCCAGCGTCTTTTGCAGCTTGTTGGGATTCATCTGTCCGCCGTTGGCCAGTGCCACGAGGGAACCGGTCTGACTAAAGGCATTTCCGACCAGCTCCTGAACACGGGTCATGTCCTGATTCATGTCATTCATTGGCAGCCTCCATCCGTTTTACACGCAGGTCAGTAGGTGATGTGGTGATTGCCTCGTATTCCTTTGGTGTGGTATGGAAAGCCACCGGCACATGGTTATACCCGATACACAGCAAGCCTTCACCCCGGCGAAACCGGGTAATCTGCCGCACCTCTTCCTCGGACAAATTCAGCTTATTCTGAATGAGCCGGGCCTCCTGTTCCTCCATCTGCATAACCAGCTTGATCCGGCTGGCATCAAGAATGCCTTTTCCGTAGCTGCCACCCTCCAAACTGAACAGGTCCTGCATTCCTTGCGTACTTGTCACCGCAATCCCGCCAAGGCCACGTACGGTTTTCACCATCTCCAGCACAAAGCCCGCAGCCTGCGGGTTGGCAGTGGCACCCACAAGGCTCCATAGCTCGTCTGCCAGCAGGGCGGATAGGCCTGTTTCGCAGCTCATGATGAGGTCATAGGCAATGCTGGTAGCCCAGAAGGTGCCATCCGCGATCATGTCATCGGGCATACCGGACAGATCCAAAACGATGTATTTGTTGTCCAGGTTGATGTTGTTGCGGCTTGCCATCGCGGAGGCAGAGCCCGTTACATAGCGGGACAGGACAACAGCAAGATACCGTGTCTCCTGATTCTGATTGAGGACGTCGTACCAGTCAGAAAGCACCGGCATGGTTTTAAACTGTCCGTTTTCATCCACGATGGTACTGTTATCAAAGGTGATGCCGTACCGCTTATAGACTTCTACCAGAGAGGAGTCCAATCTGCTCTTGTCCTCTTCGCCCAGGTCCTTTTTCTTCAGAGAAAACCAGATGATGAGTTGCGCGATCTTATCGGCCAGCACAGAGTCGTCACGGGCGGCAATGTTCTTGAGCTTGGCATAGGAGTCCAGAGATTTTCTCCGAATGGCCATGAGGTTGGGACAGTCCTTAGACGATGGTGACATTCGCAGGTACAACCCGCCCAGTTTCTCACAGAGAGGCCGGAACTCGTGTCCCTTCTTGGGCGCGATGATAATGACCCGTTTGCCCTGCTGCCGGAGGCGCCCGCCAAGGCACTGGAGCGTGACCGTCTTGCCCGCACCGGTTGAGCCACCGATCCACCAGTTTCCATTGGTGTATTTGTAGTCGTCATAGGGATCCAGAAAGACCGGAGAGCGATTGTAGAGGTTCAGGCCGAGGAAGATACCGTTGTGGTCGCTGAGCTCATAGGAGGCAAAAGGGAATGCCGCTGCCACGCCGGAGGTCAAGGCATTGCGCCGCGCCTTGCGCTCAATATCCGGGTCGAGGGCCAGAATGGGTAGAGATGATAGGAACGCCTGCTCGTTTTTGTAGTCGCAGCGCCGGGCGATCATATCAATGGATACGCATAGCTTCTCAACCTCCGTAACACGCTGCTCCAGTGTCTCCGGGTCAGGAGCTGTCCCCTCAATAAGGGTGTGCATATAGTAGAAATCCTCGCCTTGACGGTTCATCACATCTTTCAGGTACAGGCCGGAGTTGATGGCACTGTCCAGCTCCTCATAGTCCTGGCGTGTATCACCGATATCCCGCATACGGGAGCGGTTGACCATGGTTGTCTGTGAGATTTTGGAGAGGATCTTATCCTTGGACTGGCGCTTGACCAGGAAATTTACGTTGATGCCTTCTCCGGCCTCTACCAACGGAGCCAGCCAACAGGAGCCAACTGTGGTGGTGTACCCGTAGCCCGTAACATAGAGATAGGTATGATAAATACCGTCCACTACGATGTAGTCACGGCTTTTGGTGTCCACGGTGGTCGGGGACAAAATATCAAGAATCGTGGTGGAGCCAGCTTCCAGTTCTGTTAAGTCGGGTTTTTCTTCACCAAAAATCAGTGTCTTCAAAAGGGGCTGCTTTTCGCTTGCCTGCTCTTCTTTGCTCCGCTTCTCATTTTTGCCCTTTGCCGGGGCGGATTTTGCCGCCGTTTTCTTCTTGGGGATCTTTTTCGTCTGCATTGTCTCACTCCTCATAAATGCCGTGTACGGCGGTAGTCATGTCAAATACCCCTTCGGGCAGCCGGACCCGCTGGCTGGTCTTCTTACTCAGGATCTCATACAGAAGATTGAGAATGAAGTTGTCGCAGTAGCGGGGTTCCAGCACCTCCAGCTCACAGAGGTCCAGATACCGCCGGGCAGTGTCCGCCTCCTCGTTGAGCCGCTGTACGATGGCCTGCACGGTATTGCGCTTGGCTCGCATTCCAGCTTCATACTGAAAGACCAGAAAAAAGCGATGCCGCATGGCATCACTGGCAATGCCGAGACCGATCTCCTGGATGTTGTCCTCAATCATTTCCCGGCACGCTTCGTTGTCCTCGTTTTCAGCATAGCGGCGCATCTGTTCTACATACGCCTGCGTATCCGCAGGAAGTGTTCGCGCCACCATTTGTAGATCGTCCGGCGCAATTTTCAGGTATGCCGCAAAGGACGATATGATGTTCTGGCGGTCGTTGCTGGATTTCAGATAGATGTTGACAGGCAGCACCTCCAGGATCTTTACAAAGCGGTTATCCTTGGTGATGACCACACCGCCGATAATGTTTTTGATAGGGAGCCATGCCTGTATGCTGTCACGATAAGCACCACCGCTGTCCCCAGACTGAACTCCACCGCCAAATAGCAGTTCTTTCAGGTTCATTTCCTGACCTCCCCTCGATATAAAATGATCCTGCGTCCCCGACGCCACTTCCACCAGCTGCCAAGCCAGCGGGTCATGCTATCGTCATTGATGCCGATTAATCCGAAGCCGCCGATAGGAACTATGATGGTCAGCGTCACAATAATTTTTATCGTCAGTGTAAACGGCAAAAAAGCGATGCAAAGATATAAAGCCGGGATTGTCAGGACAACAGCTTCCACCAAATTCCGAAGCTCGAACAGACCCATGATACGGCCGGCATCGGTGAAATTGGTGGGAATATGGTAGACTTCATAATTCATCTGCTTCTACCTCCAGTGGTTGCAAAAGATTTCCTTTGTGAGCTTCATACTCCAGCTCCAGTTGTTCCAGCGCAGCTTTCCGGGCTGCTATAACAGCCCGGAAAGCACGATCAAACGCTTGCTCGTTTCGCGGTGTGCTGCGATATCTACCGAGTTCAAGCTGGCTGATGTATTGACCGCTGAAACCGCTGTAGTGATGAAGTTCCTTCAGCGAAATATGGTGCCTCCGGCGCAGTATGCGAAGTTGTGTTGTCGTGACCATTATTCCACCTCCAGATAGTTGATATAAGGCAGCTTGCACCACCCTTGCCAGCCACGACCAGCCAATTCGGTTTTTACGACACCCTTTCTGGTGCCCATGGCTTCAATGACGTAGCCGTTTCCAATGTAGACACCAACGTGTCCTTTTTTCCAGAGCATCAGTCCTACAACCTCCGGCATGGTATCCAGCGAGCCGTAGTCCGCATTTAAGACGCCGGCATCCTTGGCCGCCTGATACATCTGGTTTGCACTGTAGTCGGGCATTCCGTTTACCGCATAGCCAATCGTCATATCGGACGTGTCCAGCCAGCCATAGCCCTTCACAAGGCCCACACAGTCTGCCGTGCGCCGGCCCAGCCAGTTCTCCTCAATGAAATCAGCATAGTTGCCAACACCATCAGGGTATTGCTCCTTTTTGTACTCAAACAGGGACTCTGTAAGAACATTTCCGTAGGTACCCCATACATAGCCCCAGTTGTTTTCCCATGCCTGAATGGCATAGGCGGCGAGATCATGGTTGTTTTTGCTTTCGGGGTCAATAAAGTCGGAAATGTCGATCTCATTGTCATATTCCGTGCCGTACTGGACATTGCCGGAATAAGAGCCATCACCACTGTAATCAGGCTGGTAGGCATTGTAATAGGATGCGTATTTATTGATGGCATCGCTCTCCTCAAGGGTTTCAAAGAGAGCACCGGCCCAGAGCTTGGCATCTTCATCGAAGCCCAATTGATCCATCACATCATCCGGGTTCAGGCGTTTGACTGTAATTTCCAGAGTTGTCACTGTTCCGTCTCCACCAATGCCGAGAGACGGAAAATATGAGATGTTGGACTTGCAGAACTCCCGAATATCGGTGGCGGTCATGGCGTCAAGATCCTGTCGGTAGGCAGCAGAGTTGATGGCAATGATCCAGAGTAGATCTTCCTCGTTCATAGAATTGTCTACAACGATACGGTCAATGGCTGTTCCATCTTCCTCGTACTCTGCCACAATACTGGTTACTACGGAGTCGATCTGAGTCTTTTCAAAATCCTCAAGGCTCATGTAGACCCCGCCGATGGTCATGGCTTGCTCCGTCATTCGGATTACCGTATCGGTATCCGAGGAATTGTACCCGAAAAAGATGTTAGGCAGAGCCGTGAAGATCACCATTGGGATCACGATGACAGCGATCAAGACGCCAATCAGAATTTTGATAAGAAAAGGCAGGGCTTCCTTGGCTGCGGCAACAGCGGCGCCGTATGCACCGGACACCGCTGCTGCCTGAATAATACGGTAAGCCGCCTTCGCAGCACGTACGAGATTTGCCGCAGTCTGTGTACCAGAACGGGAATTGTTGTTCTCGCTCATGTTTTCTTACCCCGCTGTTTCCTTGTGGGCTGCGAGGCAGAGGCTGTATCCGCATGTCCCTTTACCGCTGCCTTGGTATTGGACACAGCCTTTTTCCCGTCCTGTGAGCCGATTGCGGAAGGAACAGAGGCAGTGCTTCGCGCCGTTTGACGCGCCTGCGTTGTTTGGTGGCCTCCCGTCGCAGTTCCTGCTGGGCCAGGGTGCAGCCCGGGAGCGCTGCTCTTCAACGTAGGCATGGAGCTGGCAGAGGCTGGACGCGGTTCCTGCCGAGTCGGGCTATGCTGCCTTGCCTCTGTCGGTGCTGCGGTACTTGCGGAAGCAAGATTCCTGCCGGGCCGTGGTTCTTTTACGGCTTGCTGGGCAGACGCCGTGGGCGGCTTTCCTGCTGGGCCGTGCTGGGTGCCTTCCGTGTGAACCGTAGTCTGACGTGTAACGGAAGCACCCGCCTGTGATACCGGAGCAGCCTTGGGTACACTCTGCGCCGGTCGCTGAGAGAACCGTGTATCCGCAGGTCGGGCCTGGGTCTGTTGTCCTCCTGCTGCAACCGGAGCGGAAGGTGCGCCCTTGACACCGGCCGATGGGGTTTGCGTGGAGACAGAGGTTGTATTCTGAGCTGTTTGTCCCACGGTGATTCCGGTTCGTTCTGCAGCTTGTGTCGTGCCGGTGACCGGCCCACCCTGTACCTTCTGCGTATTCACCTGAGTCATGCGGGAGGATGAAGGTGCTGCCGGTGTTCCTGCCGCGCCGTGCTGCACTGCCGCGGATGCCGGTTGAACCGGAGATGCAGCGCCGCTTCTGATTTGAGAGGCTGCGGCTGCACCTGCCATTCCAGCCACTCCAGCCGCCGCTACCGCTCTTCCTGCCGCGCCGGGTCTGCCTGCAACAGACTGAGCACCGACGGGCGGCGTTGACGACGCAGATTTCACATGAGTGGGAGAGCGCCGGATACCGGGAGGGACGGAACTCTTTCTGCTCTGTGCTCCCGGGTGAGCTGTCTGTCCCACTTGGGAGCCGCCCTGATACATAGAGGATGTGGTATGTTCCTGCGTGGTTGACTGCTGGCTGCCTGCTTGTGTGGTGCTGCTCTGGTAGGCAGTACCCTGGTGCGTGGCAGTCTGCTGAGAACCGCTTTGCTGAGAAGTGTTCTGCTGCGTTGTGGTCTGCTGGGATGTACTTTGCTGTGCGTAGCTGACCGATCCAGCACCGCCGCTGCGTCCACCCACAGGACCGCCCATACGGGGGCCGCCCGAACCACCAGGAGGCGGGCCGGGAGATTTGCCCCTGCCAACACCACCTGTGCCTTTGCCAGACGAGCCTGCGTTTTTACCCACAGCCTTTGTGATCTGAGAGGCTGCGGTGCGCACGACCATGTAAGTCAGCGCACCGGGGAACACTCTGCCGAGAGAGTCGCCGGTGATGGCAGGATTCAAGCCAATGCGGGTCACGATGGCGTCTGCCTTCCGTGCGACCTTTACGATCGTCAGGATCAGCACCATCCAGGGCAGAACATCCAGACCGCTCGGCACAGTAGAGAGAACAGACAAAAGCATTTTGAAAAAGATCACGTTGGTCACCATCAGCAGGCACATACTGCCAAACATCCGGCACCAGCCTGTGAAAATTTCTGACGTGCTTTTGCTCCCGCCCATGGAAAAGGCCAGCGGCGCTGTGATGGTCAGCATGGCGAGAATCACATACCGCTCCGCAATCTCCAGCAGCAGCTTGAAAACCTTGAACATGATGATGACGCCAAATATGATGACCAGCAGCCACGCCGCCGTCAGGGAACCGAATACACTTTCGTCCACCAGCTGCACATTGACCGCATTAGGTATCTGCAGCAAGTCAATAATCCTTGAGGTCATGCTCAGGCCAATGTCGCAAATCTGCGGGCTTGCCAGCAGCAAAAACGAAAAAACGAAGGTGCGGGTAAAAAGCAGCTTGGGATCTTCGCCCTCGAAGCCGAGGCCGGACGCCATGCTTTTCAGTGCTTGAAAAACCAGGTTGCCGATCAGCAGCGCCCAGCCCACAGCCATAAGCACCTGCATGATATCGTCGATGACAGGTACGTGGGTCTTTAGGTAGGCAAAATCCATGCTCATGATGTCCAGCATGGCGGACGAAAAGTATTGCCAGCATTCCAGAGTCAGGCCGTAGGCCCACTCCATAAAGCCTTGAAAAATCAGCTCAAGCAATGTGGACACCTCCTTTGAGCCGGAGTGCTGTCCGCATTACGGGGTCAGCGTTGCAAGGCCGCTGAACAAGGGTGCAACATAGGCAATGAATGCGCCGATACCGTTGATGATGGCCCAGGCGATCCAGATGCGCTTGAGCCAGTCCCAAGCCTGATCGACCTTGTGCTGGTTATTGGAGAGCTTTGCGCCAACTACAGCCACGGCAGACATCAAACCGGCCAACACCGTGCTGATACCTGCAATCTTGCTGTAAACATCCACGATGATGTTGTTGGCAACCGTCCACATATCATCTACTGCAAGGGCGGGAACAGTCAGTACCGCAACAAGCAGCATAAGCGTAAGACAAGAAACATAAAGCCGGTATAACTTTTTCATGGGAACCTCCTCCAGGCTGCAGGAAGATGCTGAGCATAACTCAGCCTCTTCAAGGATGTGTGGATATTTCATAGATGGTCTTACTTCGGTCATTGCGGGGCATCCACCAGCTTCATAGAGAGCATCCGGAACTCCTCCAGAAGCGGCGCAAAGGCATCGAACAGATCCGGGTCGAATGCGCCGCACTCTTCCTTTTCGATCATCTTCACTGCTTCCTCCGGGTCAATGGCCTTACGGTAACTGCGATCACTACGCAGGGCATCGTACACATCAGCGAGACTTACGATCTGCACATAGGTCGGGATCTCTCCGCCGCAAAGCCCCATGGGATACCCGTGTCCGTTGATGCGTTCGTGATGGCAGAAGCATATCGTTTGCGCATACCCCGTGATGTCCTCGCCCCTGAGTTCAGGAATAATCAATTCAACGCACAGAGCCCCAAGGACAGTGTGTTCCTGCATTTCCTCAATCTCCGAATCGGTCAGCTTATCCTCCTTGTTAACCAGTCGCGGAGGCATCACCGTTTTGCCAATGTCATGCAGTACCGCTGCATCGGCGATATCAGGAATGTCGCTCCACAGATCCGGCTCCAGAATACCGATTGACCATGCGTGGCAGAGCGTGATTTGAACGAAGTCTCGAAAATGGATGCCATGGGTCAATTTACGTCCTTTAGGGCAGCGCTTGACAAGGATATTGTGCATATGAGATTTCTCCATGATGGTTCCTCCTTCATAAGAAATGCCCGCGCAGAATACCCGTAGGTACTCTGCGCAGGCTGTAGTCAGTTGTTATTGGTTTAAGTGATTATATCAATAGCCAGTCTTGGGAAGTGTGGGAGTATTGCCATAACGCTGAACAATGGTGACCCAGCTTGCATTCGCCGTCTGCCAGGTCCCCTGATATTTGCCGCCCACATCGGCTCGGTTGACCATCTGATAGCCGTTGACAGCATTGCCGTTGACCATGACGCTCAGGGTAGGATTGGCCACGCTCTGGAAGCCGACAGGAACCTTACCGAAGTCAAAGTAGACATCGGTAATGACTTCGCCCGCCTGCATGGGGATGGCGTTCAGCGCAAAGGAATAGTTATTGCTGGTGAGCAGGTTGGATGCCAGCACCTGATAGTTGGCCGTGTAGTTGGTCTTATACAGGATGCGGTAATTCAGCCGTGCGCTGTAGGTGCCGGTGATGAGGGTAGTCGCCCGGGCAACATCGGTGGGGATACGGTCATGCCAGAAGAAACTCTCCAGATCCACATTGGAGGTGTTGGCAACGGTGATGTCGTATCGCATCTGATTTCCGGCCAGCACCGCAGTGTTGCCGCGCTTTGTGATGGAAACGCCCAGTTCAGCCGTCTTATCATAGGCGGAGAGCTTAATGATCTGACCGGCATACTCCAGAGTTACATCAAACACCTCGGAGGATACCTGCCAATAGGCGGGCGCGGAAACCTCACGAATCTGATAGCGGGTCAGAGACAAGGGCTTGCTGGCAGCTACGCCGCGGGCATCGGTGGTAATGTAGTCTACAACTTTGCCGCTGCGGGCATTGATGATCTCATAGACAGCGCCCTGCAAGGGGGTGCCGGGTGCGGTGCCGGTGATCGCATTGTACTCAGCAGCGTATTTGTAAATCTGGATCTGACCGGTGATGGGCTCGTTCTCCCACTCGATTTCGGTGGTCGCGCCAGCCTTTACATAGACAGTCTTGAGCTGCTTATCCACATTGTAGCCTTCGTTTTCCAGTTCACGAATGTAGTAGCGGCCCGATTCCGTCAGGTCGGTGATATACACCCAGCCGTCCTGGTCGGATTCATACTGGCCGATGGGGTTCTTGCTGCTGTCATAGAGCAAGAAGGTAACGCCATAGATGCCCTCGCCGGTGGTGCTGTCGATCTTATGGATCAGGATTCCGGACAGGTTCTTGTTTTCGACAGTAATCGTGGTGGTCTTTCCGTCCTTCACCTCAAAGTAATGGGGTGTATCATCCAGCTTGAAGCCCTCCGCACTCTTGGTTTCTACGGCATAATAGTGACCGTCTTCCAGAGACAGGAAGGCACGGCCATTCTTGTCGGTGGTCACAGTATCCACAAGACCATCATCCGCACGTCGAATCTCAAAGGTCACATTGGGGATGCGCTCGGTCCTCTTGTCGGCGTTGACTTTGATGATCTCCACTCCACCAACAGGATCGTTATAGAAATACAAGCTTTGCGTGTCATTGGTATTTACAACCACTGTCTGGCTGCGGGTCTCCTCGTGGATGGTATAACCTGGGATAGTCTGCACCTCAGTTACCACAATGGAGCCGGTGATATCGGCAATCTTGATCTGGCCGTTGGCATCGGTCCAGTACAAACCGTTAGAGGATAGCTGGCCGCCATCGGCGTCAACCACACGGCCATCAGCATAGGTGATCTTGAACTGAACGCCCTCCAGAGGCTCCTTGGTCACAGAATCCAGCTTGTTGATGATGAGATTTCCCTTGGGGTGGTTCCGGAACTCCAGTGTCACGGTCTGACCCGCCTTGATGAGTGCTGTCTGAGGCGTATCGTCCAGAATGTAGGTATTGTCTTTCGTGCGGGTTTCCTTCACCACCAGGGTCGTGCCGGGGTTGATGCCCTCAATCAGGAAGGTTCCTGCGGTGTCGGTGGTGAATTTGCCGTTGGCGTTGCCAACTACGGTGCCGTCAGAGGTAGTGACGAAGAACTCTACGTCGGATAGAGGTTCCTTGGTCACGCTGTCGATCTTCTTGACCAGCAGGGCGCCCTTGGGAGAGTTACCGAAGTAAAGCTCGACCACATCCTGCTTCTTACCGCTGATGTAGGCGGTCTGGGGCGCGGTGTCGATGACGTGACCGCTATCGCTGGCCAGTTCTTCGACGATATAAGTACCTTCCTTGAGGCCGGTCACGGTGAAACTGCCGTTGGCGGAAGTCTTATAGGTGCCAATGACCGTGCCGCCGGTGCCGGAGGTGCCGATCAGGTATTTTATCTGGAATACCGCATTTTTGACGGCCTCGCCGGTGACAGAATCAAATTTGTAGACCACTAAAGCGCTCAGAGGAGTGTTCTCAAAGGTTACGGACTTGCTTTCACCGGCCTTGATAAAAATCTCTTGTGTCGCAGGTTCCTTGATGGAATACCCCGGGATCGACTCAAGTTCGGTGATTTTATACCAGCCGTCTTTCAGGTTGGAAATCTTGAACTGACCGTTTTCGTCGGAATAGAAATAGCCCAGATCATTGATTTCTCCACTTTCGGTTTCATTGCTGGCATAGGTCACCTGGAACTTCGCGCCCCTCAGCGGATCTCCGGTGACAGAGCAAATCTTGTTGACAGTCAGGCTGGGTTTCTGATGGTTTTCAAAGAAAACCGTATGGTCACGGTTGGGATAAAGGGTCACCAGCTGGCTGGGAGCGTCCAACAGATAAGGAGAAGGCACCGACTTCTCGGCGATCTCATACACACCGGGCAGCAGATTCTTCAGCTCAGCTCGGCCGTCAGTCCCGGTACGGATCTCATCTACACTGTGACCGTCAGCGGCGCGGACAATGAAAACAGTATCAGGGATAGGCTCTCCGGTATCGGCATCGTGCTTGTAAACATAGAGGTTGGGGCGAATCTGATTTTCGATGACCAAAGTGCTGGTTTTGCCGGGGAACAGCTCAACATGGTACTCCCGCAGGTCGATGATATGGTCAGATACCGTTGCAGTCTCCTGCACGGAATACACGCCGGGCTCCAGATCGCTGACCAGAATCTCACCGTTTTTGTTGGTAGTTCGGTCGAGGTAATGTGTGCCGCCCTCGATCTTGGCAATGCGGAAGGTGACACCCTCCAGGGGGGAACCATCGGAGCTGAGCTTGATCAGCTGCAGGGAGGGCTTAATGCTGTTGGTGAAAACGAACTGGGCGTCCTCATTGGGGTCAAGCTGGATGATGCGCTGAGCTTCGTCAATGACATATCCGGGGCAGGATTTCTCCGTTACCACATAAGCTCCGGCAGGCAGCTTGCTCAGGTCGATCTCGCCGTTTTCGTCGGTACGGAACTCCTCGGGGCCGTAGTCGCCGGCGACGGACTTGATTTCAAACAGGACATTGGGAATGACCTTGGAGGGATCAGCGCTGTCTACCTTCACCAGATGCAGGCCTGGCTTGACATCGTTGAAGAACATCATCTCCTTGATGCCGTCGCCTGCTTCCAGCTCTACCTCCTGGGGCGTAGTGTCAAGGATGTAACCGTCATTTCCGGTATCCACCTCGACCGCGCGGTAGGTGCCGGGCTCCACATTGGTCAGCAGGATCTCACCAAATTCATCGGTGCGGAAAGTGCCGAGAGACACGCCATCCCGCCACACCTCAAAGGTGACGTCCGGCATGGCGACCATATTCTTGCGGTCATACTTAATGATACGCAAACCAGGCAGTTCCTCGTTGACCAGATGGAAGGTGGTTGTTTCGCCGGCCACCACACTGGTGGTATAGACAGTATCATTCAGCAGCCAGCCAGAAGGTGCTGCGGTCTCCTGAATTCGGTAGGCGCCAGGCCGGATCTCATTGAACATGGCCACACCCGCGCTGTTGGTTTCGGCCGCGTAGGTCTTTCCGGTTTCGATATGCCGGATGCTTACCATGGCGCCCGGCAGGTTCATACCGGTGTTGGAGGTTTTTTCAATGCGGAGATTGCCATAAGGCTCATTTTCGAAAACGACCTCGGCGACCTTGCCATAGACGACCTGAACATTCTGCGCGGGTTCCTCGCTGAGCATATAAAAATTCGGTGCAACCCGTTCATACACGGTGTAATTTCCGGTGAGGGTCAGGGGGATACGGATCTTACCGGAGGAGTTGGTGGTAAAGGTGCCGACGGTAGCACCGTCAGGACCAACCACCTCAAACATGGCGCCACTCAAGGGGATGGTCGTACCAGCCTCATATTTGACGATTTGAAGACCAGTATCCATCTCTTCCTCGGGCTCGTCACCATAGCAGCTGTAGGCGGACAACTCCATGACACGGGTAGGGTCAGTGTCAACCATGTAATTTTGAATCTTTCCATACTTGTCTACCTCTACCACGGAGGCGTAGAAGATAGCATACCGGTAAACATCCAGGTCAAAGGACAGCTGAACGCTGCCGGTCTGGCCCGCAACGCTGTCAGCAGGATAGAGCACCTTGAACTGGGTGGAATAGCCCTCGCCCGTGGCACTGGTAGTCAGTGTGGTCACATCGTTGTTGTTCATGTCCACGATGCGGGTACCGGAAGGGACGCTGGCAGGGTCTGTGAACGCCACGTTCACCTTATAATCACAGACCCAGGTTTTGGACGTGACGGTGAAGATCTGCTGCTTGTACTGACGGCCATTGACGGTCACTTCATAGGCGACATCACGGTCGGGTGTGCAGCTTACATTGGGAGACAGGTTCTCCGTCCATGCAGTGCCGCGACGATAGATGTCCTTAGCCGCGGCGAGGATCTTCTGGGCACGCTGCAGCTCTACGCCGGTCAGATTGGGATTGACTTTCAGGTTGTTGATATCCCAATTGGACAAGAGATAGCACCAAAGAGCCATCTTAGTGGCGTAATAGGCATGGTACTTATTTTCAAGGCCCAGCTCACTCAGTCCACGGTTGGGATAGCCGTTGGCGATGATGCCGGTGACCTTGGGATCAGCCGCTTTTTCATCGGCCAGATATTGAATGCTTTCTCCGACGCCCACTGTTTGGGGAACACCTTTGTCATTGGGGTTCACGCAGTAGGCGGGGATTTCTTTGACGGCTCCCGACGGGGTGACACGGTTATAGTAGGTATAGATTTGCTCACGGATGCGTCCGTTGATGGACAGATAGGACATCTTTACGCCGCCGTTATAGATGTCGATCTCACCCAGCGCTTCTTCTTCGCTGCTTGCAGCAAAAGCGGTGGTAGAGAGCATACCGAAAAGCATGATGACGGCTAAAAACGCTGACAATAAACGCTTTTTCATAGGCTTACCTCCATAAAATCAGGGAGGAAGCCCTCTAATCAGAAAGGCGTCCTCCCTCGGGTTAATATGAACTTGTGGGGGATGAAAAAAGGAAGACAGCACAATCAGATGTGCTGTCTCCCTTTTCAGCTTACATGGTGGACCATATACTCGGTGCGCTGGAAGATGCCGTCTTTATAGACATCCCACGCTTCGAGGGAATGGGTTCCACACGGGTTGGAGTTGAATGGATTGACGATCTCGCTGTCACGCCAGGGCCAAAAGCTTTCGGCCTGCACATCATTGCTGATCGTAAGGTTAATACGGACTTTGGGGTTGCCGCTGGGGTGCAGGGCGGGCTTGCCGTTCTGCCATGTTTCGGAGTTGCTGCCAATAGCGTTATACAGGGTATAGAGCATCCGCCGGGTCTCATAAAGATTGCGGATAAACATATATTCGCCGCTTTCCAGTTTGAAGTGCCTGACTTCTGCATCCGGCAGCTCCGGCTGGGGCAGCAGGCTCCAGTCACAGGTGGGCTCGGGCAGTTCCGGCAGAGGGCCGCTGGCGAACATATTCTTGTCATAACGGCTGACATCGGTAATGGTATAATTGGTGCCGTCATCGCAGCGAATCACATCGCCGACCTGGGGCACATACCGGGAGCCATCAGAGGGGACATTGATAGAGCCATCTGCATTCCGAGTCAACGAACCGGATTCGGTATTCTCCGGTTCCTTAGACTCCGCGATTTCAGGCACCACTTCAATATCATAACCCATCTTCGCCATAGTGCGGTAGATCAGTACAGCCATATTGCCGCGGGAGATCTTTGTTCCTGCGAGAGCATCTGCTGGAGCCAGTCCCAATGCAACAGCTGTCTGGCAGGCGGTTGTGTAGCTCCATTCCATGTCAACATCGCCCAGGCACCGCAGCATAACGGTGCAGGCCGCAGCAGGAGTGACCGGGTCATTGGAGCCATACAGGCCATTTCCGTAGCCGGCAATCAGATGATTGGCGGCGCAATAGCCTACATAAACCTTTGCCCAATCCGGGACATCAGTAAACTTGCACTGGTTGCGGTAATAGGTGCTGTCTGCTTCAATGTGCTCAGGATTTGCAACGATGCGGGTAAGCAAGGTTCCCATTTGTGCACGGGTCAATCCTTGATCCAGCATCATATCACCGTTGGTGCCCCCAACCATGATACCCGCCTCGCGCAGATAGTTTGCGGCAGTCTCCTGTTCTGAACTGAAACTTGCAGCAAAAGCATTGCCGGTCAGCGACAGCAGGAGTACGGTCAAGATTAAAAAGGCTCGAATTCGTTTCATGCTATCACGCTCCCTTCCTATAAAAAACAGTGGTTACGCTGGCTGTCATGCGTCGGGTATCCTCATCATAGACACAATGGTCAAACTCATAAATACCCATCTGCTCAGCCTGTTCTGCCAGTTCCGCAGGAAGGTCAACGGTGATGTCCATTTTGATTCTTACTTCATCGTCCTTCCTTTTTGGCTTGAATTTCTGTACCAATCTGATACTTCCTTTAGAATTTATATTCTCCGGAGTGATTTGAGAATAATACAGAAATCGGCCGTTGTCAAAGGATTATTTGAAATGCGTGCGCCACACTTTCTTCGCATTGCGAAACCACTGCGGCGCAAGGGTTTCATCAGTCTGCCTCAACTGCACGCAAACTCTTTTGCTGGGCTGGTTGGCGAGGCAAGTGGTGATGGTGATGCGGTTATCGGCCGTTGCCTGCAGATAACTCCAGTCGGAACTGGAGATAGTCTTCACCAAAACGACCTTGTAGGTACGAGTACCGTAGATGGTGGTATAGGTGATGGTATCGCCAATCTCCAGATCCTTGATATCACCGATCACATACTTGGCTCCCCGGTTATGGCCGCAGACGCCGACATTTCCATCCCATGCAGAAGTAGTACTGTAGTGACCGAGGCCCTTTGCCATACTGGCATTGGTTTCACCCTCCCAGACCTTCATGTTGATGTCCAGCGAAGGAATTTTCAATGTGCCAATGCTGCCATCCTTGCGCTCCATATCCTCGGCGCTGGTGTAGGCAGGCTCACGATAGACTGGAGTAATTGTAGTCCCACCGGAAATAACGGGGGTACTGTAGCTCCCAGCATCAATGCCATAGCCGCCAATCCCGGTAGATACATTTACAAACTGCTGCAGACCGGGCAGATGGACTTTCTCCATCGCACCGGTCTGCGTAGTGCTGAAGCTTCCGTAGGGCAGTTCAGGAATCTGGTAATCCACAAGATTGGTGCCGCCGTAGTTGTACGATGAGCCGTAGACGTCTCCATAGGAAGTGGAGGGATAATACTCGGCATCCGATTTGGACTCAAAGGTGTACTCTGCGGCAAAGGCACTGACCGACAGCGATAACACCGTCACGATCATCAGCGCCATACAAATCAGTCGCCTCATGTATTTCATTGATGCAAAGCCTCCTGTTCATCTTCAGATTCTTCTTCCATCTCATTTTCCTCTTCAAGACGTTTAGCCTCTTTACGGTTGCGCATAAGCAGAATGCCGCAGGCTGCAGCTGCGATCAAGCCTCCGCCAGCGAGAAGGAAAGGCCAGTTGGAGGTGAAAAAGCCACCGATCTTGCTAATCATATCGGCAGCGCCATCAGCCCCAGCAGGCTTCGGGACAGCTTCATCACCAAGGTAGGTCAGAACGTAGGTAATGCTTTCGATTCCCTCGTGGGTAATATCGCCAACATACTCTACCGTAGTGATGTACCCAGTCGCAGCATTGTAGGATGCCTTGGAAGAATAGGTGGCAATAGCCTGATAGGACGATGGCATCAGGGTTTCACCCACAACATCCGTACCGGTGACCTGCCACTCTACATTTGCAAGATTCAATGTCCTTCCATCTTTTACAGTAGTGGCAGGGACATAGGACATATCGTTGCGGTCAAGTTGGCCGATGACCTTAGTTTCCGTCACGGTATAGCTCTTGGTGGTATACCCGGCGGCCTCCGTTACGATGCTGGTATGGTCCAGAGCAAGAGTGCCTTTGAAAACGCCATCGTCGTATTCGATGGTGGGCTCCAGATTTTCAAGAATCACGGACAGGTCTTTCTTGGCCGTTTCAACGGTGATGGTCTCCGTATGCTTCTTGGTTTCCTCTACCGGGTTTTCAGTTTTTACGATATTTGCGAAGGTGTAGAGCTGTCTCTTATACACATCTGACGCTGCCGACGAA
>ENA-OUUV01000495-OUUV01000495.1-human-gut-metagenome-genome-assembly--contig:-NODE-495-length-24155-cov-4.888797_pt1 | contig 24155 bp, 17 predicted proteins | sample MGYA00237952_ERZ548838 | MGnify/ENA primary metagenome ERZ548838 (study PRJEB26490, sample SAMN05194705) | human gut metagenome | biome: terrestrial biome; feature: human-associated habitat; material... | reverse complement strand
GGCAGGATTCTTTCTTGAAATTCAATAAGCCATACCTGCGAAAATGGGGAAAATTCTCATAAAAAGGCGAGGAGGAAATCAGTATGGAAAACAAAGAAGCCGGATTGTATGACAGCAATTTTGAGCATGACAACTGCGGTATTGGCGCCATCGTCAATATACATGGTAAGAAAAGTCACATGATCGTGGACGATGCTCTGAAAATTGTAGAACATCTGGAGCATCGTGCCGGAAAGGACGCAGAAGGAGAAACCGGTGACGGCGTCGGTATATTGACCCAGGTGCCGCATCATTTCTTTCAGAAGGTCTGCAAGGAGGCAGGCATCGCAATAGGAAAAGAAAGAGAATACGGCGTAGGCATGTTCTTCTTTCCCCAGAACGAATTAAAGTGCGGCCAGGCGAAGAAGATGTTTGAAATCATTGTAAAAAAAGAAGGCATGGAATTCTTAGGCTGGCGTGAAGTGCTGACCGTACCGGAGGTGCTGGGCAAGAAAGCCAGATCCTGCATGCCCGCTATTTACCAGGGCTTTATCAAAAGACCCGCAGGTATCGGCAGTGACCTTGACTTCGACAGAAAGCTGTATGTGGTAAGAAGAGTGTTTGAGCAGAGCAACGACAACACCTATGTTCCCTCCTTATCCTGCAGAACGATTGTATATAAAGGAATGTTTCTGGTAGGACAGCTCCGTACTTTCTTTAAGGATTTACAGGATGAGTCCTATACCACCGCCATTGCCATGGTGCATTCCCGTTTCTCCACCAACACCAATCCGAGCTGGGAAAGAGCGCATCCGAACCACTTTATCGTACACAACGGTGAAATCAATACTATTAAGGGCAATGTGGACAAGATGCTTGCCCGGGAAGAAACCATGCATACCGATACCTTTGACCCGGACGACATGAGCAAGGTACTGCCGGTTATTCATAAGGACGGTTCCGACTCCGCCATGCTGGATGCCACTCTGGAATTTCTGGTAATGAGCGGTATGCCCCTGCCTCTGGCAGCCATGGTTTTAATTCCGGAGCCCTGGTCCCACAACGACACCATTTCCAAGGAATGCCGCGATTTCTACCAATATTATGCAACCATGATGGAGCCCTGGGACGGCCCGGCTTCCATTCTTTACTCCGACGGCGATGTGATGGGCGCCGTACTGGATAGAAACGGCCTGCGGCCTTCCCGTTATTATGTCATGGATGACGGCAGACTCATCCTTTCTTCCGAAGTGGGCGTGCTGCCTCTGGAAGAAAGCCATATATTAAAGAAAGAACGTCTTCATCCCGGCAAAATGCTCTTAATCGATACCGTAAAGGGCAAGATTTTCACGGATGAAGAAATTAAGGAAACCTACGCGCACAAGGAGCCTTACGGTGAATGGCTGGACAGCAACCTGATTTCCCTGCGGGAGTTAAAAATTCCCAACAAGATGGTACCTTCCTACACACCGGAGGAGCGTGCCCGTCTGCAGAAGGCATTCGGCTACACCTACGAAGAATACCATGACGGTATCTGCAGCATGGCACTGAATGGTTCCGAGCACATCGGCGCCATGGGTGTGGATACGCCGCTTGCCGTACTGTCCAAGGAATACCAGCCGCTGTTCGGTTACTTTAAGCAGATGTTTGCACAGGTAACGAACCCGCCCATTGATGCGGTACGTGAAAAAATCGTAACCTCCACTACCATTTATGTGGGCAAAAACGGTAATCTGTTGGAGGAAAAGCCGGAGAACTGCCATGTACTCAAGATTGAAAATCCCATTCTGGCAGATTTGGATTTATTGAAAATCGAAAATATGAACAAGCCCGGTTTCCAGGTAGAAAAGGTTTCCATCCTGTTCTACAAGAGCACCCCGTTCCAGAGAGTGCTGGACCATCTGTTCGTAGAAGTGGACAAGGCCTACAGAAAGGGCGCCAACGTGCTCATCCTTTCCGACAGAGGCGTGGACGAAAACCATGTGGCACTGCCATCTCTTTTAGCAGTGGCAGCTGTTCACAGACATCTGGTACAGACCAAGAAATGTACCGCCATGTCCCTTATTCTGGAGTCCGCAGAACCGAGAGAGGTGCATCATTTTGCCACCCTGCTTGGCTATGGCGCCAGCGCTGTCAACCCGTATTTAGCACATGCCACCATCGGGGAGCTGATAGAAGAGGGACTTTTGAACAAGGATTATTACGCAGCCGTTGCAGACTACGACAACGCCATTCTGCAGGGCATTGTAAAGATTGCGTCCAAGATGGGCATTTCCACCATCCAGTCCTATCAGGGCAGCCAGATTTTTGAAGCCATCGGTATTTCCAGGGAAGTAACCGAGAAATATTTCACCGGTACGGTCAGCCGTATCGGCGGTATCACACTGGAAGATTTAGCCGCACAGACCGATGCCCAGCATTCCAAGGCATTTGACCCTCTGGGCTTACAGACGGACTACAGCTTAGCCAGTGTGGGACGCCACAAGATGAGAAGCGGCGGTGAAAAGCACCGTTACAATCCCGCGACCATCCATATGCTGCAGCAGTCCACAAGAGAAGGGGACTACGGAAAATTTACCGAATATACCAAAATGGTGGATGCGGAGGATACCGGTTATTTAAGAAGCCTGCTTGACTTTAACTACCCGGAGGAAGGCATTCCCCTTTCCGAAGTAGAAAGCGAAGAGTCCATTGTAAAGCGTTTCAAGACCGGTGCGATGTCCTATGGTTCCATTTCCGAGGAAGCCCATGCTACGCTTGCCATTGCCATGAACCATCTGCACGGCAAGTCCAACAGCGGCGAAGGCGGTGAAAGCGACGAAAGACTGGCAACGGCAGGAACCGACCACGACAGAAGCTCTGCCATCAAGCAGGTAGCCAGCGGCCGTTTCGGAGTTACCGAACGTTATTTACTGAGTGCCAAGGAAATCCAGATTAAAATGGCGCAGGGTGCAAAACCCGGGGAAGGCGGTCACCTGCCTGCCGGAAAGGTTTACCCCTGGATTGCCAAGACCAGACATTCCACACCCGGTGTGAGCCTGATTTCCCCGCCCCCTCATCATGATATTTATTCCATTGAGGATTTGGCACAGCTTATTTACGACTTAAAGAATGCCAATAAAAATGCAAGAATTTCCGTAAAATTAGTTTCCGAAGCAGGTGTCGGCACGGTTGCGGCAGGTGTTGCCAAGGCAGGTGCGCAGGTTATCCTGATTTCCGGTTATGACGGCGGTACCGGTGCGGCACCCCTAAGCTCCATCCACAATGCCGGCCTTCCCTGGGAGCTGGGTCTTGCGGAAGCACATCAGACCCTGATTTCCAACGGCCTGCGTCACAGAGTTATCGTGGAAACCGACGGTAAGCTGATGAGCGGCAGGGACGTAGCCATTGCCGCGCTGCTTGGCGCAGAGGAATTCGGCTTTGCAACTGCACCCTTAGTTGTCATGGGCTGCGTCATGATGCGTGTATGTAACCTCGATACCTGCCCCATGGGCGTTGCCACCCAGGATCCCAAGCTTCGTGCCAGATTTACAGGCAAGCCCGAATATGTGGAGAACTTTATGCTCTTCATTGCCAGACAGCTCCGGGAATATATGGCAAAATTAGGTGTCCGCACCGTGGAAGAAATGGTGGGCAGAACCGATTTGTTAAAGACAAAAGAACATCTGACGGACAGAGAGGCAAAGTTAGACTTAAGCGCTATCTTAAAGCAGTCCGGCAATGCCGCTTTCAATCCGGCGCAGGTGTATGATTTTGCCTTGAATAAAGTAAAGGATGAAACTGTACTTCTGAAACAGAAGAAGGTAAAGGAAGCCCTGGAAAACGGCACTCCCGCCAGAGTTTCCATTGAACTGACCAATACTGACCGTACCTTCGGTACCCTGCTCGGCGCGGAAATGTGCCGCAGATATCCGGAGGGCATGCCGGAAGATACCATTACCGTGGCATGTACCGGTGCCGGCGGACAGAGCTTCGGCGCCTTCATTCCGAAGGGACTTACGCTTGACCTCTGCGGCGATTCCAACGACTACTTCGGCAAGGGCTTATCCGGCGGTAAGCTGATTGTGTATGCGCCCAAGGATGCCGCTTATGAAACCGAGGAAAACGTCATCATCGGTAACGTGGCGCTTTACGGCGCTACCTCCGGTGAAGCGTATATTGCGGGCATGGCGGGCGAACGTTTCTGCGTCCGTAACTCCGGTGCCGTAGCGGTAGTCGAAGGCGTCGGCGAGCATGGCTGCGAATACATGACCGGCGGACGTGTGGTAGTGCTCGGCCCTACCGGCAAGAACTTTGCAGCCGGCATGAGCGGCGGTATTGCCTATGTACTTGATGACCAGAACTGCTTATACAAAAATCTGAACAAGGAAATGGTTCTCATGGAAAAGGTGGACAACAAGGCAGATGAAGAAGAGCTTCTGCATATGATTGAAAACCACACCAAAGCAACCGGTTCTTTAAAGGGTGCGGAAATCTTAAAGCATTTTGAAGAATACCTGCCCAAGTTCAAGAAGATTATTCCTGGTGATTACAAGCGCATGCTCCACCTCTCTGCACAGTTTGAGGAACAGGGCATGGGCAAGGAAGAGGCACAGATTGAGGCCTTTTATGTAAGCGTAGGAAAGGCATAAGGAGGGAAGGAACAATGGAAAGCATCGAAGAAAGAATAAAGAATTTTGAGGAATTTCATGATGTGGCACCTGTGGAAGAGGCAAAAAAACAGGCAGACAGATGTATGGACTGCGGCGTTCCTTTCTGCCAGGCGGGTATGATGATTGCGGGCATGGCGTCCGGCTGTCCCCTGCACAATCTGATACCGGAAGTAAACCAGCTTGTCCACAGCGGCAGAATGGATCAGGCATACAAGAGACTGGCAAGCACCCACAGCTTCCCGGAATTTACCGGAAGGGTCTGCCCGGCGCTCTGCGAAGCAGCCTGCACCTGCGGCGTGCATGCGGCTCCCGTATCCACGAAAGCCAATGAAAGAACCCTGATTGAATATGCATATGCCAACGGTCTTGTGGAAGAAAAAGAACCGGGTGTGCGTACCGGCAAGACGGTAGCCATTGTAGGAAGCGGTCCTTCCGGACTGGCGGCTGCCCAGCTCTTAAACAGAAGAGGCCACAAGGTAACCGTTTTTGAAAGAAGCGACAGACCGGGCGGACTGCTCCGCTACGGCATTCCCAATATGAAGTTAGACAAAAAGGTCATTGACCGGAGAGTGGATTTACTTACTAAAGCCGGTGTGGAATTTTGCTGTAATGTAAACGTGGGCGTGGATGTGACGGCGGAGGAACTGATGCAGCAGTATGACAGCGTGATTTTAGCCTGCGGTGCATCCCATCCCCGTGACATTTCCGTACCCGGCAGGGATGCGGAAGGCATTTACTTTGCTGTGGACTTCTTAGGCAAAGTAACGAAAACCTTACTGGACAGCGATTTTTCCAAGGTGCCTTACGAGCTGGCAAAGGGAAAACAGGTACTGGTTATCGGCGGTGGCGACACCGGCAACGACTGTGTGGGAACGGCAATCCGTCTGAAGGCGGCAGGCGTTACCCAGTTAGAGATGATGCCCCAGGCACCGCTTACCAGAGCGGAAAGCAACCCCTGGCCCGAATGGCCGAAGGTCTGCAAGACGGACTACGGTCAGGAAGAAGCCATTTTCGTATTCGGCAAGGACCCGAGAGTGTACCAGACCACGGTAACGGAATTTATCAAGGACGAAAAGGGGCATGTGAAAGCAGCCAGAACAGTAGAACTTGCGCCCACGAAGGATAAAAAGACGGGCAGGATGCTGATGAAGCCCATTGAGGGTACGGAAAAGGAAATTCCGGCAGATTTAGTGCTGATTGCCGCCGGTTTCTTAGGCAGTGAAGAATATGTGACCAAGGCTTTTCATGTGGATGTGAACGAGAGGACCAATGTGAAAACGGCACCCGGCTCCTATATGACCAGCCGGGACAAGATATTCTGTGCCGGTGATATGCACAGAGGACAGTCCTTAGTGGTATGGGCGATTGCGGAAGGCAGAGCCGTTGCCAGACAGGTGGATGAATACCTGATGGGTTACTCCAATCTGTAAAAAAAAGAGGGCATGTGAGAAAGGAAAACTCCCCAAATTTCGGGAATCTCCTTTCGCACATGCCCTTTATGTATGCTATTTACAGCAGCATCTTTCAGCATTTGCATTTTTTGTAGGAAAGAATTTTGCAATTTGCAAACTTACTCCGCCTTTTCAAAGCTTAACATGGAGAAGGCTTTGGAAGCTGCTTCTTCGGATGCCTGGCTGGCAAGCAGGACTCCGGTTTTGGCGCCGTCAATGTCCACAATAAAGTTGTGCTCCATGCCGGTTTCCCCGTCGTATTCATAATATAAATAAGTAATACCTCCGGTGCTTTTATCCTCTAAAACCGTGGCATCCGGGTCGGCATCCACGACTTCACGGTAGGAGTCGGTATAGCCCTCTAAAAGGAAAATGCCGGTCAGAATATCGTTCCCGTCCTTGTCGGAAACGGTGAATTGTCCGTTTTCCTGGCTTAAATCATAGCCTTCTTTCACATTTAAGGTTACTTCGATCTGTTCCCCCGTACTGACATTAAAAGTATAGGACTTGTTGGCGTAGGTGGAGCAGGCGCACAGGAAAAATACGGACATAAGAAGCAGAAGGGATAAGTACTTTCTCATTTTTTTCATGGAAATCTCCTTTTTACATTTTTTTATAATAATATCAGCATAACACGGGATGCACCAAAATGCAAAAGATTGCATGCAATATATGGAAGCAAAATTTTGTTGCAAAATATTGCTTGTAAGTTTCGTTGACAAATGACAGGGAAGCCTTTAAAATTAAGCATTAGCAAAGAGGGAACCGGTATGAAAAAGAAGATAGGGATACACATCGCCATGGTGGTCTGTGCCGCAGTTTTCCTGTTTTCGGCAGGCAAAATTGTATGGACGCTGGCGGAACAATATAAAGAGGATAAGGCATTCTCGGATTTAGCAGCCAAGCTTTCCGAAGTCTCCGGATTTTCGGGGGAGGAAACAGACAGTTCGGATGTGCAGAATACTTCCGGTGCAGAGAACGGGAACGCCGGCAAGGACGGAGCAGGGGACGGAAGTGCAGCGGAGACAGCCACGGGGACTGCTTCGGCGCCCAAAGAAAAGGTGGCAAGAAAACCGAGAACGGTCATGGAAACGGATGCAGCCTCTGGGATGCTGGCACCGTATCTGCCCTTTTATGAGGAAAATCCGGATTTTTACGGCTGGATCTGCATAGACGGCACCAAAGTAAATTATCCGGTGATGTATACGCCCACGGATCCGGAATATTATCTGCGGAGAGCATTCGACGGTTCGGAAGCCCGGAGCGGTACGCCCTTTTTGGATGCTTCCTGCACGGAAGAGGGCAATCTGTATGTGGTATACGGGCACCGCATGAAGAACCGCACCATGTTCGGCACCCTGCCTTATTACGAGAAGAGGGACTACTGGGCAGAGCATCCGTACATTTATTTTGATACCTTATACGAGCAGGGGACCTATGAAATCGTGGCTGCCTTCTACAGCAAGATTTACGAAGAGGGCGAGGCGGGATTCCGTTATTATCAGTATAAAAGTTTAACGGATGAACAGACCTTTGCAGACTTTAAGAAAGGGGTTGAAAAATCAGCCCTGTATAAAACCGATGAAGAGCTTATGTTTGGGGATAAGGTCCTGCTGTTATCCACCTGCAGCTACCACACAAATGAGGGAAGATTTGTGGTGGTGGCGAAAAAACTGACGGAAGAGTAACAGACCTCCGAAACAACCCGGGGTAAGGACCCTGGCACTGTGTGAAAGGAAAAAATGAAAAAGATTGTGATTATAGGAGCCGGACCGGCGGGTCTTACTGCCGGTGTGGAAATTTTGCGGAAAAATTCTCAGTATCAGGTCGTAATATTGGAAGAAAGCGGGTTCATGGGCGGTATTTCCAAAACAGTAAATTGTGACGGAAACCGTATGGATATGGGCGGTCACCGCTTTTTTACCAAAAATAAAAGGGTTATGGACTGGTGGAAGGACATGTTGCCCGCCGATTTTTTGGTGCGGAAAAGGGTGTCCCACATCTATTATCAGAAGCATTTCTTTGACTATCCGGTCAAAATGAATTTCACAACGATTAAAAATTTAGGACTTGTGACCATGCTGCAGGCAGGCTTCAGCTACTTGAAATCCTGCGTCCGGAAACGGAAGGAAAATTCTCTGGAGGATTTTTATATCAACCGTTTCGGGAAAAAACTGTACAGCATTTTTTTTGAAGGATATACGGAAAAACTGTGGGGACGGCATCCCTCGCAGATATCACCGGATTGGGGTGCCCAGCGGGTAAAGGGACTCTCGGTTTCGGCGGTGATAAAGGATATGCTCGGCAAGGTTCTCCACGGCAGAAAAAGAGATGTGGAAACCTCTCTTATTGAGACTTTTTATTATCCGAAATACGGTCCCGGACAGATGTGGGAGGCGGCAGCGGAAACATTCAAATCGCTTGGCGGGGAGATTTGGTGCGGCTGCAAAGTAACAGGACTCATACAGGCAGACGGCAGAATAAGCAGGGTTTCCTATGAGCAGAACGGGGAAACAAAGTACCTGGAGCCGGACACCGTTTTTTCCGGTATGGCGGTAAAGGATCTGGTGGCAGCCATGAACGATGTGCCCGAAAGGATTGGAAAAATTGCTTCCGGACTGCCTTACCGGGATTTTGTGACGGTCGGGCTTTTGGTGGATAAGGCATCCGTAAAAAAGGTATCTTATGGGAAAAAGAATTTCGGTAAAAAGAGGAAAACGGCATTGCTTCCGGACTGTTGGATTTATGTGCAGGAGCGGGCGGTAAAAATGGGCCGCATACAGATATTTAACAACTGGTCGCCCTATCTGGTAAAGGATGCGGAGAACACCGTCTTTCTGGGGCTGGAGTATTTCTGCGAAGAAGGGGACGCTATGTGGAACATGTCCCCGGAAGAATGGCGGAATTTCGGCAGAAAAGAACTGATACAGATGGGCATTCTTTCTTCCGGTGCAAAGGTTCGTCTGTTCCATTGTGAAAAGGTGAAAAAGGCATATCCCGCATATTTTGACACGTATGCGGAAATGCCTAAGCTGCGCCGGTGGCTGGACGGCATCGGAAATCTTTACTGCATCGGCAGAAACGGACAGCACCGGTACAACAATATGGACCATTCCATGCTGACGGCCATGACGGCGGTGGATTGTCTGTTCGATGAAAAGAAGGACAGAAAGGCCATATGGCAGGTCAATACAGAGAAGGAATACCATGAAGAAGGGTGAGGGAAAGTAAGAATATGCTTTCATGTTTTATTGCGGTAATTGTATTTTGCGTCCTGTTCTGGGTTACTTACCTGACCTGCAAGAAAAAAGGACCGGTGGAATTTTCCCGGGGAGAAATTCTGCTGTTTTACATAGCTACCCGGATAGTTCCGCTTTTTATGTTACAGACAAGAAGCAGCCGGAACCTGCTTTGTCTGTCAACGGAATGGATGATTTTAGGACTCCTGTATTTTTATATCAGCCGCAGACGGACAGCGTCTGCACAGAAAAGGGCGCTTGCGTTTTATCTGTTTCAGCCGGGAATTTCCTGCTTTATTCTTTCCGGCAATCTGAAAGCCATGTACCTGACCATGTTTGTACTGACGGTGCTTTGCATGGCGGACAGACTGCTTCAGAAAAAGAACATCGGAAGGGAGGCTTTTTTGCCGGAGTATCTATACGGCGGTGCCGGACTCTTCCTCTGGAATATTGCTACGCAGATTTTTTTGCAGCACGGCAGGGATGTGGGAAATGTGGAAAATATCCCGGTGGCATATATTTTTTCGGTATGTCTTATGGGAATGGCGGTTGTGACGGCGCTGGTGCGGGCGCTTGGCGCCCCGGATGCGGAGGAGCAGCCCGCTGCGGCAACCACACAGACTGCTGCGGCAGCGGGACAACCCGATACGGCAGTGACACTGCCTGCCGCAGCAGTGGAACCTGCAATCCAGGATGTCAGTGACGGTGGGCGGGAACAATCGGCGGCAGCGCTTACACAGACATATGCAGCTGCAAACAGCCGCCTTACGGCAAGGGATTTTTTCTGCATGGCGGCGTTTACCCTGATTTTCGGCATCTGTATCTTTTACCGGCTGGGCAGCCTGCATACCCCGGAAACCTTTGAAACCATAAAGGTGGGGGAAGTGGGAGAAAATGAAATTGTCCTGCAATTTGACGGAGAACAGCCGATTTCCGGAATTTCCGTTTATCTGGGCTATAAGGGAAAGCGGGAAATTTCGTTTTCGGTATATGACAGGAGTACCGATACCTGGGAAATTGTAAAGAGCCGGTACTCGGTGGAGAGTGCGTTTTGCTGGAATAACGTAGAGATTGACCGGACGGTATCTTCCCTGGGAATGGTTCTCATGGAGGATAAGGCACAGATTATGGAAATCGTCTGTCTGGATGATGCGGGAGAGCCGGTTCTTCCCGCCAATGCGGCGGATTATCCGCAGCTTTTTGATGAACAGGAATTGTTTATCAGGGAACCGACTTATTATGATGAAACCATGTTTGATGAAGTATACCACGGCAGGACGGCTTATGAATTCCTGCACGGGCTTTCCATCTATGAAAACACGCACCCGCCTCTGGGAAAAAGCATTATTTCCATAGGAATTGCCCTGTTTGGCATGAATCCCTTCGGCTGGCGTTTTATGTGTGCCCTGTTTGGAACACTGTTAATCCCGCTTATGTACCTGTTTGCCCGGAAAATATTTTGCAGGACGGACATCGCCTGTCTTTCGGCGGTACTTTTAGGGACAGCATTTATGAATACGACATTGTCTCGGATTGCCACCATTGATATTCTGGTTGCGTTCTTTTCGATGCTCATGTTTTTTTGCATGTACGGCTACACACAGGCGCTTTCAGAAAACAAACCGATGTGGCAGCAGAGACTCTGGCTTCTTTCCGGAGGTATTTCCATGGGACTTGCCGTTGCCATCAAGTGGACGGGAGTGTATGCGGCAGCAGGTATTGCTGTTTTGTTTTTCTGGTTTCTGCTTGAACACATCGGAGGGATAAAGGGAATAAAGGAACACAGGAGTTTCCTTGTGAAAACAGGTCTGTGGTGTGTGCTTTGTTTTATCGTTATACCTTTTGGCATTTACACACTTTCCTACCTGCCCTTTGTAAAGGCTTATCCGGACAAGGGACTTTTCGGGCATATGATTGCCAATGCCGCGCTGATGCTTAGTTATCACAGCAGCTGCGTGTTTGACCATCCGTATTCCTCGGAATGGTATCAGTGGCTCTACGGAAGCAAACCGCTTGCCGACAGCAGGGTGTATTTTGCGGACGGCACCGTCAGCGTGGTAATGACCTTCTTAAATCCGCTGCTTGCCGTAGGCGGGCTTATCGCACTGCTTCACCAGTTTTATCTGTGGAAAAGAAAACACTGCCGCAGGGCGCTGTTTTTAATCATTGCCTATGCGTCCATGCTTCTGCCATGGCTTTTCGTACACCGGACGGTTTTTGTTTACCAGTATTTTATCAGTTCGCTTATTTTAGTACCGATGATTGGAAATTCCGTATCCGTAAGCAGGCACAGAAAAAGAAACATACTGGTTCTTTCGGGCATCGGCATTGCACTGTATGTTCTGTATTATCCGGTGCTTACGGGGCAGAGCATCCGTGTGGATTTTGTAAATCAGGTACTGGAAGTGCTGGCTGACTGGAATATTGCTTAGGAGGGAGGACGCTATGAAAACATCTTTCAAAAAAGCTTTGCTTTATACAGGTGTCCTGCTTTTTGTCCTGCTTTCTTATCTTATAAGCAGGGTTTTACGGTTGGAACAAGGAACCGTCCGGTATGTGCGGTATGCCAACCTTTTGTTTCAAATTTCGGGTGTGGTTATTCTGCTGCGGGACTGCCTGCGGAAAAAGGAAAAGAATACCTACACGGAAGAACAGATTACAGGTCTTATTCTTTCCATGGGAATTTTCATGCGCGTGGTTTACCTGCTTTATACACCGCTTACCGTCCGTTCCCATGATTTGTGGGGAATTGACCTGTCGTCGGGAGGGCATGCTTCTTATCTGCTCCTTGCCATGCAGGGGATGCTTCCCCCGGATAATTATCTGCAGTTTTACCAGCAGCCCTTGTACTATTTTGCGGGAGCCTTTTTTTCAAAGCTGCAAAACGGACTTCTCAGCTGTTCGGAAGCGTATTATCTGGTGGATGCGGCCAGGACGGTTTCCTGTACCGCGTCCTGCTTCAGTCTGCTGATTGCCTGTGCCATTTTCAGGGAATGCGGACTTTCGGGAAAGGGTCTGTACCGGGCTTTGCTCCTTGTCTCCTTTTTGCCGGTTTATTTTCTGAGCGGAGGAAGGCTGGGACCGGATGCTCTTTGCGGAATGTTCATGCTTCTGGCATTTCTTTTTACCCTGAAATGGGAAAAGGAAAAGAACTGGAAAAATACGTTGCTTCTGGCGGTTATCTACGGACTTGGCATGATGACCAAGATATCCATGGCAACACTGGCAGTGTTTACGGCGGTGGTTTTTGCGAGGAGTTTCTTTAAGGCATGCAAAACCGGAACATGGAAGGGACTTTTACTAAAATATGCGGTCTTTGGCGCAATCAGTCTGCCGTTGGGACTCTGGTACAGTCTGCGGAATTATCTTCTTTTCAGACAACCGCTCACGTATGTGTTGGAAATGTCCAGGGACAGTGCATTGTATACGGGGGACCGGTCGATTTGGCAGAGATTGTTTTTTTGGGATATCAGGAACCTGTTTACAACTCCCTATGCCAATGTATGGACAGATTACAATCTTCCCGTGTATGCCCTGAAGTCTTCCCTGTTCGGAGAATTTCAGTTTACCTGCTATGGCTGGATACCCGCAATGCTGTTGTTTTTTAACGTCGTACAGGCGCTTTTGTGTATCTGTGCCATGGTGCATTACATAAAATGGAAAGAAAAAGACAGGGAAAGAAATTTCTGCCTTCTGGCGGCGGGAATTCTCTGGATGGGCACGGTGTTTTTTTACCTGCGGTATCCTTTCGGATGCAGCATGGATTTCCGCTATATGTTGTTTCTGCCGGTTCCGGTTGCCGTGCTGTTCGGCCGGTGGGAAGCATTTCATAATGGACATACGGAGGCGGTACAACGGCTGGCCGGGCTTTGGAGCATCGGCTTTGCCATAAGTTCCTGTCTGATGTATGGATAAAACTAAGGTCTTACATGCATGCAAATATATTTATTGTGTGAGGAAGTATAGAAATATACTTTCAGAAAGGGAAAACAATGAAGAAAAAGAAAACCAAGTTATTTTCATGGACGGTGGCATCCGTAGCAGCCCTTACCCTGCTTTGCGGTACATGGGCATCTGCAGCGGTGTCATTGACCTCCGGTGCGGACGGTATTTACCTGCGTAACTCCGGCCAGGAGTATACATTTCAGGTAGACGTTCCCAAGAACCATTTTGTGGCAATCCGCGTGGATGGGGTATATCTTATGGGAGAGAAAGCTCCTGTACAGATAGATATTGAAGTCGGCGGAACCGCACCTGTTGTTACTCCGGCTCCGGAAACACAGGCGCCTTCGTCTACCAAGACCCCGACAACGGAAGTACCGGCAGCAACCACCTATGTAGCGCCTACACCCAGTGAAACGCCTACACCCAGCGAGTCTCCTGTAAATCCCAGCTATGCACCGGAACCTACATCCGGTTCGATCGTTTCCACAGGAGCTAAAAGTGCTGTTTCAGAATTACCTTCCCAGAGCAATGCAATTGAGGCACTGGTAAAGCTGGCAGCACCTGCAGAAGCCAATGCAGAGACCTATTATGCTACCATCGGTCTTCCGGCATCCTATCTGGATACCCTGTCCGACGGCAGCCACACGGTTGTCATGGATTTCGTAGAAGGCAGCGTCAGCACCACCATTACCGTTACATCCGATGCTTCCATGCTTACGAACGGCAACCCTTCCACCGGCGATACCACCCATGTACTTCCTTACGTGCTGCTTGCAGCAGGAAGTGCCTGTGTTCTGGTATTTCTGGCTAAAAAGGAAAAGAAGGAAACAAAATAAAATAAGATTTACCCATTTTTGCATGCAGTTAAGATAATACGGGGTGTCCGGAAACGGATGCCCTGTTTTTATTGCCGAAAACGCAAAAATATGCTATGATAAATACATATTTTTTTCCGTGTTTTGGAAAGGGTGGGGCAGGTCATGCCCGGATATGTTTTTATGAGAAAGAGGTGACGCATGGAAAGTGCGGATTTTAAAGAAGGCGTAATTCTTCCCGACGGGGACTATCTTCCCATGAAGGAAGGACATTTGCATACACTGATGAATGTAACCGGCATACCGGAAGCGAAGCTCTGGGAGATGATTCCCAAGGACGATTCTCCGCTTTTCTGGCTGATTGCCTATACCGGCTGTGTCATCACGGATTTGAATTCCTCCGTGGGAATGAAAATGACGGAGGCACAGAGGGCAACCTATGACAGTCTGGTAACCCGCGGCATTATTACGGACAAATACTATGATATTACCGAGGAGAGAAAGAAAAGAGCGGAGCTGGAAAAGCAGCGTGCCGCAGAATAAAATAAAACGATAGAAAAGGAGATTTTTCTCATGAGTAAAAAGAAAGCAGTTGTTTCCCTGGGACACGAAGCACTCGGTTCCACTACCTTAGAGCAGTTGGATGCCGTTAAAAAGACCGCAAAGGCACTGGCAGATTTAGTAGAGGACGGCTACCAGCTCACCATTACCCACAGCAACGGCCCGCAGGTCAGCATGATTCACAAAGCAATGACCGAGCTGCGCCGTGTTTACATTGATTATACCCCTGCACCTATGTGCGTATGTTCTGCCATGAGCCAGGGTTATGTAGGCTACGATATCCAGAATTCCCTTCGTGCCGAGCTTTTGGACCGTGGTATTGTGAAAACCGTCAGCACTGTTTTAACCCAGGTAACCGTGGACCCCTATGACGAAGCTTTTTATGAGCCGACTAAGAAGATCGGCCGCTATATGTCCAAGGATGATGCGGAAATCGAAATCAAAAAAGGCAATTATGTGGCAGAGGAAGAGGGTAAGGGCTACAGACGTGTGGTAGCGGCGCCTTCCCCCATTGATATTGTAGAAATTGATGCTATAAGGGCGCTTTCCGATGCCGACCAGATTGTCATTGCATGCGGTGGCGGCGGTATTCCCGTGATTCCCCAGAAGCACATCTTAAAGGGGGCATCCGCAGTTATCGAGAAGGACAGCATTGCAGGAAAGTTAGCATCCGATTTACAGGCGGATACGCTGGTTATTCTGACCGGTGTGGATAAGGTTTACAGGAATTTCGGCAAGGACAATCAGGAACCGATTGAAAAGATGACCGTAGCGGAAGCAAAGGCCATGATGGAAGCCGGCGAATTTGAGGCAGGCACCATGCTGCCGAAGATTGAAGCAGCCGTTTCCTATCTGGAAAAAGTACCCGGCGGCAGTGTTCTTATCACCTCCATGGAGCATGTAAAGGATGCCCTGAAGGGAAAGAACGGAACCGTGATTACGGCATAAAAATCATAAAAATAAGGAAGGGCTGCCGCATTAGCAATTTTGCTGAACGGCAGCCCTGTTTTTTGCACATTAGTTAACTCCATAGGAGAAAAGCCCCTGAATTTGACCTTGAGAGAAGAAAAGTGTCACAGAGTCAAAGAAAGAAGTGCCGGACAGAAATTAAATTTGACCCTGAGAGAGGAAAAGTGTTACAGGGTCAAAGAAAAAAGCGCCGGACAGAAATCTGGTTTGACTCAGAGAGGGGAAAAGTGTTACAGGGTCAAAGAAAGAAGCGCCGGACAGAAACCTGGTTTGACCCTGAGAGGGGAAAAGTGTTACAGGGTCAAAGAAAGAAGTGCCGGACAGAAACCTGGTTTGACTCAGAGAGAAGAAAAGTGTTACAGGGTCAAAGAAAGAAGTGCCGGACAGAAATTTAATTTGACTCTATATGTGGAAAGTGGAAAATGAGTCAAAGAAGTACGCGGAGCCCGTAATTTTGGTTTGACCTGAAAGCGAAAAAAACAGAAATGAGTCAAAAATGCGTACTACTTCTGCAGATTTTCCACAGCCTCTTCCAGGCATTCAAAGAATTCCGCAAAGGTCTTCTTACAGCAGGAAGGGTTTTCAATGACAATGCCCTCTGCAAACAAGCCGGTAACGGCAAAGCCCATGGCGAGTCGATGATCGTCATGGGTTTTTATATGGGCAGGTTTCGGTACTCCGGGATAGATGGTTATGGAGTCGGCTCTCTCATCACAACGGATACCCATGGCAGTGAGATTCTCGGTGATGGCACTTAAACGGTCACTTTCCTGTCCACGGATATGACCGATGCCGGTAATGGTAACGGGGCTGTCGGCAAACGGGGCGATGGCGGCAAGAGTAATCGCCTGGTCGGAGCAGGAGGACATGTCCACGGTGAGTCCGTGCAGCCTGCCGGAAGCATGGGAAACAGAGCCGGAAGCATGGGAAGCAGTTTCGGAGCCTGCATCAGCAGACTTTACACCGGCAGACTCTGCACAGGCAGCAGGTCCGGTTATGCAGATGCCTTCATTCGTCCGGGTAACCCGGCAGCCCATTTTTTCAAGGATGTTTAAAAATTCGGTATCGCCCTGCAGGGAATGTTCGGGTACGCCATCCACAATGACACTGCAGCCGGACAGGGCAGCCAGGGCATAAAAATAGCAGGCGGCGGAAACATCCGGTTCAATGGCATAATCCTGTGCCCGGTAAGTCTGCCCGGCTTTTATAAGGAAAGTGTCCGGGGAAGGATGTTCGGTCAAAACGCCGAACTGTTCCATCATACGGCAGGTCATTTCGATATATGCCATGCCGTGTGTACCGGCCACTTTGATTTTCACATCCTCTTTTGCCAGGGGAGCGGCGATTAAAAGAGCGCTTAAAAACTGGCTGCTTTTGTCAATATCAATGGTAAGGTCCGTGTTCTGAAATCCGCGGGCATGCAGAGTAAAGGGGAAAAATCCCTCTTTTTCCGCAAAGGAAATGTCACAGCCGACGGACTGTAAGGCGGAAAGCAACGGTGCCATGGGGCGTTTTTTCATCTGTTCGGAAGCATCTAAAAAGAACTCTCCTTCCGACACACCAAGTACGGCAGACAGAAAGCGTGCGGCGGTGCCGGCGCTTCCCACATACAGGGAGGCTTTCTTTACGGGCAGTCTGCCGGAAAGTCCGTGCACGGAAACTTCACCGGTTTCGGGCCTGGATGCCACATCAAAGGACAAATCCGAAAGACACTGCAAAAAATGGGAAGAATCCTCGGAGAACTGGGCGCCGGTGAGATGGCTTTTTCCGTCGGAAAGCATGGCAAGCAGCAGGGCACGGTTGGTGATGCTCTTGGAGCCGGGAACCTTTACATGTATGGTTTTATGGGAAAAATCGCCTGTCAGGACAGGTACGGGATATTCGGAAATACTTATCATAAAATCTTCATTCCTTCCAAAGATGAAATCTTTGTTCAGTGTATCATGATTTCTCAAAATTGTAACTAATTTTATAGGTATTTCATATAGAAAAAGTCGGTTGTTTTTTATCCCCCGGATACGGTATAATTTTTTTAAATGTGAAAGTCTGCAAACAGATACAGCAGACAAATGAAAACCGGAAAGGATACGAATATGCTGTTTATTGGTGTGGATTTAGGAACCTCCGCAGTAAAGCTTTTACTGATGGACGAAAATGGTAAAATAAAGAAGACGGTTTCCCGGGAATACCCCCTGTATTTCCCGCATCCCGGCTGGTCTGAGCAGAAGCCGGAGGACTGGTACATACAGTCGATGGACGGACTGAAGGAATTGCTTAAGGATGAAAAAAAGGAAGAGGTTGCCGGCATCAGCTTCGGCGGACAGATGCACGGTCTGGTGCTTTTGGACGAAAACGATGAAGTTATCCGTCCCGCTCTTTTGTGGAATGACGGCAGGACCTATGAAGAATGCGATTATCTGAACAATGTAATCGGTAAGGATAAGCTTTCCGAATATACGGCAAACATTTCCTTTACCGGATTTACGGCGCCCAAGATTTTGTGGGTAAAAAATAAAGAACCGGAAAATTTTGCAAGAATTAAGAAAATCATGCTGCCGAAGGATTATCTGGCATACAGGCTGTCCGGTGTGCACTGTACCGATGTTTCCGATGCATCCGGTATGCTCCTCTTTGATGTAAAGAACCGGACCTGGTCCAAAGAGATGTGCGAACTCTGCAGTGTGAAGCCGGAGTGGCTTGCGAATGTTTACGAAAGCTATGAAGTGGTCGGCACCCTGAAAAAAGAGGTAGCGGAGGAATTGGGCATTCCGGCTGCGGCAAAGGTGATTGCCGGAGCGGGTGACAATGCGGCGGCAGCTGTGGGCACCGGCACCGTAGGAGACGGCAGATGCAATATTTCCTTAGGAACCAGCGGTACGATTTTTATTTCCTCCCGGAAGTTCGGTGTGGACAAAAACAATGCCCTGCATTCCTTTGACCATGCGGACGGCACCTATCATCTGATGGGCTGTATGTTATCCGCGGCATCCTGCAACAAATGGTGGATGGATGAAATCCTGAAAACCAAGGAATACGCCAAGGAACAGGAAGGTATTGACAAACTGGGAGAAAACCACGTATTTTTCCTGCCGTATCTCATGGGAGAACGGTCTCCACACAACAATCCCAATGCCAGAGGTACATTTACCGGCATTACCATGGATACCACAAGAGAAGATATGACACAGGCGGTGCTCGAGGGCGTAGCCTTTGCACTGAGGGACTCCCTGGAAGTGGCAAAGAGCCTGGGCATTCCCATTACCCGCACCAAAATCTGCGGCGGTGGTGCCAAGAGTCCGCTGTGGTGTAAGATGATTGCCAATATTTTGAATTTGAAGGTGGACAAAATCGAGAGCGAAGAGGGTCCTGCACTGGGAGCGGCCATGCTGGCAGCGGTAGGCTGCGGTGTTTACGGCAGCGTGGAAGAAATTGCCGAGAAGATGGTGAAGGTAGTGGATACCATTGAGCCGGATCCTTCCATTGCCGCAAAATACGATGAAAAATACGCACAGTTCAAACAGATTTATCCGGCGCTGAAACCGGTATTTGATGTGATAAAATAAGGCGGCGCGTAAGGTTCCGAAACGGATAAAATAAGGCGGCGCGTAAGGTTCCGGAACGGATGAAATAAGGACGGCACCGCGTAAGGTTCCGGAACGGATGAAATAAGGACGGCGGCGCGTAAGGTTCCGGCACAGACGGAATAAGAACAGCACCTCAAAAAGAAAGGATTTGGTGGAAAGATGGAAATTAAAAAAGTTACGGATGCGGCATTCAAAAAATACGGCCGCGTCATCAGCCATGTGGATGTGGCAGAGCTTGTTGCAGTATTAAAAGAAACTCCCATTCCCGCAGATGTGGTTTATGAACCCTCTGTGGAAAGTCTGGAAAAACTGCCTGTAAAGGAAGAATTGTCCAGTGTTATTTACGGAGAAATGCCTATTCAGATCGGTTATTGCAACGGTCATAACAAGAAATTAAACGCCCTGGAATATCACAGAGATTCCGAAATTAACATTGCTGCAGAGGATGCGGTACTGATGCTCGGTTCCCTGCAGGATGTGGAAGCAGATTTTACCTATGATACTTCCAAGGTAGAGGCGTTCTTGGTACCCGCAGGCACTGCAGTGGAAATCTATGCAACCACCCTGCACTATGCACCTTGCCATGTAGAGGACGGTGGCTTCCAGGTAGCGGTTGTTCTTCCGAAGGGCACCAATTACGAGTTAAAAACAACCCATGCCAAGGTAGAAAACGGCAAGGCTCCCAACGAAGATGCCCTGCTTGCGGCAGTCAACAAGTGGTTGATCGGCCATGCGGAAGGCGGACTTCCCGAAGGCTCTTTCTTAGGTCTTAAGGGCGAAAATTTAAGCCTGTAAGTATAACAAAATGAGAGAATAGTAAAAGAAAACAAGGAGGATAAATCCTCTCCTCGCATGAGGATATGCTATGCATGCATAGCAGGATTTTGCTCCGCAAAAACAAGGAGGATAATATTATGAGTAATTTTCCCGAAGTAAAAGTAGGTGTGGTTGCAGTCAGCCGTGACTGTTTCCCCGAAAGCTTATCAGTCAACAGAAGAAAGGCCCTGATGGAGGCCTATACCGCAAAGTTCGGCACCGGTAATGTGTATGAGTGCCCGGTTTGTATCGTAGAAAGCGAAATTCATATGGTACAGGCGCTCGAAGACATCAAAAAAGCAGGCTGCAATGCTCTGTGCGTATATCTCGGAAACTTTGGTCCCGAAATCAGCGAGACATTACTGGCAAAGCATTTTGACGGACCGGCTATGTTCATCGCGGCAGCAGAAGAAAGCCAGAATAACTTAGTTGGCGGCAGAGGCGATGCTTACTGCGGTATGTTAAATGCCAGCTACAACCTAAAACTCCGTAACGTAAAGGCTTATATTCCCGAATATCCCGTTGGCACTGCAGAAGAATGTGCAGACATGCTGCACGACTACTTACCCATTGCAAGAGCCATCATCGGTCTTTCCGATTTAAAGATTATCAGCTTCGGTCCCAGACCGCTTAACTTTTTAGCCTGCAACGCACCCATCAAGCAGCTTTACAATTTAGGCGTGGAAATCGAAGAAAACTCCGAACTTGACCTGTTTGAAGCATTCAACAAGCATGCAGGTGACGAGCGTATTCCCGCAAAGGTTAAGGAAATGGAAGAAGAACTGGGCAAGGGCAACTTAAAGCCGGAAATCCTGCCTAAGCTGGCACAGTACGAACTGACCCTTCTTGACTGGGTAGAACAGCACAGAGGTTACAGAAAGTATGTAGCGATTGCCGGAAAGTGCTGGCCTGCCTTCCAGACACAGTTCGGTTTTGTTCCCTGCTATGTAAACAGCCGTCTGACCGGTATGGGCATCCCCGTATCCTGTGAGGTGGATATTTACGGCTGCTTAAGCGAGTTTATCGGTGCCTGCATCAGTGAGGATGCCGTTACCCTGCTTGACATCAACAACAGCGTTCCCGCTGATATGTACAAAGAATCTATCGAAGGCAAGTTCCCTTATACACACCAGGATACCTTCATGGGCTTCCACTGCGGCAATACCTGCTCCAAGAAGCTGGCATTCTGCAACATGAAGAACCAGATGATTATGGCAAGAAGCCTGCCCGAAGAAGTTACCAACGGTACACTCGAAGGTGACATCATGCCCGGCGACATTACCTTCTACCGTCTGCAGAGTACCGCAGACTGCAAGCTCCGCGCATACATTGCACAGGGCGAGGTACTTCCGGTTGCCACTAAGTCCTTCGGCAGCATCGGCGTATTTGCTATTCCGGAAATGGGCAGATTTTACCGTCACGTTCTGATTGAAAAGAACTTCCCTCACCACGGAGCAGTGGCATTCGGTCACTTCGGTAAAGCGCTGTACGAAGTATTCAAGTACATCGGCGTTCCCATCGAAGACCTTGACTACAACCAGCCCGCAGGCGTAAGATACCCGACCGAAAATCCGTTTGCATAATATCCTTTCGCAAAATACATAGAAAACAAAAGGTGCAGACCTTAACTTCGTCTGCACCTTTTATTTTCTTCAAATTTGACCTAAAGAAGGAAAAAGGCGCACAGGGTCAAAAGAAAAAAAGAAGAAATGAAGGAAAATATGACCCAAAGAAGAGAAGAAGCCAATAGAGTCAAAAGACCAAAGGAAGAAGGAGAGAAAAAGTTGACCTAAGGAAGGGAAGAAGCCAATAGGGTCAAAAGACCAAAGGAAGAAGGAGAGAAAAAGTTGACCTAAGGAAGAGGAGAAGCCAATAGGGTCAACAAAAGGAAAAGGAAAGGGAAAAAATTGACTCAGAAAAGCAAAGAGACAAATAGGGTCAAATTGGAAAAAAATAACTATGGGTGAGAGAACACCCATAGTTATGAGTTCACTTTATTCGCCGTCCGTATAATACAGAACGCCTAAGGTGCCGGGACCGCAGTGGCTGCTGACCACACCGCCGGCTCTGGTAACATAGATATTTTCAAAATAGGACAGGCTCTCTAAGTATTCCTTTACGGGCGCTACAATGTCCTCGCTGCAGCCGGAATGGGTGATGAACACGCAGTTTTTATCGGCAGCAAGCAGCGCTTCTTCCTGGTCTTTGACATATTTCAAAAGCACGGAACCAAGCTGACCGCGGTATTTCTTTGCAACGATCATGGCACCGTCCTTTACCACGATTTCCGGCTTCAGCTTTAAAGTATTGGCAAGCAGGGCGGTAACGGAATTGCAGCGGCCGCCGCGGGACAGATAGGTCAGGGTATCAATGACAAAGCTGGCACTGACGGCAGACCTTCTTTTTTCTACTTTTTCCACAATGGAGGCGGCGCTTTCTCCCGCCATGGAAAGTCTGGCGGCATAAAGAACCTGCAGACCGATACCGGTGGAAAGACTTTGGGAGTCGATGACATGCAGCTTGTTATAACCGGCATCTTCGCCAATCAGACGGACCACGTTGCAGGTAGTGCTCATCTGGGTGGAAATGCCAAAGAAGACAATTTCCCTGCCTTCGTCCATGAAAGGTTTCAAAAGAGAAGAGGCATTGTCGAGGGTGACGGCAGCCGTCTTGGGAGTGGTTTTGTTGGCATCTGCCCATTTGTATATTTCTTCCGGTGTGGTTTCAATGCCGTCAAAGTAGCTGTTTTCTCCCATCACGATACAAAGGGGAATAATGGTAATGTCATACTTTTTAATCAAATCCGCAGACAAATCACAGGTGGAGTCTGCCACAATCTTTACATTCATAGAGTCGGTCCTTTCATTCTTGTTTCAAAATAATGCAATTAGTATACTACTTTATTGCAGAAAAATCAAAGAGGTTTAATGGGCTAAAAACTCTGCTTTGGATAAAGTAAGAGGGAAAAGGGAGCATGATATGGAGCTTGGAAATCAGATTAAACATTACCGGAACAAGGAACGGAACTCCCCCGGACAAAAGTCCGGGGGAGTTCTGCTTGTGGTAATCATGTGATCTATAGAGAGAAGAATGCTTACTCAATCAGTCCGCTGTCCTTTAACAGAAGCTCGATGTCGGTGTCTTTTACTTTCTTTAAGACAACCTTTAACATTTCCTTTTCCTTGAAGGAAAGCTTGGCTTCGGAAATGGGCTTCTTGTCGATAGCATAGTAGCAGGCACGAAGCAGTTCACGCACATCGTACTGGCTGCCCCATACTTCGGGAACGGCACGGTCTACATTAAGCAGGGTGTAAACCGCTTCCATACCGGTACGGATGGAGTACTCGGTGGTGAAGATGGTGTCTCTCGGTGTTTCGGCAAACTGGCCTAAGAAAGCGAAGTTTACAGAGCCCTCGGGTACGACCAGAGGACGGTCGGATTTCTTTCTGGGCTGGAAGAATGCATTGATGAACGGCATGAAGCAGGTCGTGGTGTTGCAGGCATTCTTAGCCAGGTCGTCGATTTCGGAAGTGGGAATACCGATGTGGTAGAGCCATTCCTTGCAGACTTCTTCACCGGTACAGTCGCGCATCGCTTTCTTTACATAGTTGCCTTCCTTGTTGGTGGAAAGAGAGTATACCCAGATTAAAACGGAGTCCTTATTCTGTGTCTTGAACTGGGGCTGACGGTTAATGGTCCAGGAAAGATACCAGTTGTCAGTGCTGTCCTTTACGGTAACGATACCGCCGGTGGTAACTTTGCCCGCTCTCGGGTCTCTCTTACAAATCTTGATAATGTGCTGAATGATCTCTTCGTTGGAGGTTTCCACGGTCGCACTCATCCAGTTCGTTGCTTCAAAGTCATCGCAGAAGTTGTCGGGATCGCCGTATTCGCCGTTTACTGCCTGCTTTGCAATGTTCTTCCAAAGATCCCAGGACTCGCCGGCACCGTTCTTTACACCGGAAAGGTCGGGTTTGTGGGTCTGGTCGCCGTAGCAGGAAGTATCGGTGCAGCAGCCGTTGGTAATGAATACCAGGTCATCCTCGGTCAGGCCGATTTCTTCTTCTTTGCCGTCCTTGAGGTAAACAATCTTTTCGGCAATTTTCTTGTCACCTACGTTTTTAATGATGACGTTTTTCACATT
>ENA-OUUV01000493-OUUV01000493.1-human-gut-metagenome-genome-assembly--contig:-NODE-493-length-24180-cov-4.121948_pt1 | contig 24180 bp, 20 predicted proteins | sample MGYA00237952_ERZ548838 | MGnify/ENA primary metagenome ERZ548838 (study PRJEB26490, sample SAMN05194705) | human gut metagenome | biome: terrestrial biome; feature: human-associated habitat; material... | reverse complement strand
CTGGAACAGCAGATACATACAACACTATTTGTGCGGACGAACCGTGGTGTTCAATTAACGCCGGAAGGAGAAAAGCTCTATACGCATGTATCTGCAGCTATGGTGCAGCTTATGACCGCAGAGGAAGAGCTTACTGATAGTACAGGACTTTCCCATGGAAGTATTGCGATAGGAGCAAGTGAAACTGCGCTGAATATATTTCTTTTGGATAAATTAAAGGCTTTCCATATGAAATATCCGGGAATCAGATTGAAAATATATAATCATTCAACCCCGGAAGCGATAGAAGCTGTAAAAAGTGGTAAAATAGATTTTGCTGTGGTCTCTACACCTGCAGCTGTGGAAATGCCTCTAAAAGCGGTCATGCTGCAGCCTTTTCGAGAAATTTTAGTAGGTGGAACGACATTTACGGCATTAGGAAGTCAGGAACTCTCATTAGAAGAACTGAAGAATTACCCTTTGATATGTCTTGGAAAAGAAACTATGACATTTCGGTTTTACAACAGTCTGTTTCTATCTCATGGACTGGAACTGATGCCGGATACGGAGACTGCGACAACAGATCAGATTCTTCCATTGGTAAAATGTGAACTGGGTCTGGCTTTTCTGCCGGAACCAATGGCAAGAGAGTCTATTAAAAAGCACGAAATAGTGCAGATTTCACTGAAAGAAGACATACCGGAAAGGAATATATGTATGGTATATGACTGGCAGCATCCGCTGAATTCTGCGGCAAGACAGCTCAAAAAGATAATTTTGGAAAGTAAATGAGCAAAAAGGAGATTAGAAGAATCATGAGCAAAGTAAAGATTATTAAGAAAAATGATGAATATTCACTGGAATATAATATAGGTGATATCTGTGAAGTGACAGGGACATGGTATGGTGGTGTGCATATCACAGGAAAGTCTGGAATACCGGTATCTCTGGATAAGGAAGAGTATATGGAGTTAAGTACAGAGCCGGAAGCACCACAGGAGAATGTCCCTGACAGAGATATTCATGTAGGAGACATTGTGCAGCATTTTAAGAGAGAGTGGGTGTCAGCTCAGACCTCAGAATATCTGTATAAGGTGCTGGCTTTTGCACAGCATACAGAGACAGGAGAAAGACTGGTTATTTATCAGGCAATGTATACGCCATTTAAGATATGCGCCAGACCATACGCCATGTTCATGAGCGAAGTGGATCATGAGAAGTACCCGGATGTGAAGCAGAAGTACCGTTTTGAGAAAATCTCATCATAAAGATATTGACATTCTGCCCTTTCCTGTTTATAATGAATTCATATTAATCATACTAATCAAGTAGGAAAAGAAGAGATTAACTGAAAGGCAGCGTGTCATTTATGAGAGAAATTATGTGCTTTGGCGATTCTAATACATACGGATATATACCTGGTGGAGAAGGAAGATACCCATGGGAAGTAAGATGGACAGGGATTCTTGCGGACAGACTTTATCAGGAGGGCATTCGCGTTACAGAGGAAGGGTTATGTGGAAGAACTACCGTATTTGAGGATGAGCTGCGCGATAACCGTAAGGGTAGCGATCTGCTTCCTGCTCTTCTTGAGAGTCACAAGCCCTTAGATACAGTCATCATCATGTTGGGAACGAATGATTGTAAGACATATTATCATGCACCGGCAGAGGTCATTGGTAAAGGAATCGAGAAGCTGATCAGACAGGTAAGACAGGCAGATGAGAGTATCAAGATATTGCTGATATCCCCTATTCTGCTGGGTGAAGAGGTATGGAAGTCACAGTTTGACCCTGAGTTTGATACAGAATCAGTCAACACTTCCAAGAAGTTGAAAGCAGTTTATCAGAAGATAGCAATAGAACAGGGAACAGACTTCCTTGCTGCTTCTGATTATGCCAAGCCAAGTCCCATAGATCAGGAGCATCTGGATGAGGAAGGACATAGAAGGCTGGCAGAAGCCGTTTATCATAAACTGGCTAAGATGCAGCTTGGTACAGGTGCGGCATAATGGATAGAAAGACAGTTTGTAAAGAGGCTTTTCTTCATGCACTGCCCATTATGGGTAGTTATTTCTTTGTCAGCATGGCATATGGGCTGATGATGCAGGAGGCAGGTTTTGGCTGGGGCTGGTCACTGCATACCAGTCTGACTGTGTATACAGGTGCGTTTCAGTTCGTACTGGTGACTTTCCTAAGCAGTGGGGCATCCTTTCTTACCATTGCCCTGACGGCATTGTTCATGAACAGCAGACAGTTCTTCTATGGAATAACGTTTGTAGAGGACTTTAAGCAGATGGATGCAGGAGCCGGTAAGAACAAGCTCATCGCAGTAGCAGTATGTGCAGGGCTTCATCTGTGGAAGAAGAATACCCTGCTCAGTATTATAGGAAGCACTGCCGTTTATATGATTCTGGTGGTAGTCTGCCCCTGAATCAGGGTCGGAAGAGCGGTGAAGCTCTGTACCATCAGCCTTGGATTCTCCAGCTTATGAAGCATCATGCGCCCTGCCTGAATACCGATGTCATACATGTTGATGTCGATGACAGTAGGCTGTGGCGTAATGATCTTTGAATACGGATATATATCAAATGTCAATAATCCGATATCATCTGGAATGGAGAAAGACAGGTCACGAAGTGCATTGACAACACCCAGCGCAAGCAGATTGTTTTCGCAGACAATGGCTTGCGGCTTCGGGAGCTTCTGCAGCATAGTACGGGTGACTTCATAAGCGCCTTCCTGAGTATTATTTGTATAACCGATATTTTCGCGGGTGATATATTCCTTATGATGTATCATCCCTTTTTTAAACCCTTTGAGCCTCTGATTGGAGATAGCATCATTTCTTCGGCCGGCAATGAAGAAGACATTGGTATAACCACATTCGCAAATATGGTCTGCTGCATATTCGCCGGCAAGAGTGTGGTCGGTATCAATCCAGCAGAGTCTGGTCTCAAAATCCGGGTGTCCGATAATAATATGAGGAATTTCTTCCTCCAATAAATGCTTCGCTAACGTTTCGTTTACGATGGAACCATGAATAATGAGTCCATCTGCGGAACGTTTTTTGATTTCCACGATTGCCCGTTCACCGGGATAGGATTCTTCAGAGGTATCTACCAGCGACATCATGTAATGATGTGAGGTCAGTTCATGGTAAACACCACACATAATGTCGAACATATGAGGATTCTCATAAGCGATATCTTTTCCAAGAGTGGACAGGTACACGATATTTTTGGCTTGTCCTTTGGCGAAGCTGACAGCGCGTGAGTTAGGAATATAATGTAGTTCTTTAATTGCAGCGTTGACTCTGGCGGTTGTCTCAGCAGAGATCGTAGGGTTGTTATTAATGACCTTTGACACAGTGGAAGTAGAAACACCTGCCTTGGAAGCAACATCTGAAATCGTGACTGACATAACGATATCTCCTTTCATTTGAAAAATCGACAAATCTTAAAATCTAGTATAGCGGTTTCTTAACAAAAGTCAATTGCAATCACACAAAAACATTGTAAAACTGATATTTTGCAGATATGATGAAAATACAAAAGGACATGATTCACATGACTTTTAGGAAAAGTTTCGTAGAAAGATAAAGAAAATGGGAGGTTGGAAAATGAAAAGAAAATTAGCAGCAGCATGTATCAGTATGTGTATGGTTTCCTCTTTATTAGCAGGTTGTGGAAGCAGTGAGCAGACTGTACAGAATCAGAGTGAGCAGACACAGAACAGTGAGAAAACACAGGAAGAAGTCAAAACAGAAGAAACGACACAGGTGTCAGAAAATAGTGATAATAACAGCAATGATGCAATTGCCAATCTGATTGCAGCTACAGATGCGCCGGTTGATCTGACATTATGGTGTGCTGAGACAGAAGAATATCAGACAGTTATGGCACAGCTTGTAGATGAATTTAAGAATACTTATCCTGATGTGCAATTTAATATTACAATTGGCGCAGAGTCTGAGGCGAACTGCAAGGATGATGTATTGAAGGATGTGGAATCCGCAGCGGATGTATTCGTATTTGCAGATGATCAGCTGACAGATCTGGTAAATGCAGGAGCATTGCAGAGTGTAGATGCTGTTTTTACATATGATCCTAAGACTGCAAATGCAGCGTCTACAGTAGAAGCCGCTTCTGTAGATGGTAAGCTGTATGCTTATCCGCTGACAGCGTCTAATGGTTATTTCCTGTTTTATAATTCGGATTATCTGACAGAAGAAGATGTGTCATCCTGGGATAATCTGCTGGCAGCAGCCCAGAAGCAGGGTAAGACAGTTGGTATGGAAGTATCCGGTGCATGGTATTTATATGGATTCTTCGCGGGTGCCGGACTGGAAATGTACGGACAGGATGATGGAACAAATTACTGTAACTGGAATGCAACAGATACGAAGTATACAGGGGCAGCAGTTGCAGAAGCCGTAACGGATATCTGCAAGAGCAGTGCCATGGTGAATTGTGTTAATGAAGATGCACAGGCATTTGCACTGAATGGTCAGATGATAGCAGACGTAAATGGGACATGGGCAACAACTGGTTTTATGGAGGCATATGGTGATGGATATGCTGCAACGAAACTGCCTGCCTTTACTGTCAATGGAGATGAGGTACAGATGGGGTCTTTTGCAGGATATAAATTCGTTGGAGTGAATGCATATTCCAGGAATACAGGCTGGGCTATGCTGCTGGCAGAATATATTACAAGTCAGAACAGCCAGGAAGCAATCGGTGTTGCTACAGGTGAAGGACCTTCTAACCTGAATGCAGCAGCTTCTGATAAAATCGCCTCAGCTCCTGCACTTGCTGCACTGGCACAACAGTCTGCCTATGCGGATCTGCAAAGAGTCGGCAATGCATACTGGGACCCGGCTGCAACCTTGGGTCAGGCGCTGGCAGAAGGCAATTATACAGATGTACAGTCACTTCTGGATGAAGCTGTAGAGGGTATCACACAACCAGTTACAAATTAAGGATGCGGTATCATGAAGAAATTGTTGGAAATATGTAAGAATGGAGATGCCGCAACGCGGCTCTCCATGATTATTATGGGAGCAGGCTATTGTGCCAGAGGACAATATGCCAAGGGAATCATTATGACAGTGATAGAAGTACTGTTCTTTCTGTTCACATTTCGTTTCTCCTGGCAGTATATCTGTAAATTAAATACGTTGGGTACAGTACAGAGAGAAGAATACCTGGATCTGACTACGTTGCAAAAGACAGTGAATGATTATGATAATTCCCTGTTGATTCTTCTGTGCGGTATTATTGGAATTCTGTTTATCGCTGCCTTTATTGCTTTGTATATCAGCAATCTAAGGGCAGTTTATGAATTACAGAAGCAGGAATCAGAAGGTAAGCATATTAATTCATTCAGGGAAGACTGTAGGGAGCTGATCAATGCTAAATTTCATATTACACTGCTTACTTTGCCGGGTATAGGTGTATTGCTGGTCAATATCATTCCTATCCTGTTCATGATAGCCATTGCATTTACCAATTATGACATGAATCATCAGCCCCCCACATATCTGTTTACCTGGGTGGGACTGGATAATTTCAGGGAATTGTTTACTTCCACATCAACAGTTACTTTTGGTTATGCATTTATCAGGATTCTGGTCTGGACGCTGATCTGGGCATTTCTAGCCACTTTTACGACCTATTTTGGTGGAATCCTGCTTGCCAAACTCATTAATGACAAGACTGTCAGGTGGAAAAAGATGTGGAGAAGCCTGTTTGTCGTGACAATAGCGATTCCACAGTTCGTTACTTTATTATTAGTCGGTAAGATGTTTGGAGATTATGGTATTGTCAACAGTATCTGCAGCAAAATCGGATTGACGCAGGTGTTACAGAACCTGTCTCTTATACACATCTGACGCTGCCGACGCAGGTGTTACAGAACCTTGGACTGGTTGGAAAGGGGCTTTCTTATATTCCCTTTTTATCCAAGCCTGGCTGGGCGCATGTCATGATCGTGTTAATCAATATCTGGGTGGGTGTACCGTATCAGATGCTGAGTGCCACGGGAATCCTTCTCAATATTCCAGAGGAACAGCTGGAGAGTGCAAGGATAGACGGCGCCAATGAAGCACAGATTTTCCGCAAGATCACAATGCCGTATATGCTGTTCGTGACAGGCCCTTCACTGATTACAGCTTTTATCGGCAATATCAATAATTTTAATGTCATATATCTTCTGACCAGTGACTATGTAACGGGCAATATGCGTTATGCCAATTCCAATGCAAAAGAAGTAGATCTGCTGGTGACGTGGCTCTTTACATTAACGAATGACTATTCCAATTATAAGATGGCATCAGTTATTGGAATATGCGTTTTTGTACTGTGTGCGGTATTTACTTTGATTGGATTTACCAGAATGATTGCCGGTAACAGAGAGGAGGAATTCCAGTAAATGAAAAGAAAATGCAAAATAATCGGAAAACATCTTCTGCTGGCTTTTCTCGCCTTTATATGGCTGATTCCAATTATCTGGTTATTTGTGACGTCGCTGAGTGGCTATAAAGGCATCAATACCATGCATTTTTTCCCGACTAAATGGACGTGGGATAATTATGCACAGCTGTTCTTCAGACCGGATACGGTGGCGAATTTTCCAGCGTGGTTTCGCAATTCCATGATAATAGGCTGCTGTACGTGTGTCATTTCTACCTTTTTGGTATTGATGGTGGCATATGCGATGAGTTGTATGCGTTTCCCAATGCGTAAGCCGCTTATGAGTTTCGCAATTATCCTGAATATGTTTCCGGGAGTATTGTCCATGATCGCCATCTTCTTTGTCATGAAGCTGATAGGGCTGACAGACAGTATGCTGGGACTTATCATCATATATTCAGCGGGTTCGGGACTTGGCTATCTGATCTGTAAGGGATTTTTTGATACGATACCGGCGTCGCTTAGAGAGTCTGCAACACTGGAAGGTGCATCGCAGTTATGTATTTTTACCAGAATCGTGATTCCACTGTCCAAACCCATTATTGTATATACGGTTATTAATTCTTTCCTGACACCATGGATGGATTTTGTTATGGCGAAGCTGATGATCCGTTCCAAGAATCCTACAGACTGGACAGTTGCCATGGGGCTTTTTAATCTGGTGCAGAGAACGCTGGTAGGAGACTACTTCTCCGTATTCTGTGCAGGCGGCATTATTGTAGCAATTCCAATCTCCATTCTGTTTCTGCTGATGCAGAAGTTCTATGTTGATGGAATTACAGGTGGAGCGGTGAAAGGATAGGATATGAATAAGGAAGCGATTTTACATATACCTCTTTCGCAGTATGCATATGCAACTGGGGAAAAAGACATTACGATCAGGCTGCGTGCAGCAAAGGGAGATCTGTGCAGCTGTCAGCTTTATTATGGAGACCGGGTAGACCAAAGTCCTGTAATCAGAATGACAAATATAAAAATGACACTTGTGTCAAGTGATGACTTGTTTGACTATTATGAAACCAGACTTAACAATATTTATCCAAGATTGTGTTATTACTTTGCATTGGAAGATGGCTGCCAGAGACAATATTATTATGAAAGAGGATTCTGTACACAGATAGGCTACAACAGAACAGAGTATTTTCAGTTCCCGTATATCCGCAGAGAGGACATTATCAGTCCACCGGCGTGGGCACAGGATCTGATTATGTATCAGATATTTCCAGATAGCTTTGCCACGGAAAAAGGCAGTATTGTTAAAATGGCGAAATCTATTGAAACAGGGGATGGCATGATATCTGCTAACAGACTTGGAGGAACCATACAGGGAATCAGTGAGAATATAGAGTATATCAGAGAGCTTGGAATCAATTGCATCTATCTGAATCCGGTATTTATGGCAAATTCCTATCACAAATACGATACAGCCGATTATTTTATGGTCGATGCCTGTATGGGAACGCTGGAAGAGCTTAAAGAAATGGTTGCTATTTGTCATAGAAATCACATCAGGGTGATTCTGGATGGAGTGTTCAATCATTGTGGACCTGATTTCTTTGCTTTCAGGGATGTATTAACATATGGCAGCAAGTCACGGTATTATGACTGGTTCTATGATATGCCGGAGCCGGTATGTTACAAGGAACCGCCGGATTATGCGGCTTTTGCCTATGTAAAAGAGATGCCTAAGCTCAACACTTCCAATCCAAAGCTTGAGAAATATCTGATAGATGTAGGAACATACTGGATCAGAGAAGCAGATATTGATGGATGGCGGCTGGATGTGGCAAATGAGGTGAACCATGATTTCTGGAGGCATTTTAAGACAGCTGTAAAAGCCGTAAAACCCCAGTTTTTCTTGATTGGTGAGATATGGGAGGATGCCGGAGTATGGCTTCTTGGAGATCAGTTTGATTCAACGATGAATTATCGTTTTTCTTATCTGTGCAAGGATTTCTTCGCAACGAGGACGATGACGGTATCAGAATTTGATGCACAGATGCATAAGATGATTATGAGATATCCAGAGCAGGTGAGCCTGGTACAGATGAATTTTCTTGATACACATGATGTTCCCAGATTTCTTTCTTATTGTGTGGGAGACAGGAGACGGTTGAGGCTGGCATATTTTTATCTCTTTATGGGGTATGGAGTTCCTTCGGTATTCTATGGAGATGAGTATTATATTGAAGGAGAGACAGAGAATGCATATCGTAGTCCGATGCCCTGGGGCAGTGAGGATAATTGCTATGATATTTTGAGGGAATATGCGCAGATCAGAAGGGAACACAGTGCAATTCGTAACGGAACATATAGAACAGTACTATGTCAGGATGAGAAGGGCTTATATCTGTTCCTGAGAGAAAATGAACAGGAGAAAATACTGATTGCTTTGAACAATTCAGATGAAGAACAGGAGATATCAGATAAAGCATGGAGAATCCCACCGATGCAGGGGGATATCAGAATATTGTAAGGCAGTATGTAAAGGGCGCACTTTTTGGTGCGCTTTTTCATATTCTGTTCATATAAGGCAATCTATGTATACAGAATGGGGAAGGGATATGGATTATGGAGCAAAAGAAGCATCCTGTATTCCACAGGTGACACTTAGAGATCCAAGATTGACAGGACAGGGGGTGTTAATTGCTGTTTTAGACAGTGGGATTGACTATTTCTTAACAGAATTTCAAAATGCGGTTGGAACAACCCGTATTCTGACGTTATGGGATCAATCAGCGATTCCGGATGTAGAACACAACCGACTGCCTCCTGAGGGGTATACAGAAGGGGTATTGTATACAAGAGACGAGATTAACGAAGCTTTGGCAGCAGGCAGCAGACAGGCAGGACTTGCCATTGTGCCCCAGCAGGATATATCAGGTCATGGAACAGCAGTAGCTGCCTTGGCAGCCGGTTCCCAGTCAGGTGTGGCAGCGCAGGCACAGCTAGTTGTGGTGAAGCTGGGGAATCCTCTGGCTGAGTCTTTTCCAAGAACCACACAATTGATGAGAGGTATCTCTTATGCAGTGAATCTGGGAGTAGAATTAAATATGCCTGTGGTCGTGAATCTAAGCTTTGGCAATACATATGGAGATCACCGTGGGGAATCCCTGCTTGAAAGATTCATAGACAATGCTTCGGAGATAGGCAGAACAGCTATTATAATAGGAAGTGGGAATGAAGGGGCTTCCAATGGCCACACCGCAGGAATTGCCCTTACGCAGAAGAACATAGAACTGGCAGTAGCAGCATATGAAACAGGGTTGAGTATTCAGATCTGGAAGCATCCCAATGATGATTTTGGACTGGTGGTACGTTCACCGGGAGGAGAGGAGGTGCAGCTGGAGACAAGGAGAATAGCCACGATAAGGAGTACCCTGGAACAGACACAGCTGCTGTGCTATATTGGCGAACCTCTGCCTTATTCAGTGAATCAGGAGATCTATATTGATATGATTCCTGTGGGCAGATATATCAATGAAGGAGTATGGAATCTGGTATTGACGCCCCGAAATGTGGTGACAGGGGAGTATCGGATGTTTCTGCCAAGCTATGCGGCAAGGAATACAGGAACCGGCTTTTTCCTGCCAACCCCGGAGGTAACGCTGACGATTCCATCTACTTCACTCAGGGCAATCACTGTGGGCGCTTATGATACAAGAACTTCAGCGTATGCGGATTTCTCAGGCAGAGGGTATGTATATCGCTATGAAGAGGGACGTGCGGGCGAGGATGGTCTGCCTTTTGGAACTGCATTCAGCAAGCCGGATCTCGTTGCTCCCGGAGTAAATCTGACTGTGCCAATACCGGATAGTGGTACGCAGCAGGTATCGGGAACTTCCTTCGCAACCCCTATAGTCAGTGGCAGCGCAGCACTCCTGATGGAATGGGGCATAGTCAGAGGCAATGATCCTTACCTGTATGGGCAGAAACTCAAGGCATATATGATCAATGGAGCAAAGAAACTGCCAGGTTTTGGCAGATATCCTAATGACATGGTAGGATGGGGGGCATTGTGCGTAGCAAATAGTTTGCCTTGAATCTCATATGAATTGCATGTTATAATTGACATAAGACAATTGATGTAAAATGCATATAGAATAGAAGGGGAATTATAAATATGCTGAATATAGCCTTTTGCGATGATGACAAGGAGATTTTGAACCAACTGCAGAATCTTCTGAATCAGTATCGTAAAGATAAAAATGTGTCAATTCAATGTCTGGCATTCCAGAGTCCGATGGAGCTGCTTGCCCAGATCGAAGCAGGGGGGCGTTTTGACATTCTGTTTCTGGATGTTATTATGCCCGGTGAGAATGGAATCCATGTGGCAGGAGAAATCAGGAAGTATGATGAGACTATGAAGATAATTTTTCTGACATCATCTGCTGAATTTGCAGTGCAATCCTACACGGTGGGGGCATATTTCTATCAGCTTAAGCCTATCTGGGCAGAGAGCTTCTTCCGCCTGATGGATGCAGTCACTTCAGAATGTGAGAAAGAGCAGGAGAATGCTCTGGTGCTGTGCTGTAAGAGCGGTATCACCAGAATTAATCTGAGCAAGCTGGAGTATTGTGAGGTAATAGGACGTACCTTGACATTTCATCTGGAGAATGGGCAGGTGCTGGAGAGCAGCGGCAGTCTGGATGAGCTGAGCAGCCAGCTGGCACCATACCATAATTTTCTCCGCCCGCACAGATCATTTCTGATCAATATGGAATACATACAGAACATATCAAACAGGGCAATCACAATGACAAGTCATGTACAGATTCCTGTTCCACACGGAAAATGCTCTGATATCAAGAATGTATATCTGGAGTACGTATTTGACAGAAAGCAGGTTGTTATATCATGACAGATGTTATTTATTTATTGAACAGTGCTTCGGTAGGAATCTTTGGCATGATATTATCTGCATCTTTTTGTGATATTGTCTGGACGAAGCGCAAACGTATCAGTCTTGTGGTTAGTATGTTTATGATTCTGCTGATTCAGGCAATCATCTATCAGCAGACAAGCTCTGATATGGTCAGGTATCTGTATCCGCTTGTTACACATGCGCCATTGGCAGTAGTGCTTTGTATTATGAATCGTGAATGGCTGTGGCCGACCATTTCAGTCCTGACAGCGTATCTGTGCTGTCAGCTAAGAAGATGGATTGCACTGGCAATCGTAGCGGTGATTCCAGAAATCTATGCAGGGCAGGACATGGCTGAATTAATCGTGACTTTTCCTTTATTACTGTTCCTGATATGGTTCGTATCGCCAGCGGTGCGTATACTTGCCCGGGAAACGAAGAGGCTTCAGCTTCAATTTGGAGTGATTCCCCTGTTAGGATATGGATTTGATTACCTGACACGTGTTTATACGGATTCCTTGTCAAAGGGCACGACTCTTGCAGTAGAATTTATGCCCTTTGTATGCAGCGGGGCGTATCTGTTCTTTGTACTGCGTACCTCCAGGGAGAAGAAAATCCGCAATGAGCTGGAACAGACGCAGGGAATATTGAATCTACAGGTCGCACAGGCAGTCAGGGAGATAGACTCCTTGCGGGAATCACAGAAGAGTGCCAGTACCTATCGTCATGATCTGCGTCATCATATGCAATATCTGTCAGCCTGCATGGAAAATGACAGACTGGATCAGGCAAAGAATTATATTCATGAAGTCTGCTCGGAAATTGATGCTTACAAAGTTCAGAATTATTGTGAGAATGAAACAGCCAATCTGATTTTGTCGGCTTTTGCTGATAAAGCACATAAGAGGGACATATCAATGGAGATAAAGGCGCAGATTCCAACCATGCCCGCTGTATCAGAGAGTGATTTGTGTGTGTTATTGTCCAATGCTCTGGAAAATGCATTACATGCCTGTATGCAGGTGCAGGCAAAAGGGTTGCCGGCAGCCATAGATGTTATGGCATATCAGCAGAAAGATACATTTTTTATCCAGATCAGGAATTCCTGTGAGGAAAATGTGGAATTTGTAAATGAAATTCCAGTGACCAGACGGGCGGGACACGGGATTGGTGTACGTAGTATATGTGCAGTAGTAGAGCGTTATGGGGGTCTTTATTCTTTCAGCGCTGCGAATGGACAGTTTATTTTAAGGGTTTCATTATAAAAACAGGGTAAAACCTGTTTTTTTTATGCAGTAAACATAATTTGCCTGTCGATTCAATGCATTTTGCGGTCGATTCATGACAGAGTCCACAATTATCTGTCAAAGTGCGTTACAATACACTCATACAAATAAAGAAAACCCGAAAAGGGGAAGGAGAGGTAAAATTATGAAGAAAAAATTAGTTGGTTTGATGTTAAGTGGTATGTTGGTATTGTCATTAGCAGCTTGTGGCGGCGATGATGCAGCGGCAGACAGCACAACTGTATCTACACAGGCAGAGGTAAGCACAACATCAGATACTGTGGCAGAAGAAGTAACGACAGAAGAAGTAACGACAGAAGAAGTAACAGTTGATGATTCAACAGACAGTGAAGCAGCAGACAGTGATGGAATCCTGTACCACCTGACAATGGAGGAGATACCTGACCTGGCAGATACGACCTGGGATTTTGCAGGCGGTATGATTGATGGTACAGAGATGACAGAGGATGAGTTTAACACAGCATTGTCATCTACTTATGGTGGACAGCTTTCCTTTGTATTTGATGGAAATGGAAATGCACAGATGGTACAGGGCGGAGGTTCTCTCAATGGAACCTATGAGGTCAGAGATGACGGACTTGTAGCGGTAGTTTTTGATAATAATGGAAGTGACCTGATATATGCCTGCTTCTTCACAGATATGGATGGATTGACGATGATAGCTCTTTCTGATGAATCAGGGAATAATGGAGTTTATTTCGTACAGCAGTAATTGAAAGGAGCACTGCATGGAAATTCTGATTATTGTTATTCTGCTGATTGCATTGTTTCCTTTTTGGGTGGTTTCAACCCGGCGCAGACTGACAGTAATGAATGAAAATGTTGAAAGTGCCGTAAATCAGATTGGGGTACAGCTTTCTTCACGCTATGATATGTTGGCAGCTGCTTTGAATCAGGCAAAAGACTATGATGTCCGTACGGCATGTAATCTGATTGCCAAGGTGAACTTTCACAGATGCGTCATTACATCAGTATCTACAACAGGTGAAGTCATGGAGCAGGAAAAGATGATTCAATCTGTACTGGAGGAGCTGGAGAAAATGGTCAGACAGCATCCCGAGATAAATGAGAATAAGGACTACAGCAAATTCATGGAAGCTGTAGACAGCTATGGACGGATGCTGCAGACCAGTACTCTCATCTATAATGATTCTGTTACCAAATTCAACAGAGCTGTCTGTATGATGCCTGCAAAACTGATTGCGGGCATCATGGGATTCCAACAGTGCAGTTATCTGGAAAATATCAGATGTAAGTAATTGCGAAACGGGTATAAAGCGTGGCACGAATTGTACAGCTTTTACAATGCAACACAGGCCACTCTCGCTACGCTGCAGCTCGTAGCAGTACATAAGGCGCTAAAATACAGCGCCTAAGTACCGACGGCTGTACAGTGCCTGCTTATGCATTTGTGAAAGCCATACAATTCTGTATGCATAAAATTGCGTTTCGCAGATACCGGAATGAGATGAATAGAAGGGATAAGGTAAACATGAAAAGAGAAAAATGGTTGACGTTAGGACTTATTGTTGCACTTGTTATGTCACCGGTTACAGATGTATATGCACAGGAAAGTAATGGCACATATGAGACTGTTGGAAGTGGAGATTATGAAGAATCCCAGGTTGATGATAACCGTAATAAAGAAAGTGATGCAAAAGATGGGGCAGCAGAAAATAGAAATATAGCAACAGTCAGTAATGAAGGAATAGTAGGTGAAACAGGGAAAAATACTACAGTTACGGGTGATGTAACAACAACAGGTGAGACATCCGATGGTGTTACAGCTGATGGTAGTAATACAAAAGTGACAGTGAAGGGCAATGTAACCGTAAGTGGTACAGGAAGTGCCGGAGTCAGTGCCAATAACAATGCCACAGTAGAAGTTACTGGCAATGTGGAAGCAAAAGGTGATAACCAGACTCATGAAGGACAAACAGGTGGTACTTATATTGATAAGTGGGCAGATGGAGTAGAGGCAGATAATGGTTCCAAAGTAACCGTAGATGGAAATGTTACTTCCCAAAAAGGCTGGGCTATTGATTCCCATGGATCAGATGTGACTGTAAATGGTGATGTACATTCTGAGAAAGGGTCAGCAATCAATGCAAGAAAAGGCAGTACCATCACAATTGATGGAAGCGTGTCTTCCAATGCTGGAATAACATTAGGTGGCATAATAGAAACGACTGAAAGTACTATTAAAATTACCAAGGACGTTACAGCTAAGAACGCTTGGGGGATATTAGCAGGGTCAGAAGCGGATATAGAAGTAGGCGGTAATATATCATCTGAAAAAGAAGCTGTTTATATTGCAGGCAAGGATGCATTGATTGTAGTAGATGGTAATGTCTATTCCACAAAAGGCTGTGCTATGGATATATTGGAGCAGGCAGAAGCAACTGTAAAGGGTGATGTATCAGGAAATAAACTGGCAATCTGGATGGATAACAGTTCCAAGCTTCAGGCATTAGGAAAAATCAGCTCAAATGATGTAGGTATCCTTCTTAGTCTATATGGTGACCAGGGAACAGGCGAACTTGAACTTGGTACAATAGATGCCCAGACTGCTATTAGTATTAATTATGGAGAATATAAAGATATAGATAAAATCCTGGCAGCTCTGCCTGAAATGACAGTTTACAAGATGAATGCAGATACTTTACTGCGTCTGTATACAGAAAGTGAAGGGCTTAGTTTAAAAGAAGCGAGTAATTTAGCTGAAAAGATCTTAATGGAAAAGCTCCAATATGCCATTAGAAAACAGGATACCTCCAATGGTAAGATAAATATTGCAGACGAATTAACCAAAGCAAAGGAAGGTCAGACATTGACATTCAGTGTTGTGGCAAATGATGGCTATGAGGTTGATAGTGTAAGTGCAGGCAGAGAAAATATACCTGTAATCAAAAACGACAATGGTACTTATTCGATAACAGTACCAAAGGGTGGCGGTGTCAATATCTCTGCGATTTTCAAGTCAATTAAGCAGGATCAGACCACGGATCCAACACCAACCCCGAATCCGACACCAACACCTGGTACAGTAACACCGTCAGCTTCACAGCAAACATCCATACTGACAGTTGCAGAGGATACAGAAATCGTGGTAATTCCACAGACCTGGTATTCTACGAAACAGCAGGAGTTCCAGCAGGTAGTTAATACAATTCCACAGAATGGTGTCTGCATTCTGGAGGCAGATGATCTGATCAGCTTTAATCGTAAGACTTTTGCGGCATTCAGTAACAGAACAGATATAACATATGTTATAATATATAAATGGAACGGCAATACATATCAGACAGTGATTCCAGCCGGCTACCCGGTAATGGATCTGTTGAATGAGGATGGATATTGTGGCTGTCTGTATCTGAATTCTGTATTCGGTTCTACTTTAATAGATTAAAGGAGAAGAAGCATTATGGGTTTATTTACGAATAATAAGAAGCTTTGTCCTGTATGTGGAAAGCCTACCCCGCGTCTTCTGGCGACAACTGTAGAAGGTATGCCTATCTGCAAGGAATGTGCAGCCAAGGTTGACCTGCCTTCAGGGTTAGTGGATAAGATGGATGTCAAGAGTTTTGTACAGTACGTGAATTACTATGATGATAATCAGGTATTGAGGGATGTGTTCAAGGAGGATTACCGTTATGATTTCGGATTCCTTAGCGGAGCACTGGTACTGGACACTGCACACAGGCTGTTTCGTTTAAGCGGCATAGATACAGCCTTGGTCATGGAATCCAATAATCTGAAGAATTTCAGGATTCTGGAAGATAACGCGCCTCTGTTTGAGGGAGATGCGAATGGACTGAAATGTCATACGAGCAAAGTGCCTGAGCGTGTAAAAGAGATGGAACCACAGATCGAACAGTTCATGAGAGAGCGACGCGACTATGAGTGGAGAGAAGAAAGACGGGAAGAGATGGAGAGGCAGCAGAACGCCAACAGACCTAACCAGGCACTGCCGCCGGTACTTAATTCTGATTCAGGCTCTACTGTAAGAATGTCAGAGCCAAGATTTAACACAGCAGGACCATTCCAGAACTTTGAAGTAGAGATTGTGTTAAAACACGCTTACTGGGGTTCTAAAAAGTGGAAGGTCAAGGCTCCATCCTTTGACAAAGAGCATCCAAGTACGGATTTCTATTTGATTGATTACGAGACCAGCGTGGATAAAATGCGTGATCTGGCAGAACATCTGATGAGAATTGCGAACCCGGATGCGAAGGTTACATATGATAAGCAGGAAAAGGCACAGTCTGACGCAGTACCTGATGTTGCAGGACAGATAGCCAAGTACAAGGCATTGCTGGATTCCGGTGCTATTACACAGGAAGAGTTCACTGCATTGAAACAAAAGCTGATTGGATGATCAGGATAGAAAGAGGCACATTAGGATTCCTAACGTGCCTCTCCATGTTCTTTCATAAATTGTACAAATTGTTCAACCGGTAGTGGCTTGGAGAAATAATAGCCCTGAATGTCTGTACAATGTTCTACTTTCAGGAATTCTACCTGTTTGGCTGTCTCGACACCTTCGGCAGTAATGTTCATGCCAAGGCTCTGAGCCAGATGGGTAATGGAATGTAACAGCTTCTCCCCATTGGAATCCCCGATATAATCTATCAGGCTCTTGTCAAGCTTGATCGTATCAAAATGCATGACGTTCAGAGAAGACAGGGAAGAGTAACCACTTCCGAAATCATCCAGTAACAGGGTGAAGCCTGCATTGTGGAACTGATCGATCAGACTGGATATTTCTGAATTGTTGACCGTTGCACTTTCTGTAATCTCCAAGGGCAGATATCTGGCATCCAGATGATAGCTGTCAATGATATCCTTGTATTTCTGTACTATATCTCCAAAATAGAGACTGATACGGGAAATATTTACAGAAATAGGATAGAGTGGAATACCGTCATGCTGCCATTTCTGCTGCTGCTCACATACAGCACGGAATACATATTCATCCAATGCAGCAATATTACCATTTTTCTCAAAAAGTGGAATGAATTTGCTGGGTGGAAGCAGGCTGCCGTCCTGTTTGATCCAGCGGATCAATGCTTCTGCGCCCAGAAGATTTCCAGTGTACGGATCGACCTTGGGCTGATACCAGACCTGAAACTCTTTATTCTGGATACCACTTTCAAAATCATCTTCAATTTTGTGGTTTTCAGAGATCTGGTCGATATCAAGATCATCATAAAATGCATAATGTCTGGTACGAAGTCCCTTAATCAAGGACTTTGCTTGAATCGCTTTACCGTATATCTGCTCTGGATCCTTATGGTCAGAGGTTTCGTATATACCCATCAATGGGAAGAGCCTTGGGATATTTAACCTGGAAGAGATTGCTTCCAGATCGGAATTCAGCTTATTAAGTCTCACCTCGACACTGGGTTTATCAGGCTCGCAGACCAGGAAGAAGAAACGGTCAGCATTGATTCTCGCACAGAGCTCATTAGAATGCAGATTATTGCAAAGCACCTTCCATATCTCACGAAGAGTTTCATCACCTTTGGTAACACCACAGGTAGTGTTGATAATCTTGAAGTTCTGCATATCAAGGGCTACATAGTAAATCCTGCCATAGTTGTTCCTAGCCAGTTTCTCCTGGAATGCAGCAAAGTTGTCCCCACCTGTCAGGGAATCACTATAAGCCAGTTCCAACAGTTCCTTCTTCTGTTTACGGTAGAAATACAGGAAAAGGATGATGCTGCAGGCTGAAATGGCAAATATGATAAGCATGAGTCTGGTGACATAGAAATTAATGGGCTTTGCCATATTCCACAGAACCTGTTCCGGCACAATCGTTAAAAGAAACCATTGCCTGTCTGAACGGAGGTTATGCAGTGGAACCATGCAATAATAATAGCGCTGATCCTGATTGGTATAAGAACCAACATGTTCAGAAGCATCATCCATGTGTTGGCGTACAACAGAAATTGTTGTTTCATGGCCTTCGTTGTACTGACGCAGATAATCCATTAGATTAACTGCATTGCGAAGGTCATCGGGAGCAGTGTCCGAGATGGCGATAAAATCTGCGTCCTGATTGATGATACAGCTTATCCCCAGATTATCAAAGGAAGGGATACTTACAAGCTCGCTGAAATTCTCTGTACAGTATGTGGCATAGAGAACGCCATCAATCTCATTCTGAGCATTATAGATAGGAACACTGAATACATTAATGGATTCATGGACATCTCCGACAGCATCGGTTATATTGTTGGTTATTCCGGATATTCCTTTCATGCCGTCCTGATAGAAATCCCGGAAAGACAAGTCCTGCCTGTATCCGTCTGTAGTCGTTGTAATGCCTTGTCTGTCGATAATCCCGATACGCTTGAAACGGTAGGTATCTGTATAAACTTTTAAATATTGAATGTATTCTTCGCTGTCATTGGAGACATCTGTTATTCCATTGCTGAGACTATTGAGCAGATTGAACTTATCTGTCAGCTCCTGGGTTACGGTCAATGCATTCTGGGCAGTTACATCTTTGAGGTTCTTTTGTACTTCCAGGGTCAGTGTATCACGGATGAGGAAAGAACACCGGAATACCGCCAGTATGACCATAGACAAGGCGAAAATCAGAATGATAAAAGTATGTTTGGATATTTTTTTGTAAGTCATATGTAATCCTCTTGTTGATTAGTAGACAGTATATATATAATTATACACTATTTCAGGAAGTGGGCAATTGTTTTTTGAAAATTACAACTACATGCCAATTGTGCCGGTTGTAATATTGAGAGCCATATGGTATATTTCCAGTAGTGAATTTGAAAAAACCATATATGGTAGTTTTTGCACACGGAAACTTTGTGTCTGCAGTCCAAAGTATGCAGGTTACAGAAAGGCATGGTTATTAATATGGAAGAACATAAAAGAAGACCACGATATAAAGGAACACACCCTCGTAAGTTCGAGGAGAAATATAAGGAACTGAACCCGGAGAAATATGCGGATACAGTGGCGAAGGTAATCAGCAAGGGATCAACACCGGCAGGAATGCACATCTCCATTATGGTGAAGGAAATCCTTGATTTCCTGCAGATACAGCCTGGGCAGAAGGGACTGGATGCCACCCTGGGATATGGCGGACATACCAGAAAGATGCTGGAACAGTTGCAGGGACAGGGACACCTATATGGGCTGGATGTAGACCCTATTGAGATCGTGAAGACCACGCAGAGACTGCGGGATGCAGGATTTGGAGAGGATATCTTCACTTCTATACAGGAGAATTTCGCCAATATTGCCAAAGTGGCACAGGAGTATGGACCTTTTGATTTTATGCTGGCTGATCTGGGTGTCTCTTCTATGCAGATTGATAACCCGGAGCGTGGCTTTTCCTATAAGCTGGATGGACCACTGGACTTGAGACTGAATCCCCAGAAAGGTGTAAGTGCAGCCGAGAGACTGACACAGGTGTCAGAAGATGAACTGATTGGTATGTTCATTGAGAATTCGGATGAACCCTATGCGAAACAGATTGCATCTGCCATTATGAAAGAAATGAAGAAAGGGCATAGGATTGATACAACGACGAAGCTTAGGGAAACCATCGAGACAGCACTGGCTTTTTTACCGGAGAATAAAGAAAAGAAGGATATTGTAAAGAAGAGCTGCCAGCGTGTTTTTCAGGCGCTGCGTATTGATGTGAACAGCGAATTTGAGGTGTTGGATCAATTCTTATACAGTCTCCCGGATGTGCTGGCGCCCAATGGCAGAGTTGCAATATTGACTTTTCACTCTGGAGAGGATAGGATGGTAAAGAAAGCATTCAAGCAATATTATAAGGAAGGAATCTTTCGTGAGATTGCAGAGGATGTGATTCGTCCAAGCGCAGAGGAATGCCGTAACAATGGCAGAGCCAGATCTACGAAGATGCGCTGGGCAGTGAAGAGATAGAATTACGTATTTTGATAAGAAGATGGCAATATGTAAGAAGCAGCCTGAAGACAATCGTGATAAGCTGTAGATAAGTAACAGACTGCTACAGCAGTGATTAGAACGAAACGACAGGAGGCAATAGATATGACGACAATACAGGGACCGGCAGCACCCAAGGATCCGACCAGAAAGAGACCCTTCTTCTATATTATGCAGGAGAAGGAGATATTCGGTGCAAAACAGACAGACGGCAGAGGCATTCAGTTTATTTATGAGAATGATAACAGGCTCATCAACAGTGCGCAGATAGCAGGAAATGTGACAGATGAAGAGATACTGGAGCTTCTAAAGACAACTGAAGGATTTCGCAAACTGGTGCACAGTATTGGTGTAACAGTTGATATTGTGACACCAGTGTCACAAATACAGAAGGTACGTTTTGCATTTCAGATGTATGGAAAGACGGATCCTTATGTATCGGGAACAACGCTTTATCTGGATACCTGGGGAGACGGTGCAGAGCGTATCCTGAAACTGGATGATGCAGTATGGTCAGAGGATGATAAAGAACCTGGACAGATCCGTTTTGAATTTCCGCAGAGTGGATTACAGGCAAGAGTCAGTGTCAGATTCTATCTGCAGGATGGCTATACAGCGCCACCGGTTATGGAAGATGAAGCAGTAGACACAGACAGCCCTGCGTACAGCCAGATGATAGAACGTTCCCTGATGCAGACCGGCAATATGTCTAGGCTTGCGGCGGCAATCCATAGGGCGAAGCAGGGAGAGGATGTGACACTTGCCTACATTGGAGGCTCTATTACACAGGGAGCAGGTGCAATCCCCATTGACCACCAGAGCTATGCATATCGGTCATATCAGTCTTTTGCAGAACATTTTGGTACAGGCAGGAATGTACATTTTGTAAAAGCAGGGGTCGGTGGCACACCCTCAGAGCTTGGAATGCTGCGTTTTGACAGGGATGTATTGAGAGATGGCACTGTTAAGCCGGATATTGTAGTGGTAGAATTCGCTGTGAATGATGAAGGCGATGAGACAAAAGGCGTATGTTATGAAAGTCTGGTCCGTAAGATTCTTACATTGCCGTGGCATCCGGCGGTGGTATTGCTTTTTGCAGTATTTGCATATGACTGGAATTTACAGGATCGGCTTGCGATTGTGGGTGAGACCTATGAATTGCCCATGGTCAGCATTAAAAATGCGGTTACACCGCAGTTTCGCCTGACCAGAGAAGAAGGCAGAGTATTGTCGAAGAATCAGTTCTTTTATGATATATATCATCCCAGCAATATGGGACATCGTATCATGGCAGACTGCCTCATGAACCTGTGGAACAAGGCAGCAGCATATGCGGGAACGGACCATACAGATGAATTGTTAGACAGTCGTATTGCAATCAGGAACCAATGGGGAAAGGGCAGTGACTTTGAACAGGTGAAGCTTCTTGACAGGAAGCAGATTCCCCAGGGAGTCAGCATAAGCTGTGGTGCATATGACAGCATAGATACAGATCTTCAGAGAGTGGAGATGGATGACAGACTGGAGCCTGTAGCACAGTTTCCAAATAACTGGTATAAAGAAAGTACAGAAAATGACACGTTTGTCATGAAAATAACCTGTAGGGCATTATTCCTGATCAATAAGGATTCTGCTGCCATTGATGTAGGAAAGGCAGATGTGTATGTGGATGGTAAATATAAGCTGACTGCTGATCCGCATAAGAATGGATGGACGCATTGTAATCCGCTGCTGGTATTCAGTGAAGAACAGGCAGAAGAGCATACGGTAGAAATCCGCATGGCAGCAGGAGACGTAGAGAAGAAATTTACCATACTGGGATTCGGGTATGTGTAACAGCGATTTAGCGAATGGGTTCTAAATAGTTATTATTACAAGTAAATAAGACAGAAGGGCATGGTAAGCAGATTGGATACGAAGACAGAATTAGGGGCAATCAAAGAATTAAAGGAAGAATATCTGGAGCCGTTCATGCATCTTATGATGCAGTATGAATGTGCGATGCTGGAGGTACAGACGAAGCTGGAGGTACTGAATAAGGAGCTTGCACTGGTGAACAGCCGCAATCCCTTTGAATCCATCAAAGCCAGATTAAAAAGTCCTGAGAGTATTTATGGCAAAATGCAGCGAAAGGGGATACCTTTTTCCATAGAAAATATAGAAAAGAATCTGACTGATATTGCAGGAATCCGCGTAATCTGCTCTTTCCCGGAAGATATCTATAAGCTGGTGGAATGCCTGTTGAAGCAAGATGATATCATATTGATTGAGATGAAGGATTACATTAAGAATCCAAAGCCAAATGGATATAGAAGTCTGCACCTGATACTGGATATTCCCATATTCCTTACCGGTGAGAAGAAGCATATGCGTGTAGAGGTACAGTTCCGTACGATTGCGATGGATTTCTGGGCAAGCCTTGAGCATAAGATGAAATACAAGAAAGACGTTGAGAATGCAGAGAGCATTTCAGAAGAGTTAAAATACTGTGCGGACCTTATCTGCCAGCTGGATAAGCGTATGCAGCAGATCCGCAACAGAATTGACAACAATACAATAAGTGATGTAACAGGAATTATCAAGACAGAAGAGTAGTCATATCCCGGTATTCCTTGGGTGACAGTCCGTATTCTTTTTTAAAAGCACGAAAGAATGCAGAATAGTCACTGAAACCATATAGTTCATATGTAGAGCTGATAGAGGCTCCGCTTGCGATTGCAGACCGACAGGCCTGCAATCTTTTTTTGCTGATATATTGATGGAGAGAGAGTCCAATCTTATCTTTGAAGGTGTGGGAAATATAATATTTACTTACAAAAAACTCTTTTTCCAGGCGCTCCAGGGATAAGTCTTCTTCCAGGTGATTGTTAATAAAATCGCAGATAGCCAGATGCAATTCTTTCTCAGAAGAAGCTCCAGCCATGTGGCTGCGTTCGTAGATCAGCCGGTTCAGATACAGAAGCAGAGAATTGACCTGAAGGGCAATTTTGGCATCTCTGCCGAAACGGTTGCTTTTTACCTCTTCGATCAGTTCGAATATCTGGGACTGGATGCGGTTAAAGGTGATGACATCATTGGAAAAGGAATAATTGTGTGTCGTGGTGACATTCTGTAAGAGATAACCATAATCTAAAGAAGATTCCATGAGGCGGTTACAGTAATCGGTACTGATCCACAGAATGAAACGGCGGTATGGTGTTGTATGATCCAAAAATACCGGGTAGTGGGTCACATGTGGGGGAATCAGCAGGAAATCACCATTTTTGATATGGTATGTTTTATCCTCGACATGAATATCTACATTTCCTTCCAGAAAGAAGTAGAATTCATAATAATTATGTGTATGTGGACTGACTGCTTTCAGGGGCAGGTCACTGTAATAATAGACTTCAAAGTCCTCGGAATACATGAATTGCCTTGTACTAAAGGTGGTCTGGAGGTCTTTCTTGTGCATGGGGTGTCCTTTCTGGGATTATGGAGTGGGACGAATCGGACAGATTGAACAATGCAACACAGGCACGCTCTCGCTACGCTGCAGCTCGTAGCGGGTACGTAAGTGTGCATGCGCCTGCGGCTGTGCGCACTAAGTACCGACGGCTGCAGAGTGC
>ENA-OUUV01000490-OUUV01000490.1-human-gut-metagenome-genome-assembly--contig:-NODE-490-length-24262-cov-12.725906_pt1 | contig 24262 bp, 15 predicted proteins | sample MGYA00237952_ERZ548838 | MGnify/ENA primary metagenome ERZ548838 (study PRJEB26490, sample SAMN05194705) | human gut metagenome | biome: terrestrial biome; feature: human-associated habitat; material... | reverse complement strand
CTTTAGCATTTTGTGTTATATTTTATTGGTTTATGTCTAAAAAAAAGGAAAGTGAGGTGACCGTACATGCAGAGTGAAGTGAATCAGGAAGAAAATTTGAATAGAATTATTACGGTTCCTAATCTTCTTTCTTTTTTTCGGCTTTGTCTGATTCCGGTAATTATATGGAGTTATTGTGTAAAGAAAAATCCTCTGTTAGCTGGTGAAATCTTATTGCTGTCTGGTCTTACGGATCTTGTTGATGGTCATATCGCAAGAAGATTCCATTTTTGTAATGGATCATCAAATAAGAAGAAATTATTATAATAGGAGTGATATACATGAAGAAGGATACTTTAGAAGGCAGGGCGAGATCAAAGAATGGCGTAAAAAGACTATGTTTTTCTGTATTTTGTATCTTACTGGAAGCTGCATTTATTGTAATGATGATCACAAAACTGAATGAATATGCTGAGATCGTGAACCTTATTACGAGATTATTTGCAGGAGTACTAGTTCTGGCATTATATGCGTCAGATAAAACATCTTCTATGAAAATGCCGTGGGTTATTTTGATTCTTATTTTCCCAATCATGGGTGTAGCACTATATTTACTGATCGGATTGAATGGAGGCACACGTAAGATGCGGGAGCGGTATGCAGATATCGACAGAAAGTTATTGCCGTTGCTTCCTGACAATGTGGCATGCCTGGAAAAGATGAATGCTAAAATTCCAAAAGCCGGAAATATCAGTGCTTATATTCAGAGAAATGCACATTACCCGGTATATCAGAATACAGATGTTACCTATTATGATGCAGCAGAAAAAGGGCTTGATGCACAGCTTGAAGATCTGTCGAAAGCAGAAAAGTTTATTTTTATGGAATATCATGCCATAGAAGATGACAAGGCATGGAAGAAAATACAGAATGTTTTGGAAGAACGTGTAAAGGCAGGAGTGGAAGTCCGTGTTTTCTATGATGATATGGGATCGATAGGATTTATTAATACGGATTTTGTGAAAAAACTAGAATTTGCAGGAATTCATTGCAGAGTGTTTAATCCATTTATGCCGGGACTGAATGTGTTTTTGAATAACCGTGACCACAGAAAGATCACGGTGATCGATGGAAAGATTGGTTTTACAGGCGGATACAATCTTGCAAATGAATATTTTAATTATACGCATCCATATGGGCAGTGGAAAGATACCGGAATACGTCTGGAAGGTGATGCAGTCAGATCTTTGACGATTACATTTCTGGAAATGTGGAATGCTGTAAGTATGAAAGATATAAATGATACAGATTTTGATCAGTATCTTGTAAAATCAGATTATCAGGCAGCACAGGAAGGATTTATCCAGCCTTATGCAGATAGTCCGATGGATGATGAACAGGTGGGAGAAGAAGTCTATATCAGTATGATAAACAAGGCAGAGAGATATTGCTGGTTTATGACACCATATCTGATCATTACCGATGAGATGACACATGCCTTGTGTCTGGCAGCAAAGCGTGGAGTAGATGTCAGGATCATCACTCCGGGAATGCCGGATAAGAAGTTAATATACAGCATTACACGTTCTTTCTATCATGGACTGGTGAAAAATGGTGTGAGGATTTATGAATGGACACCAGGATTCTGTCATGCAAAAATGAGTGTTGCAGATGACTGTATGGCAACTTGCGGAACGATAAATCTTGACTATAGAAGTCTTTATCACCACTTTGAAAATGGTTGTTTTATGGCGGATAGTCAGACAGTTTTGGATATAAGAGATGATCTGGGAGCAACAATGAATGAATGCAGGGAAGTGACCGAAAAGTACCGCACAGGACGGAGTGCATATTTACGGCTCGGACAGTTGTTTATGAGATTGTTTGCAGGACTATTATAGCAGAAAGAAGAGGTGTTCGATATGTGTACAGCAGCAACTTACAAAACAAAAGATTTTTATATGGGCAGAACGCTTGATTATGAATTTTCCTATGGGGAACAGATCACGATAACGCCAAGAAATTACGAATTTGATTTCCGGTTTGCCGGGAAGATAAAAAGCCATTATGCTTTGATCGGAATGGCATTTGTTGCAGAAGGTTATCCGCTTTATTATGATGCTGTTAATGAAAAAGGCCTTGGAATGGCAGGTCTTAATTTTGTCGGCAATGCGGCATATGAAGAGGCTTTGCCGGAAGATGAAACAGAAGTCAGCCAGGTGGCACAGTTCGAGTTCATCCCATGGATCCTTACACAGTGTGCTACTGTAGCAGAGGCGAGAGAGAAGCTGGCAGCAATGAGACTGACAGGCACAGCATTCAGTGAACAGCTGCCGACAGCACAGCTTCACTGGATCATTGCAGACAAAGACTCCTGTATCGTTGTTGAGTCTATGAAGGATGGGCTGCATGTATATGATAATCCGGTAGGAGTGCTTACCAATAATCCACCATTCCCGAGTCAGATGTTTGCACTGAATAATTATGCCGGAGTATCCAGAAAACAGCCGGAGAGTACTTTTGCAGGAGTATTACAGCTTGATGCATATAGCAGAGGAATGGGTGGAATGGGAATACCTGGAGATCTTTCCAGCCAGTCAAGATTTGTGAAAGTTGCCTTTACAAAATTAAATTCGATCTCCGGTGAAGAAGAGGATGAGAGTGTAAGCCAGTTCTTCCATATCTTAGGATCCGTAGATCAGCAGCGTGGATGCTGTGAGGTGACAGAAGGCAAATATGAGATCACGATATACACGTCCTGTTGTAATACAGCAAAAGGTATTTATTATTATACGACTTATGATAATCATCAGATCACAGCGGTTGACATGCATGCGGAAAATCTGGATTCAGATCAGCTGATCTGTTATCCGCTTCTGTCCAAGGGCGAAGTCAGATGGCAGAATAAATAATACGAAAATGCACGGAGAAAGCATAACGCAGAACAACAGGAGGAAAGACCATGAAAGAAGTTAAAACACCGAAAAAACCACTGGCATATTATTATGGGATTGTGTTAATAGTGCTGATCGTATTTAATCTGGTTGTCACACCAATCCTTATGGAGCATCAGGTAAAGGAAACGGATTATGGAACTTTTATGAGCATGATCGAGAAGAAGAATATCGGTGAAGTAGAAGTTAAGGACAATCAGATCATCTTTACAGATAAAGATCAAAAAAATATTTATAAAACAGGTCTGATGAACGATCCGAACCTGACGGACAGGCTATATGAATGTGGAGCAGTATTCGCAAAAGATATCGATAAGCAGATGTCACCGATCATCAGCTTCCTGCTGACCGGGGTTTTGCCATTGATCCTTTTTATCGCACTGGGAAATTATATGGCGAAGAAACTGATGGAGCATGCCGGAGGAAAAAATTCGATGGCTTTTGGAATGGGAAAAAGCAATGCGAAGATTTATGTGCAATCCAGTGAGGGAATCCGTTTTTCAGACGTTGCAGGAGAAGATGAGGCGAAAGAAAACCTTTCAGAGATCGTTGATTATCTTCACAATCCGAAGAAGTATACCGATGTAGGTGCGTCTATGCCAAAAGGTGTCCTTCTTGTAGGACCTCCGGGAACCGGCAAAACAATGCTTGCAAAAGCAGTTGCGGGTGAATCAAATGTACCATTTTTCTCAATGTCCGGATCAGAATTCGTTGAGATGTTTGTCGGTATGGGAGCTTCCAAAGTTCGAGATCTTTTCGGACAGGCAAAGGAAAAGGCACCATGTATCGTGTTTATTGATGAAATTGATGCCATTGGTAAAAAGCGTGACGGACAAATGGGCGGAAATGATGAGAGGGAGCAGACCTTAAACCAGCTTCTTACAGAGATGGACGGATTTGAAGGAAATAATGGTGTCATCATTCTTGCTGCAACGAACCGTCCGGAGTCGTTAGATCCGGCACTTACACGTCCGGGACGTTTTGACAGGCGTGTGCCGGTTGAACTGCCGGATCTTGCAGGCCGTGAAGCAATTTTAAAGGTTCATGCAAAGAAGATAAAAGCATCTGATGATGTTGACCTGCATACGATTGCACGTATGGCATCCGGTGCATCCGGTGCGGAGCTTGCCAATATTATAAATGAAGCAGCATTACGTGCTGTCCGTAGTGGAAGGACCGTTGTAAATGAATCTGATCTCGAAGAAAGTATAGAAGTGGTTATTGCAGGATATCAGAAGAAGAATGCGGTTCTTTCAGATCAGGAGAAGAAGGTTGTTGCATATCATGAGATAGGACACGCTCTGGTAGCTGCATTGCAGAGTCATTCGGCACCGGTCCAGAAGATTACGATCATCCCGCGTACCTCAGGTGCACTCGGCTACACTATGCAGGTTGAGCAGGGTGATAAATATCTGATGACGAAAAAAGAACTTGAGAATAAGATTGCTACATTTACAGGCGGACGTGCGGCAGAGGAGATCGTATTTGGTGAGATCACGACCGGAGCCTCCAATGATATCGAACAGGCAACAAAAATTGCAAGAGCGATGATCACCCGCTACGGCATGACAGATGAATTCGACATGGTGGCAATGGAAAACGTGACCAACCAGTATCTTGGCGGCGATACGTCTCTTTCCTGTTCCGCAGATACCCAGAAGGAAATTGATGAAAAAGTCGTGCAGCTCGTAAAAGCAGAGCATGAAAAAGCAAGAAAAATCCTTGCTGAAAACAGGGAAAAACTGGACGAACTGGCTATGTACCTGTATGAGAAGGAAACAATTACAGGTGACGAATTTATGGATATTTTAGACAGAAAATAATGTAGTTAATTAGATAATCAATGTCCTTTAGATAAGGTTTTTTGTAATATTTTTAAAGTTTTTAGGCATAAAAACAGTGGCTTTCTATGACAGAAGACCAGATTAGCAGCCCCACCGGCACAAATATTGTGCGGTGGGGCTGTGTTTGTTAAAATATGAAATAAAATGCTAGTTTACTGTAACCTTAATTGTTCCGTAAACACCATTGTTTGCGACGACATAGATCACACAGGTTCCTGATTTCAATGCCTTTATTTTTCCGGTTTTCGATACAGAAGCGACGCTCTGATCGGAGGTGTAATATCTGTATGCTGCTGCGTGGAGCAGCTCTTTTTTATTGGTGTTTTCGAGTTTGGTGCGGCTCCTGATCACAAATGTATCTCCTGCTTTGAGCCGGACGTTTGTCTGATTGACAGTCACTTTTTTTGCGTTCGTTGCTTTCGCGTCTTTTAATGCGACATGGAGTGTATTGGACTTGGCGATGTATACCTTCTTGCCGTCAATCAGCTTGTAGGCGGCTACAAAATATTTGTACCGTCTGTTGTTGGCTAAGCGTCTGCTGGTGACACGGTCTTTTGCCGCTTTTACCGTGGCGAGCTTCTTGTAGCTGCGTTTTCCGTCACAGTATGACCAGTAGCAGTCATATCCGTCTGCGTCCTCATAGGAGCGCCATGAGATAGTGATCTTCCGGTTGCCGCCTTTTCCTGTTGCGAGCAGGATCGGAAGCTTCAGCTTTGATACCTGACTGCCGTTGAGCGCTGACTGATCCTCTGTGTCCGTATCGGGAGTCACCCTGTTCTCGTCATAACCGATCATGTAGACGGAGAGGTGGCTGGTTTTCCAACTGATCAGCTTCTTTACCGGATCATAGCTGGTTTCACAGCTTTCCCTGTTACCGTTCTCGTCTACATAATAGACCACGATTCCATTGGACTGCTCGCCGGAGCGCAGCTCATAGGGTGTGTGGAGCGTAATCACGCCGCCCATGTCAGAGATGTTTTTGCCGCCGCTGGTGAGCTTGATATCCCACGCGGGCCGGCTGCCCACTGCCTGCTGCTGTAGGGCGCTCAGGGCGCTGTCCGTGGTGCGTTTGATGGATATGGTAATGTCGGTCTGGTTTGTCTGTGCGGTCTTTTTGGACAACGCTTTTTCGTCAAATTCAATGGATGTACCATCGGTAAGTACGATCGAGAGGCTTTCCGCATCATTGGACGGGTCTTTCACCGCATCTGCGATCTGCTTTATGACGTTGGCGGGGAGCTTTACAGTATCGATCTGTTTCTCAAGTACGGAAAAGTCGATGGTCACAACACCTGTTTTCACATCATTGCCAATGACAGTATTCAGTTTGGAGAGGTCAATATCTTCAATCGTGGCAGTCGTGCTGCTGACAGCTGAATTCACCCGGATCGTTTTTTCCTCGCCGGATACCGGGACGGTCACAGAGGTGGAGGGGGGAGTATTACCGCCAGAGTTGCCACTGCCAGTGCCACCGGTGCTGCTACCGCCACTGGAGCCACTGTCTTTTTTCGGGATGGTTTTGCCGTCAGCGAGCTTGGTATCGCAGCCCTTGCAGTAGGTGTCGCCTGTGTAGCCCTCTGTGCTGGTGGTTGCCTCTACGCTGCCGCGTACCTCAGTGCCGCCGGTGTGGTTGGTCATATCCTTGGCGCCGTAAGCTGTGTTACAGACAGAGCATATTGCCGAGCTCTGGCAAGTAGCGATACCGCCGGAGCAGGCATTTGTTTCGGTGTGGCTTCTGTCCTTTGAGCAGGTGCGGGTATGTGTTCCGTCGCCGTTGGAGCTCCATGCACCCCAGACATGGGTATGTGCCAAAGTGGGGGCAAGCTCATAGCCGCATTCTGTACAGATCTGCGGAGCATCCTCGGTGGCCGCAGGACCGGGCGTATGGGAGGCAAAAGCAAGCTGCTCATTGCAATTTGGTGTCTGACAGGCGTGCCAGTGACCGCTTGCGTCCTTGCTCCAAGTGCTTGCCGGAACGTGGCTGCCGAGATCACCATAAGGCTTATTACAGGTAGAGCATACTGCTTTGTTCTGGCAAGTGGCTGTGCCACCGGAATGGGCAGCTTCCTCAGCGTGGGCACGACAGCAGGCATACTCTTTCCAGTGTTTGCTGTCGTTTGATTTCCAATCATTATTTAAGATGCCGCTGTGGTTGTCAGGGTCTTTGTCGCCGATTTCAAACGTATCCGCGCCTTTTGCGCCACAGTCGCAGGACATATAGTAAGTTGTCCCAGATAGGCAGGTCGCAGAGGACGCCTTATACTGCTCGTTTACGGTCTCTTGGTCGTAGGTATGCGCAGCAATATCCCCTTTGCCGTTGCAGATGGAACACTCATGCCAATGTGAGAAAGAATCTGAACTCCAAGTTGAATTCCAGTTATGCTGACACACGACGAGGTTAGCGGTGTTGTTATTTTGGCTGGTCGCACTGACAGGGGTGCTGTCGTTCTCGTAGATGAATTTTTCCGGAGCGGCATAGTTTTTGTAACCCGAAGCTATGAGAACATAGTTAGAAGCATCCGGCGTCTTTTCCGTCGTCACACCGATTGGCTTGCTGCCGGTCAATGCACCCGCAATAGTGATATATTTGTTGGTTGGCAGATAGACGTTGTTGTCTGCGCTCGCTTTTTTATTGCCACTGATGTCCAAGTTACCGGAAATACGGAATGTATTGCCGGTAAAATACACGCCGCCGCCGTCGCCTGTCGCGGTATTTCCGGTGATGCTGCCGCCGTTCATCGTAAGCGTGCCTTCATTCTTAAAATAAATACCGCCGCCATTACCGGTTGCAGTATTACCGGAGATGCGCGCCGATTCGGAAATGGTCATATTACTACTAGAATCACCCTGGTAAAACACACCGCCGCCCTTTACAGCCGTATTGTTTTCAATCACGCTGTTGCCGGATATGATGAATCCGTTGATGTTCGTCCAGATGCCGCCGCCATTGTTGTCCGCTGTGTTATTACGGATGGTGCCGCCGTATATATTCATAGCACCATAGCCCCACACCGTCACGCCGCCGGCGTCTGTTACGGAGTGGTTATTACTGATGGTACCGTCGTACATCGTAAATGTGCCACTGGTATGCGCGCATACACCACCACCGCCGTCAGACCCGGTCTTTTCCTCATAGTTATCGCTGATGGTGCCGCCATACATTTTAAAAGTGCCGTTTTGTATCTCCACACCTGCACCACCAGGCCCCCAGCATTGCGCATCGGTATGATTGCCGCTGATCTTTCCGCCGTACATGGAAAATGTGGCGGCAGCGGGGTCTGACCCGCCAACCCGCACTCCTTTTCCTTTTGCACCGGACGAGTGAGTGATCGTGCCACTGCCTTGGCAGTCACAAAGTATGAACTGCGCACCATTGGAGACATAGATGACCTGACTCATCCCTTGCCAAGCGACGGAACTTGTTAAGGAACTTTCCAGTTTTTTGCCATTCAGACAGAGATAGAGCGTGTGGCCTGCTTCTATATCAAGGTAATCGTCTCGTGTCGCATCCTTCTCCAGATAGACATAGGCGGTCTTGGTATCCGTATCGTATGTAATCTCGTCTGTTCCATTCCACGCGGTCCATGCGACAGCTTCACACGCGCCTGTGTGGTCGCCAATATCGGCATGCGCTGCACCGCAGATGGGGTGGCTGTGTGCTGATGTATCCGCTGCCAGCGTAGGTGTAGGCAGCAGCCCCATCACAAGAGAGGCTGCAATAGGGATCGCTAATAATCGTTTCCAAAGCTTCATTGTTTCTTCACTCCTTCTCCTTTAATGTTTAACTGATGGCTGCTGTGTCAGACTTGACAGCAACCGATGTTTTTTTATAATGGTAGTATCACTATAACCCGTTCACCCATGAACGAAGCAAGTGTTTTTTAGGAGGTACCGGATGGAAACAGATACAAAGAGCCTCTTTCAGATCACGGAGGCAGCGCACGCCTGTGGCGTTTCCCGCAGTACATTGATGCGCATGGAGGAAAAGGGGCTGCTCGCGCCTGCCTATGTCGCGCCGGAGAGCGGGCGGCGGTATTACGATAACCACAACGTCGCACGCGTTTTACAGATCGAAAAATTCAAATCCATGGGACTGGGCGCACAGGAGATCGCGGACTATTTTGTCAGGGGCGGCGAGGTGTCGGGGCTGCTCGCGGTGTTGGAGGAACGCCTGCAGGAGCTTTTGCAAGGTGTGGAGGAGCTGCGGCTGCGGGCGGGGGATCATAGCGGTATGTCGGTGCAGCTGACATCACTCCACGCCGTGACCTGCTGTATGAAGAAGTGTATGGGACGTACGGTGGAAGAAAAGTATGCCGCCATGTATGGGTTTTACAGCGAGTGTATCAGAAAGGGCTATGTGCTTTCTGATGAGCCGATGTTCGTGGTACAGGAGCGGAACGATTATCTGGAGGGCTATATCGGAGAGAAGCCCTATCCCTACTGGGTCTGCGTACCGGTTCGGAAGGAACAGGCACCGGAGGACGCAGTCGTGCTGCCGGCATGCCGTGTGCTGTCCGTGTTGTACTACGGTGAATATGACGAAGGCGTAGATGAGGCATGGCTGACGCTGGGACGCGAAGTGAAGGAGCGGGGACTGACACCTGCCGGTCTGCCGCGTGTGCTGGGTATCGTTGCGCCCTATACGGGGCGGGAGATCGAAGCACGGCGCTACTGTTCGCGGATTGTCCTGCCCGTGAGTGACTGATCTGGATTTTTCTGGCTGTTCAAATATGTGTTTATCGATTTCTCTTATGATGAGGAGGGCGATGATCAAGGCTTGCGCAACATATATTGGCTTACTTGCCAACTGTTTTTTGTAATATTTTTAAGGTTTTTAGGCATCATTTCAGTGGCTTTCTATGACAGCAAACCACTGAAATGATGCTTAACTGAATGGCATTGAGAAAATAAGTGTGTTAAAGAATGGTATATGGACAAAAGGAGAGAAACATGGATACAAAGAAGATACTGAGTATGGTCGACCATACTTTATTATTGCAGGCAAGTACATGGGATGAGATCCGCGCGCTGTGCGACGATGCCATCTGCTACGGTACGGCATCGGTGTGCATTCCGCCTTGTTATGTGAAGAAAGCAAAAGAGTATGTCGGCGAGCAGATGAAGATCTGTACGGTGATCGGATTTCCGAACGGAAATCACACGACTGCAACGAAAGTGTTTGAGACGATGGATGCGGTCAACAACGGTGCGGATGAGATTGATATGGTGATCAATGTCGGAATGTTGAGGGCAAAGGATTACGATTATGTCTTAAACGAGATCCGCGAGATCAAGGAAGCGTGCGGGGAGAAGATTTTAAAAGTCATTATTGAGACCTGTCTTCTGACCGAGGAAGAGAAGATCAAGATGTGTGAGATCGTGACGGAGTCTGGCGCAGATTTCATCAAGACATCGACCGGATTCTCTACCGGTGGTGCAACGTTTGATGATATTGCGCTTTTTGCGAAGCATGTGGGAAAGAATGTGAAGATTAAGGCTGCCGGTGGAATCTCTTCGATGGAAGATGCCGAGCGCTTCATAGAACTTGGTGCAAGCAGACTTGGTACAAGCCGCATTGTAAAAATCGTGAAAAACAGCTAAGAATAGAAAGAAGGATGGTAACATGCGTTTTAACCGTGTATTTGTAATCGTTTTGGATTCGCTTGGCATCGGTGCGATGGCGGATGCCGCAAAGTTTGATGATGTGGGAGCGGATACGCTCGGGCATATTTCGGACACAGTGGAGCATCTGAAGATTCCGAATCTGCAGAAAATGGGACTGGCAAATTTAAAGGCATTAAAGCAGGTAAAGCCTGTGGATGCACCGACCGCTTATTATATGGCGATGAATGAGGCGAGTAACGGCAAGGACACGATGACCGGACACTGGGAGATGATGGGTATCCGGACGGACAAGCCGTTTATTACATTTACCGAGCATGGATTTCCGAAAGAACTGATCGATGAACTACAGAAGCGCTGCGGCAGAGAAATCATTGGAAACAAAGCAGCGAGCGGAACCGTGATCCTTGATGAACTCGGCGAGCAGGAAGTCAACGAGGGAAAGCTGATTGTCTATACATCTGCGGATTCGGTATTGCAGATCTGCGGCAATGAGGAAACGATGGGGCTGGACAATCTGTATCATTACTGTGAGATCGCGCGAGAACTGACGATGCGTGACGAGTGGCGCGTGGGACGCGTGATCGCAAGACCGTATATCGGAAAGAAACGCGGTGAGTTTAAGCGCACGAGCAACCGTCACGATTACGCATTGAAGCCGACCGGACCGACGGTGCTGAGTGTGTTAAAAGATGCCGGATATGATGTGATCTCGGTTGGCAAGATCAATGATATCTTTGTCGGAGAAGGTATCACAGAGAGCAATCATTCGGACAGCAGCGTGCACGGTATGCAGCAGACCATCGATATTGCAAAACGCGATTTTAGGGGACTTTGTTTTACGAATCTGGTCGATTTTGATGCGTTGTGGGGACACCGTAGAAATCCGGTCGGATACGGGGAGGAGATCGAGAAGTTTGACCGGAAACTTGGAGAACTGCTTCCGGTACTGCGTGAGGATGATCTGCTGATCCTGACGGCGGATCACGGAAACGATCCGACCTACAAGGGCACGGATCACACAAGGGAACAGGTACCGTTTCTTGCCTACTCACCGTCCGATACCGGAAGCGGCGCGCTTAAGACCAGTGATACCTTTGCGGTCATCGGTGCAACGATCGCAGATAACTTCGACGTGAAGATGCCGGAGGGAACGATCGGGACATCGCTTCTTGATCAGATCAAATGATGATTCTGCGGAAGAAAAGGTATAAAAATTGGAAATTTATCAAAATTATCTAAGGGAGCATGGTGTAGAACAAGAACAGATAATAGAGGTAAGTCGTGGATAGAAGGTTACGGTAAAATATGAAACGAAAAAGAGTAATTGCAGGCATTCTGCTCGTTGGGATTTTGGTCATCACCATGGCGGGATGCAAAAACACAGATGACAGTAACAATGAAACGGAAAAACCCGTCATCACGCTCGGCAGTGACAGCTATCCCCCGTACAATTATCTGAATGAGGATGGTGTGCCGACAGGAATCGATGTTGAACTTGCTACAGAAGCCTTTAACAGAATGGGATATCAGGTGAATGTTGTCCAGATCAACTGGGAAAAGAAAAAAGAACTGGTGGAGAGCGGAGAGATTGACTGTATCATGGGCTGCTTTTCCATGGAGGGGCGTCTTGAAGATTACCGCTGGGCAGGACCGTACATAGCAAGCCGTCAGGTAGTTGCTGTAAATGAGAATAGTGATATTTATAAGCTGAGCGATCTGGAGGGAAAGAATCTGGCTGTACAGTCTACAACCAAACCGGAGGGTATGTTTCTGAGCCGGACAGATGAGAGAATTCCAAAGCTTGGAAATCTGATCAGTCTTGGACACAGAGAACTGATCTATACGTTTCTGGGAAAAGGATATGTGGATGCAGTTGCTGCACATGAAGAATCGATTGTCCAGTATAGGAAGGATTATGATGCAAGCTTTCGTATCCTGGAAGAACCTTTGATGGTTGCAGGGATAGGAGTTGCTTTTGCAAAAGATGATGACAGAGGAATCTGTGAGCAGATGAATCAGACTCTGGAAGAAATGCGTCAGGATGGCACCTCTCTGAAAATTATTGAAAAATATCTGGATGATCCCCGGAAGTATCTGGAGGTGGATGATCTTGGATATTAGGAAAAGGATAAAAGAAAAAAGAATCCAGCTGATTGGTGGCATGATTGGAATCTGTGTGGTGATAGTCTCACTGTTATATTTCTTTCATACACAGAAGGCGGAAGCCGAGAAAAGAATGGTGGAGATTGTAAACTATGTAAAGGTGCAGTGTTCAACCTACACCCATTATAATGAATCTTCGGAATCCAAAAGCCTCCTCCGTGCAATCGAAAGTGCCAGACAGATGAGTACGAATATCGACATGGAAATCGAAAACGGTGGTCAGCTGAGCCGCGGGTTTCTGAAAGAGAACCTGCAGACTCTCTGGGTGAATGGGATCCTTGTGCTGGATGCAGAGGGAAAGACGGACTGTGCATACAGTATGGATGACTCTCTGACCAGTGAGATTACGGAGTATCTGCAAAAAGAAATTATCATGGATTTTGCCGGATATGAAGAAAGAAGCTATTCGGAACGGTTTACCAGGGAAGATGGGGCACATATCGACATTGCGGCCTGTGCCAGAAAAGATGCACCGGGTATTGTGGCAATCTATTATTACACATCTTCTGAATTTGCCAGAAACTATAATCTGACGATACAGAATCTTTTAAATGGTTATAGTACAAGGAAAGATGGAACCATCATGGTTGCAGACCAGGGGACGATTGTTGCCAGTAATGATGAGAGTCTGATGGGACAGGATACTGCCGGCAACGAGGTCATTCAGGCAATGAAACAGCATACCGACAGCCGGCATATTTTTCATTTGAAGAATGAAGGGACCGGGTGCTACGGAATCATGCTGAAGCAGCGTGATTATTATATTTATGCATATATTCCGGATACTGAGGTATTCCATAATCTTCCGTTAAGTGTAATAGGTGTCATTTTTCTTTATTGCTTGATATTCAGTATATTTTGGTTCTGGGCATACAGAACGAATCTGACGCATCAGAAAATGGAACAGGAAAAAGATGAAAAATATAAAGCAGAACTTCTGATAGCAGCAAAAAAGGCAGAAGCAGCCAATCGGGCTAAGACGGAATTTCTCCAAAGGATGAGTCATGATATTAGAACACCAATCAATGGAATCTGTGGCTTGGTCGATATGGCTGACTATTATGCGGATGATCCGGAGAAACAGACAGAATACAGGAAAAAAGTAAAAGAGTCATCCAATCTGTTACTGGGACTGATCAATGATGTTCTGGATATGAGTAAACTGGAGTCTGGTGAAGTGATTCTGGAAGAGATTCCATTTCATCTGGGCAGCATTTCCAGGGAAGTACTTGTTGTAATCGAGCAGATGGCAGCAGAACAGAATATCCGAATTGAGTGGGAGAAAAGAGAAATCATACACCGGGATTTAATTGGAAGCGCAGAGTATGTGAAACGTGTGATGATGAATATCCTGTCGAATGCGGTGAAATATAACAGGGAAAATGGTCATATCTATATCAGCTGCATAGAAATTCCATCCAAACAGTCGAAAATGACAACAATGGAATTTGTTTGCCGTGATACAGGAATCGGAATGGCAGATGAGTTTCAGAAACATATTTTTGAACCATTTGTACAGGAACATACAGGAAGCCGTACAAAATTTGCGGGAACAGGTCTGGGAATGCCAATCACCAAAAAACTGGTTGAGAAAATGGGTGGAACCATTACTTTTGAGAGTGAACAAGGTGTCGGGACGACATTTGTGATTCGTGTTCCATTCAAAATTGATATGGAAGCGGATAAACGCGAAGAACAGAATGATGTTTCAGAAAAATCTATAACGGGACTGCATATTCTACTGGCAGAAGATAATGAGCTGAATATGGAAATCGCTGAATTTATGCTTCAGAATGAAGGCGCTGAGGTGACAAAAGCATGGAATGGACAGGAAGCGGTTGAACGATTCAGAAAAAGTAAGCCCGGTGAATTTGATGTCATTCTTATGGACATCATGATGCCGGTGATGAATGGTTACGAGGCAGCAAAGCGGATCCGATCCATGGACAGAGAGGATGCAAGGAGGATTCCGATTATTGCAATGACAGCCAATGCATTTACGGAGGATAGATTGAAGGCAAAAGAAGCAGGAATGGATGAACATATCTCTAAGCCTGTTGATGTAAAATTACTGTTAAAAGTAATTTATAAATTAGTAGAAAACAGCCAGAGGTAGAATTCATAATGGAAAAGAAACTCACAAGCGGCAGTGTTTTAAAGAATGTCATTGTCTTTTCTCTGCCGTATTTATTATCTTATTTTTTACAGACACTCTATGGTATGGCGGATCTGTTTATCATCGGGCAGTTTGACGGAGTAGCAAGTACGACGGCCGTGTCGATCGGCTCGCAGCTGATGCATATGCTCACGGTCATGCTTGTAGGACTTGCGATGGGAACGACGGTCAGCATCGCACAGGCGGTCGGTGCCGGAGCACACAAGCGTGTTTTGCAGAGTGTCGGCAATACCGTTGTCCTGTTTATGATCGTGGCGGTTGCGCTTATGGCATTATTGCTCGCAAGTGTTCATCCGATTGTAGCCGTGATGTCGACACCGGCGGAAGCGGTCGACGGCACGGTGGCGTATCTTAGAATCTGTTTTATAGGAATCCCTTTTATTACCGCATATAACATTATCAGTTCTATTTTCCGCGGCATGGGCGACAGCAAAAACCCGATGTATTTTATTGCAATTGCGTGCTTTGCCAATATTGTGCTTGATTATGTATTTATCGGCGCATGCAAGATGGGACCGGCGGGAGCGGCACTCGGAACAACGGTCGCGCAGGCGGTCAGTGTTGTGATCGCTTTGTTTGCTATTAGAAAAAAGCAAAGCATCACGCTTGCAAAAGAAGATTTTAAGCCACAGGGGGATGTGATGAAGAAGATTCTTTCCATCGGCGTCCCGGTGGCGTTGCAGGACGGGTTGATCCAGATTTCGTTTCTGATCATCACGATCATTGTCAATCAGCGAGGACTCAATGATGCGGCAGCAGTCGGTATCGTTGAAAAGATTATCAGTTTTCTGTTTCTCGTGCCATCTTCGATGCTCTCCACGGTATCGGCGCTCGGTGCACAGAATATCGGTGCGAACAAGCCGGAGCGTGCCGTGCAGACGCTTAAGTATGCCATCATGATCGCGTTCGGATTCGGATTGATCGCTTCCGGTGTGATCCAGTTTATGGCAGAGCCGATCGTGGCACTTTTTACGGATGCAAAAACAGCCGGAGGTGCGGAAGTCATTTATCAGGGCGGACAATATCTCAGGGGCTATATCTGGGACTGCGTGTTTGCGGGAATCCATTTCAGTTTCAGCGGCTACTTCTGCGCGTGCGGCAAGTCGGGACTGTCGTTTTTACATAACATTCTGGCAATTGTATTTATCCGTGTGCCGGGTGCGTATCTGATGTCGGCGCTTTTTTCGACGACGCTTCTTCCGATGGGACTTGCCACGGCAGCGGGATCCTTGTTCTCGGTGGTCATCTGCGTGATCGCATTTATGATTCTGCGGAAGAAAATGTACAAAAATATGAAAAATTCGAAATAGCAAAAACTATTGATTTTTTCTTTTTATTTACATTATAATGACAATATAACAGGCTTGCAGAGAAGGAATTCTATGATTAATGTATTATAAAATTAGGTAACAAGGTCGAAATGCTTATAAAGGAGAGGGTTTTATGGGTAAAAAAAGGTGGCATAAGAGGCTGTCGGTAACCGTGCTGGCAGCGATACTTGCAGTCAATTACGGCGGGGCAAATATATCAGCAAGAGCAGATATGGTTTCCGCTGTCGAGGAAAGCATTCAAGCAGAGGCAAAAGGGCTGACGGCATCTCCGTCCGATGCAGAAAAGACAGAAAAGCCGGAGAGCACAAAGCTCCCAGAGATCAGTGCGGCAGTCAAAGAGACCGGGAGTGCAATGTATGCAGATGCTGCCGAGGATACCGTCTATACGATCCGTCAGGCTACAGGCGACTTTTCGGTTAACGGCGGAGCACTTAACAATACAAAGGTCACTACACTTACGGAGGCGGTAACGAAAATCTTAGAGCAGAGCAAAACAAAAAAGGTTGCCATCCATTTTGATAATATTGTTTCTCCGGAAAATAATGGCATTCAGCTTGACACTCCGTGCGAGCTGACCCTGACGGGCTCCTATACAGCGAAAGCGTTGTTTAAGATCAACAGTGCCGGCTGCTTTATCATACACAATACCGCAAATATCACAACATCTGACACGGCGATCACAAATAGTAAAGGCGCAGAAGTGATATTTGAGCATAATAGCGGCATTCTTGAAAACAGCACCAGCGACCAGATATTTTCCCTGAAGACAAATGATAAGGTATATCTGAAGGGCGGTACGATAAATGGTACTGTTTGGGGAAATGAAAACGGGTATGTGGAGATCTCCGATGGTGTCTGGAACGGAAAAATTAGTTCTGTCAAAGAAGTCAACATAAGCGGAGGCTGTTTGGAGGATCGTGAAGCCGATGAATATTCGATATATGCGATCCGCGGAGCCGAGAAAATATCGATCAGCGGCGGCAAGATCTATGCGGAAAATACAAATACGGCGAGCGCCACCAGAGCGGCTTATGCCATCAGCATGGCGAATAAAACCCAGCTGACCTTATCCGGGAATGTCGATATCTCTGCTTTTTGCAACAGCGGAAAACAGGGCTCCCTATACTATTTCGGTGGTTCCTATCCTACGGTGGATGCGACCGGCTTGACCTCGGTTAATCCCGGTTTTACTCTGGCGCCTTCTTATTCAGCAATGACGTCAAGCTCAGCGTTGACGAACTGGATGGAGTGTTCTGTTGATAATATTGATTCCTTGCTTAATAATATGAGTTTAAATGTGATCTGTCCGACTGCGGCGACACAGGTTGAATGTGAAAAATATATATTAAAGGCCGCCGGAAATTATATCCGGATCGTGGATAAAAATGCTCCGGCAAGCCTGATCGAAAAAGGCGTTATTAAAAAAGCGGATATTCAGCAGTCAACGGAGGAAGGTAAATATGATGTTACCGTTACGTATGCCTCTGCGGGAGAAGGGACAGAGGAAAATCCGGAAAAGAATTACCAGTATGATATAACCTCCGGCAGCGTATCCGGTATATTAAATGATATCCTGCTTATGAATACGGGAACTGCCGGCCCTCAGATCACTATTGGCAGTACGGATAAGCCGATCAGTGAGGATATTACGATAGATACGGCGGGCTTCAATGAGGAGAATGCCGTTGTATTAGAAGGAGAGATCAAGGGAAGGGTCACGGTCACCGGAAAAGGAACATTAAAATCCAGCCTTAGCTGTTCCGGCTTTGTTGGCGCGACACCGAGTACGATCCATATTACAGGAGGAGAGATCATCGGGACAAGTACGGATTCTCCGGTGATCCAATTGAGTGCAGCAAACCTGATCGTTGAAGGGGACAGCACAGTGATCCGTAATGCGAATCATTCATCAGGCTCTCCTGATAGCCGCGATACGATCAGTGCGACAGGCGGCGTAAAGATCACGATCCGGGGAGGCAGTATCGAGTCTAATGGTGGACGTGCTTTGTATATATACAGAAAAGGAGATTCTGTCCAAGCTGACTCCTATGCTTCTCTCCTTGTCGAGGGAGGAACCATATTAGGAGCCCAATATGGTATTTACAATACCGAGCATAATGAAGTCACGATAAAGGGTGGTACGATTCATGGGGATACATCCGATATCTTCCTTGCCCATAACATCACTCAAATCCCTCGTGCACCAAAAAGGTTTACCGTGGAGAATGAAAGCCCCTCAAAGCCATTCCCCTTTGATAAGATGCAAATCGAAAACCTATCCAGTACGAATGAAATCGATTTTACGAAGGCAAAGTTTAAGACTAACGATAATAATTTAAGTATCGTTCTCAACAGCAGAGCGGTAGCAGGCAAGCTGTTTCGAGTATCCACAAAAGAATACAGGAGCTTTCTAGAGAAGGTTAAGCTTTCCGGCCCGGCAGCGCCGGTCTGCGTAGTCTATAATTCTGCCGAGCCCTCAGCTTCGCAGAATACGACAGACATCTATGCGTTCCCAAAGACAGAGCAGAGGACGGTTCATGTTAAATATTATAACAAGTATACAGATACAGAGCCGTTTTATGATGAATATCTTTTAAAAGAATATACGGTCAATGGTGCAGAACCGATAAGCAGCTACTTGAGTAAAACAGTGCCTACCGGGGCAAACCCGGATAAGTTTTCCGTATGGCGCTATAAGGATAAAATAAGAAAGGGTACAGCGGCAGATGAAAGGATCACCGTTAAAGAGCTTGTCGAGGAGACGCTTCCTACGGAGGCAAACAAAGCCCCGGTGGTCGAGCTTTACGCAGGCTACAAGGTCTCTCTTACGGGTAACGCAGCTGCTGACGGAGACAGCTCGGTCAGCTTTCAGGCAAAGTCTGATGGAACAACCCTGTATTATACAGAAGAAACAAAGTACAGCAAATACAGTGGCGAAGAATTAAGGGCGGCGGCTAAGGCAGAAGCTACAAGAGCAGATTTTCGGTCTTTAACCTCAGGAGGTGGTAACTTTACAATTTCCTACACGGGACGGGAGCCGGGACAATCCTATTCCTGTATTATGGTTGCCGAAAATGAAAATCTTGATGTATCCGATGCCCTTACGCTGACGGCAACGACAAATAAACGTGTATTAAATAAAGAGGATTTCAGTATTGGCGAGACCAAATTTACCTATGCCGGAAATCAGGCTACACATGGAGTGCGTGTAACACCGACTTCGAAAAACAGCGGAAAATTCGAGATCGATATGGTGCGTTATAAAAAGAAGGAGGGAGAGGAATATACAGGAGGCTTCCTCGGAGAGCAGGCGGAAGCCGGTGTATATGGCGTATTTGTCACTACGAAATCGGAAGTGCCCGGGATCAATCATGCGACAGATCTGTTCCTCTGCGATATGACGATCGAGAAGGCGGACTTTGATCCTTTGTGGTTTAAGACCTTCGGTAAGATCACCTATGGTGAGGATGCGGGGGATGCTTTAAAGCCGGTGATCCGGGAAGAATACAGTACAGCCGGTGCCACAGCCGTTATTACCGGCTATGGAGAGATCAGCTATAAGCTATATGAGGATGAGACCCTTACAAAAGAGGTTTCCCGAAACAGCGAAGGACACTACGACGTGTGCCTGAAGGAAGACGGAACCGTTGGACAATATTATGTGGGAGTTACCTGTACGGAAGGAAGTGCTGTAAAGGCACAGAAAACACCGGTCGCAATCTTCAATAATCAGCTGACGATTGAGAAAGCGGACTACACATTTTCCGGACTGACCTGTGAAAATATCGACTACGGCGAGTCACCGGCCCCCGAAGTTCAGCTGCAAAATGCGGATGTCGGGCCGGTGCGGTTCACCTACACACAGGATACTAGCGGAAGTGACGGTGCAGCTTGGTCTGTCGGAAATAACGCCGGAACATGGTATGTGCGCGCCGAGATCGATGAAAGCCGGAATTTCAAAGCGGCGAAAAGTGAATGGAAGGCGTTTACCGTCAATAAGGCAAAGCTTACCGTTACCGCAAAGAATCTGCGGATCCAAGTAAAAAGTGAGATCCCTAAGTATGAGGCGGTATACGAGGGCTTTGCCGGAGCCGATAACGCGGCTTCCTTAGGCGGAAAGCTTCAGTTCACCTGTTCCTATACGAAGGAGAGCGAAGTCGGTACTTATAAGATTACGCCTTATGGTCTTACATCCGAAAACTATGAGCTCTGCTTTGTCGAAGGAACGCTGACGGTTGAAGAAAAGAGTGGAGGCGGAAGCAGCAGTGGAGGCGGAAGCAGCAGTGGAGGCGGAAGCAGCAACGGAGGCGGAGGCTCATCCAGTGGTGGAAGTCCCTCAAAGAATGATTCAATTATCATTGACCGCCCGGACAAGGACAATCCAACGACCCCGACCACAGCGGAAACAAAGACTGTGAAGGCAGATAAAAAGGGAAACGTTGTCATTACAAAAAGTATGGTATCCGATGCCATCTCCACTGCGCAGGCAGATGCGAAAAAGAATGGCAACACCGCAAACGGTATTGCGGTGGTTGTTCCCGTGGAAATCAGCAAACCGCTGAATGGCGTACAGATCACTTTGAAAGCGGATGTTCTGGACAAGCTGGTATCCTCCGGCGTCAAGCGCCTCACCATCGACACCGACCGTATGGCGGACTTTGGATTTACGCTGGATACTCTCAAAAAGCTCAACCGCCAGACCAGCGGCGACATCGTTTTGAAGGTGAAGAAAATCACGGTTACTTCGGTTAAGGCAAAGGCAGCTATCAAAAAACGCCCCGTTTATGACATCTCTCTGTGGGAAGTGAAAAACGTTAAAAAAACCAAGCTGACCAACCAGAAGAAGAATTGGACCAGTACAGAGAGAAAAGCGAAAAAAGTCAAAAAAACCAAGCTGACCAACCTGTGGGGAAAAACCATCAGTATTGCAATTCCGTATACTCCGAAGAAAAACGAACAGCCGGGTAACCTCTATGCGGTTTTAGTGAATGGAAAAGGTAAGCCCCAGTGGATCACCAGGTCCGGCTATGATGCAGACCAGAAGGCAGTCATCTTTGAGTTTACTAAGTCCGGTGTCTACGGCGTGGGATATAAAGCTAAAAAGCCAGTCCTTACCGACATCAATAATCACTAGGTTAAGGATAACATTCTCTTTGCGGTCAGCCGTGGGCAGATGGCAGTCAGCACCCAAGTGGACGGCTATGAGGTCGGCGAGGATGGTGCAAGAAAGTAAAATCTTATAACACAGAATGGAGATAGACACTCACTTGTGGGTGTCTATAAAAGTAAGATAATTACAATCAATAACGCCGGTGCGGGATTTTGATATCCAGTACCGGCGTTACCGATTCCATAGAGACTTGAGAGTGCAGCCTACTTCATATCCGTATTAGGCATCATATGCCAAAGAACTTTTTCTCAATGCAGATGCCGTCTGATAGATACAAAAAGCATGGAAGTACAAACAACACTGCAATCATGGAAAAAACCGTTCCTCTTCCCAGAAAATAGCCAAGCTGTGACAACAGTCTATGGGTAGAAAAAACTCCAAGCAGAGTTCCAACTGTTGCCATTGTAATTCCGGAAGTCAGTACAGATATCGTAACATTGGAAACAGTCTCCACAATACTTCCTTTTTTATTAAGCGTCTGTCTGTTTTCTTTATACCGTTCAGTAAACAGAATTGCATAATCTATAGTGGCACCCAGCTGGATGGAACTGATAATAAGATATGCAATATAGAAAATCGGATTACCACTAACATAAGAAACAGCCAGATTGAGCCAGATTGCAGTTTCAATGGTCAGTACCAATATAATCGGAAGTATGAGAGATTTCATTGTAAACAACAATACTATAAAAACTGCGCCAATTGCCAGCAGATTTACTTTCATCATATCTGCCGTGATAGTATCCATCAGATCATAAGTACTTACTCCTTCGCCTGCCAGATAATATTCATCTGGATAATACTGTTCTGCAATTTTTCTGATTTTTTTTACCAAAGCAAAGGTTTCTTTCCCTTCATAATCAGCTGACACATTCATCACAATACGGTCATATTTTTCAGACTGAAGTTTTTTCAGAAGCTTCTCGGGAATAGAACTTGCAGGAATTGCCGGACCTATCATTTTCCGAAGTGCTGTTATGGAATTCATCTGTGGAAGAGCCTCGAGTTCATCCAAAAGCTTCTCTTCTGTTATAGTGTCGTCCTTTGGAACCATAAGCACATAGGTGTCGCTTTTTCCAAATATATCTCCAATCTTTGCCGTATCCTTTCCAATTCTAGTTTCGTTTCCAAAAATGTGGGAAGAACCAAAATAATAGGAATTATTGTTGCTGCCTATAAATGCAGGAATAATCAGACAGATAAAATAATCCCCATCGGATACATAATCTTGTGGACTACTTTTCCAAAACTTCTGAAAGAAGGCATAAAAGACTTATGTCTGGTTTTATCTATCCATTTGAAAGTAACCAGAATCAGTCCTGGCATAAAAAGAAATACTGTCAGAAGGCTGATTACAATTCCTTTTGCCAGTGCAAGTCCAAGATCAGGACCTATTCTGAAACGCATCATTATGAGTGCAAGGAAACCGATAACTGTAGTCAGTCCACTGGATAAAATTGAACTCGTAGAAAGGATCAGTGCATTTTTCGGCTCTGCATTTTTTCTGCATTCATCAAAACGATGAATCAGGAAAATAGAATAATCTAGAGACACAGCAAGCTGAAGAATATTTCCGGCTGCATTAGTAACAAAAGAAATTTCACCAAAGATAAGGTTCGAGCCTGTGTTAATAATGATTGCCACTCCAAGTCCTATAAGTACAACCAACGGTTCCAGCCAGGATGTTGTGGTAAGTGTAAGAATCACCAACAGAAAAAGCACTGCGATTATTGAGATCTTTTTAATCTCATTAACAGTGGAACTGGTTGCAAGTGCAGTGCTTACCGCACTTCCAGTCATGGCATTGTCATCACCGATCAGCTTATAGATTTCAGAAACAGCCTCGCCTCGTTTTTCTTCTTCAATGCTCACCTGAAATAAGGCATATCCATCTTTGTAATAGGTTTCCAGTGTTTTTTGGGGATACATAGAAAGAGGCACATCTATAGGAAACACATCATCCAGCCACGAAACAGAAATAACACCATCAATTGCCTGTAGTTTGTCCTTGTACTCTCGTGCCTCCTTCTCATCTGCAGCCTTTACCATAACCCTGGCATTCGGAATTGCTCCGTCAAATTGCTGACCCATTACATCCAGTGCTACTGTAGATGGCGACGTTTCTGGAAGATAATCATTCATATCATAGTCCACTTTTATCAGGTTTCTGCTGTAACCACAAAACAATGTAGCTATCAGAAACAACACCATAATCACATAGCGATATTTGATTACACCACTGTAAAATTTTTTCATGTCTTCCTCCACTGTCAATTTCGATATCTATATCTATAGATTACTCTGCAGTATTGTTGGCTTCTTAACCGAAATATCGTATTTATTTGACATTTGTCTTCTAATTTATTAGGATAAGCATATGGAGCAAAAAAGCAACGTACAATTAAATAGCAAATGTAAAATAATTGACATCTCTCAAAAAAGTCCACAAAATTATTTTATAAATCTCCAGTTCTTTCGATCCGTGGAGCTCCTTGGACTGGTATCTTGTTGCATACTTCGTAGCTCTGGAAAACAGACAATCACACTATAGAAAAAGGAAGACATTATGGCTAAGGATAAAGATTTAAGATTTATAAGAACGAATCAGATGCTGGCAGTTCATTTACGGAACTGCTTGATAGAAAGAAATTTGAAGATATTACAGTAAATGAAATATGCGAGAAGGCATTGATCCGAAGGGCTACCTTTTACACTCATTTTCTGGATAAATATGTTTTTTTTGCTTATTTTGTACGGCAGAACCGGGACAATTTTATTAGCCGATTGACAGAAACAAACGAAGAAAAAAATCTTATGGATTTTTCCGTTCATATGTTTCAACAGATGGTTCACTATTTGTCAGAACATATGACAATGGTTCAAAATATTCTGAGCAGTAATGCGTTTTCCATTTTGCTTGATATTCTTGCAGAGGAAATCCAAATTTCCTTTTTGGAGCTTCCTATATACTTTAAAGAGTAAAGGGAATTGACCAAAAAGAATACCTCAAGTAAATTTAG
>ENA-OUUV01000489-OUUV01000489.1-human-gut-metagenome-genome-assembly--contig:-NODE-489-length-24271-cov-5.096589_pt1 | contig 24271 bp, 27 predicted proteins | sample MGYA00237952_ERZ548838 | MGnify/ENA primary metagenome ERZ548838 (study PRJEB26490, sample SAMN05194705) | human gut metagenome | biome: terrestrial biome; feature: human-associated habitat; material... | reverse complement strand
ACTGTTTATTCGTTAAAAATGCCGTTTTCACTGAAAAAAGTGCCGATTTCACTGAATTCAACACAAACCGATGTATATATGTTATGATTATATTGCGGGTTTTACTGCAAATAATAGAAATATAGAAAGGTTTTGTTATTTATGTTTTATTATGATGTTGTGAAAGAATATCATATTGACGGTGATTTAGGGAATTATGAATCATTCGGTATTGCGGTGTTCAAAATAATTGACGGTGCAAAAGAAAAGCTGTGTCAAATTGAAGATGTTTTTTTGAACGAAAGTAAGGCAATTGAGTTTACGCAGGTATGCAACGACTTTCAGCTTTCACCTGTACATATCTATGACGTTGTTCTTGATGCTATAAGTTAATATCAACAGTACACTTATCTTGAAGAAAGTTGCTTTTGCTAAGAGTATCTGACACCTCTACTAGAGTGAATTTCAGATAATTTCTGATTTGACAATAATTATCGGAAATACGAGAAAGCCTTTTAAACATTAAATTTAAGCGGTACAACTTGTAGATAAAGTCTGTTTTTTGAAATTAGCTTCTAATTGATATCCATATCCCACTCATGGGACTCTGATGAATTTGCGTTCTGCAAAGCCATCAGAGTCTTCTTATTTTGGTATCCTTGACGAAAATCTCTTTACGGCATCCACACGGGCTAAGTTACAGGGCGATGCTAAACGCTTTGCAGAAAAACAGCCGTTTTTTGTGAAGTTCGGTGCAAATTTGAACGAACTTAATAATTTTACCGCCCCTTTTGGAGCGGTATTTTTATACTCAAAATCATAGAAAGCGAGGTAAAGTAATGGAAACCGAAAAGAAAACTCCCTAAGATGAGAAGAAGCCCGACGCTCCCACACCGGAGCAGAAGGACGATAAGCCCGAAGAAAAGGCGGATAAGCCGTTTTTGATATACAGTCACGGATAGACGTTAAGTACCTGAAAAAGAATAGTTATCCATCGGCGGAGTAATAAGGCTCTGTCGGGGGATTTTTTTGTTTAATACATAGTTAGCTTCCTAACTTGACATGCATTTTGACACCCCCACTACAGTAAATTTCAGCGAATTTCAGTAAAATTTCCGATTTGATAATAATTACTGAAAATACAAGAAAACCGCTTAAGCAATACGCTTAAGCGGTTGTTATTATGGTCGAGGTGACAAGATTTGAACTTGCGACCTCTGCGTCCCGAACGCAGCGCTCTACCAAACTGAGCCACACCTCGATGCTAACCCTCTTTGTGTTCAAGAGGGTTAAATTATTAAAATAAAATCAATATTCTACGCCGTATGTGCTACGATAGTGCTTCATAGCGTCAAGGTACTGCTTACCTTCGATAACGCCGTTTTCAATAGCACTTATGATATCGTTAATGTTGACGATTGAGTAAACTTTGACACCGAAATCCTTGTCGGCAGACTGAACTGCGCTCAGGTCACTGTCAAGCGCTTTTTCCATACGGTCAACAGTAATAACCATTGCTGTAATATTCACGTCAGCCGCACCTTTAAGCTTGGGAAGTACTTCTCTTAAAGCCTTGCCTGATGTCATAACATCTTCGATAATAACTACCTTATCTCCGTTTGCAAGCTGTTTTCCTACAAACATACCGCCTTCGCCGTGATCCTTGACTTCTTTTCTGTCAAAACAGTAGCTTGCATCTACGCCATACTTATTGAACAGTGCTACACACGCACTAACGGAAAGAGGAATACCTTTGTAAGCAGGACCAAAAAGAACATCGGCTTCAATACCGTTGTCGTGAATGCACTCTGCATAGAACTCACCGAGCTTTGCAAGCTGTGCACCGGTCTTGTAGTTACCTGTGTTTATGAAGTAAGGAGCTTTTCTTCCGCTCTTGAGTGTAAACTCACCGAATGTAAGAACTCCGCTGTCAACCATAAATTTGATAAAACTCTCTTTGTAAGTCATACTGTTCTCCTTTTCGGTCGTTACTTCAAAACTTAACGCTATATATTATAGCATATCGGGTCAGACTTGTCAAGTCTTTCCGGTAAAATCATTGAATTTAAGCTTCTTGAGCTCTTCACACACTAAGTCGGATATTTTTGCAAAAGCCATACGGTAGCTGCAGGGCAGACCTTTTTCTGCGCGGTTGCAGTTGTAGTGACCGTCCAGGCAACGACTGAACATATATGTACCCTCTACTGCTTCAACAACGTCATAAAGTGAAAGCTCAGACGGTGCTTTACTCAGCTCATATCCGCCTTTTGTGCCCTTGTATGAGTTTACTATGTTGGCTGAACCCAGCTTTCTGAGTATCTTCATAGCGAATGTTTGCGGAACGGAGGTCTTTTCGGATATCGTCTTTGCATCAAGTCTTCCGGAGTTTTTGGCCATAAAATCGACTATCCTTATAGCGTAGTCGGTTTCAAGAGTAATGTGCATCTGTTACTCCTTATCAGTCCAGAAAGTCCTTCAGTTTTTTGCTTCTTGACGGATGCCTTAATTTTCTTAGCGCCTTTGCCTCGATCTGTCTGATACGTTCTCTTGTTACGTCAAATTCTTTACCGACTTCTTCAAGTGTTCTGGGTCTGCCGTCTTCAAGACCGAATCTCAGACGTAATACTTTTTCTTCGCGAGGAGTGAGTGTACCGAGTATCTCGCTGAGTTGTTCCTTTAGCAGCGTTCTTGACGCGGCTTCTGCGGGAGCCGGAGCGTCCTCGTCAGGGATAAAGTCGCCTAAGTGGCTGTCTTCCTCTTCACCGATAGGCGTTTCAAGTGAAACGGGATCCTGAGAAATTCTGAGAATTTCTCTTACTCTGTCAACTGTTATCCCAAGTCTGTCTGCTATCTCCTTTGGTGTAGGTTCGTGACCGTTTTCGTGCAACAGCTGGCTTGATACCTTCTTTACTTTTGTAATGGTTTCTACCATATGAACAGGTATTCTGATGGTTCTCGCCTGGTCGGCGATAGAACGAGTTATTGCTTGCCTTATCCACCATGTAGCATACGTTGAGAACTTGTAGCCCTTAGTGTAATCAAACTTCTCAACTGCTTTGATAAGACCGAGGTTGCCCTCCTGTATAAGGTCAAGGAACTGCATACCTCTGCCGACATATCTTTTTGCTATGCTGACTACAAGTCGCAGGTTGGCTTCGCTCAGACGCTTTCTTGCGTACTTATCGCCCTGAGCCATACGTGTTGCAAGCTCAATTTCTTCTTCTGCGGTAAGAAGAGGAACACGACCTATTTCTTTCAGGTAGATTTTAACAGGGTCGTCAATTGCGATGCCTTCGGACGAAAGAGATGATTCAAAGTCATCACCGTCAGTAAAGTCAAGAGCACTGTCAAGATCCTCATCGGCGGAGAAGTCATCGACTATTTCTATATTGCTGCTTTCAAAATCATCGTACAGCTTGTTTATTTCATCGGCATCAAAGTCAAGCTCTTCGAGTACATCGGTTATTTCCTTTGTGGTGAGCTTGCCGTTCTGCTTACCGTGATTTATAAGTTCGTTTATTTTGTTGTCTGCCATATTTATCTTTCCTTTCAGGATTTATCGTTATGATTTTTTGTTCTTTATTTTATCGGCAAATTGCCGTAATTCGTCCGCTGACATATCTGTCACTTTCTTTGTCTGTTTCTTATCTCTGTATTTTATAAGTACATTCAGATAATCGTTCAGCCTGTCCACATTGTACGGCAAATCGCTGTTGTCGTGTATCAGCTTGTATATTGATGCTACTTCCTCCGCAGTATATCTTTCGGAGAGTACAGCAACGTCATTTGACAGCCCGCACGAGATCATCGCAGTAAGGTCAATGAACAGACGCTTGTTGAAGTCTGTCACGAAATCGTCCGAGCTTATCTTGTCGGTGACCTTTTTCAGAAAGTCGGGGGAGTGAAATAAAAATGCAATTATGCCGCGTTCCGCCTGTGTTTCTACCGGATAACGCATAGCGTCCGGATTTATCTTATCTCTTGAACGAGTCCCGCCGATAATTTCTCTGCGGCGGTCGTTTTCCTTTGCCTTATATCGCCTGCGAAGTATCTGATTTACGGCAAGATCAACATTTGAGCGGTTCACGTTACACTCTTGCGCTATAGTTGAGATATAAACGGCACGGTCGATAGAGCTGTTTATATTGGCGATAAAATCCACCGCTTTTTTCAGATATTCGGATTTTCCTTCCGGCGTAGTCAGATCAACAGACGAACGAAGCTTTTTAAGTTCGTATTCCATGCCGGATTCACTGTTGCCTATCAATAATTCAAAGGCTTCCTTTCCGAAATTTTTTATATATTCGTCAGGATCTTTAGCGCCCTGAATTGTCAGGACGTTTGCCGTAATACCGACTTTATCAAGAATGTTCATCGCTCTGGCGGTAGCTTTCTGACCGGCATCATCGCTGTCATAAGCTAAAATGACCTTTTTAAAGCCGAGATTTGCTATCGTACGTGCGTGAGCATCTGTTATTGCTGTACCGCAGGTTGCGACCGCGTTTTTGAAGCCCGCCTGGAACATCGCGATAACGTCCAGGTTTCCTTCGCACATTATCAGCGAGCTTCCTCCTGCGTTTTTTGCGTGGTTCAGGCTGTACAGGAATGTACTTTTATTATATACTGCTGTCGCTTTAGTATTAAGGTACTTCCTGTTATCATCTCCGCCTATAATACGCCCCGAAAATCCGACAATGTTACCTCTTATATCAATAAACGGGAACATTACCCTGTATTTGAAAAAATCAAAGTAATTATCGCTTTTCGATGATTTTGAAAGCAGGGAAGCTTCAGCCATCTCTGCATCGCCGTATCCGAGCGTATGCATATGATTTCTGAGCGTATCCCAGCTGTCCGGAGCATAACCAAGACCATATGTCCGTATAGTATGATCCGTAAGACCTCTGCCGTAAAGATAATCAAGACCTTCATTACCGGCGGGGGAGTAGAGATATTTGTGGAAGAACCTGCCCGCTTCACGGTTCATCTCAAGAGTCCTTGAACGCTTTTTTGCGCCGTCGTCTCCGCCGTCCTCAGGCATCGGTATACCGACCCTCTGTGCAAGAAACTTGACACTTTCTATGTAATCAAGATGTTCGTAAAGCCGTATGAAATTTATAACATCTCCTGCTGCTCCGCAACCGAAGCAATAAAAGCTCTGCGTTGCGGTGTATATGTGGCAGGACGGAGTTTTTTCCGAATGGAAAGGACAGTTACAGACGTAGTCCGTACCAGTTTTTTTAAGCGGTACATATGATGAAATAACATCATATATATCATTGCTTTCTTTGACTCTTAAAAGAAAGTCTTCCGATAAACGCATCGTTTTTCCTTTCTTTGCTTACATTGTATCAATACGACCAGCTCTTCGGGATACAAAGCTCCTTGAAGTAGTCGACCGCAAAGTCGTCTGTCATTCCGCTGATAAAGTCGCAGACTGCGCGCTCCTTGCCGTACTCCTTTGCAAAGCCGATATAAAGCTCCGGCATTTTCTCAGGAGAATTTATAAAGTATCTGTACAGATACTCGACTATATGGCACGCCTTGCCTTTTTCTGCATTGGTACTGGGTGCGAAATACACATAGTCAAACATGAACTTTCTCAGTTCATCATGCGCCTGTTTTGTTACATCGTCATACTGTATAAAATCCGTACTGTTGGCGATTATAGACTTAATAAGCGTTGTTATACGCTGACTCTTTGTTTCGCCGAGCACAGATATAGGACCTTTCGGAAGCTCTTCCTGCTTGAGTACTCCGCCTCTTATCGCATCTTCGATATCGTGATTTATGTATGCGATCTTATCGCTGAACTTTACAACTTGACCTTCGAGCGTTTTAGCGGTTGCGTTGGTGTGACAAAGAATACCGTCAATGACTTCGTCTGTAAGGTTAAGACCTTTGCCATTCTTCTCGATAACTTCAACCACGCGCTTACTTTGCTCATAATGTCGGAAATGTCCGGGGATAAGCTGATCAAGCGTACGTTCGCCGTCGTGACCGAACGGTGTATGACCTAAATCATGACCAAGCGCTATCGCTTCGGTAAGATCCTCGTTGAGTCGCAACGCTCTTGCGATCGTCCTTGCAATCTGTGATACTTCAAGCGTGTGTGTAAGGCGCGTTCTGTAATGATCGGATTTCGGTATAAGAAAAACCTGCGTCTTATGCTTCAGTCGTCTGAAAGAGTTGCAGTGAATAATTCTGTCACGATCCCTCTGAAAGTCTGTTCGGATATCGCAGGGAGTTTCGTATACCTTTCTGCCTTCTGAGTCTGTGCACTTGCAGGCATATGGCGAGAGCGTCATATTTTCTATTTCCTCGGTAATCATACGGGGTAATTTATCCATACTGAACACACCCTTTCATCACTGTATGTGACAAATCGAAGATGAGCGATACCGGATCGTTCATCTTCATAAATAATATACTGAGGATTTTTATAAAAGTCCTTTAATTTTTTAAAAATATTTAAAATTCGACATAGCCGTTGCTGAGTTTTTTTATATCCACCTTACCGTTACATTTGTCGATAAGTTTTGAAATGAGCTCTGCGGTGAGTTCTGCCTTGACATCTGCATAGACGCATACAATGTCGGAATACTCGGTATTGCGTATAATTGCTCCGTATTCCGGTAGGACAGAACCTATTATACCGTACATGGTGTAGTCACAGCTTATCTTAAGACTGTCGGCGACTTCCATTGTTACTATATCAGAGTTTGCAAGGGCAGTTGACGCGCCTTTTGAATAGGCATGAACAAGTCCCCCTGTACCAAGCAGGATGCCGCCGAAATAACGGGTAACAACGCATACAACGTCGGTAATCCCGTTTTTGGACAGCACGTCATAAATCGGCATACCCGCAGTGCCGCCCGGCTCACCGTCATCGCTGTGCCTGCTTGTGTTATTATTACGGAGAATATAAGCATAGCAGTTGTGAGTTGCTTTTCGATGCATGGCTCTTATCTCGTTTATAAAAGCTATGGCTTCTTCCTCTGTTTTGGCAGGGGATATGTAGCCGATGAACTCGGACTTCTTCTCGGTAAACGAAGACTCGGCACGCTTTCTTATTGTCTTATAGCCCAATATTCGCCCCTATCAGCCTTTTGTGCCTTTTAATGCGGCACGGGTCTTTCTTACATCGGTCAGATTACCGGCAAGAAGTTCGTCAACTCTGCTGAGCATATTTTCAACATAGTCGTTTGTGGCGTTTCTGATCTCCTTTGACTTGGTCTGTGCCGCAGTGAGAATTTCATGTGCTCTCTGCTGAGCCTGTTTTGTAATAACCTCTTCGGAAACCATGACCTTTGCTTTTTCTTCAGCCTTTCTTATAATGCTTTCTGCCTCAGCTTTAGCATCGTTTATGATAACTCTGCGGTCATTTACAAGTGCCTGTGCCTGCTTTATCTCTCCGGGGAGATTAAGTCTTACTTGCTTTACAAGCTCTCTGAACTGCTCAACATCGATGAGAGATCTGCCTCCTGTAAGGGGAATGTTTTTCGACCTGTCAAGCTCATCATCCATTGCTTCAAGTATTTCTTCAATGCTCATTTTAAAATCGTCCTTTCATTTATAACATTTGTTTTTTATGCTCAGTAGCGTTTCAGTCTTTCATTTATTCTGTCAAGTATGCATTCGGGAACAAAATCACTTATATCTCCGCCGAACATAGCGATCTGCTTTACCATACTGGAGGACAGATAGGTATATTCGCTCTTTGATGTAAGAAAAATCGTTTCGGCTTTGTAACAAAGCTTTCTGTTTGCCTGTGCCATCTGAAATTCATATTCAAAATCCGATATGGCTCGCAGACCTTTTACGATCACGTCCGCATTTTTTTCATTAAAGTAGTCTATAAGAAGTCCCTCGTTGCTGTCAACCTCAACATTACCGATACCTTCGGCAACCACGCTTTCGCGCAGGAACTGCTTTCTTTCTTCTATTGTGAAACTGCACGGCTTGAGCGGATTTACCGACACAAGTACTATTACCTTATCAAACAGCTTTGATGCTCTTGAAATAATTTCAAGGTGTCCGTATGTCACGGGATCAAAGCTACCGGGATATATAGCTGTTTTCATAATTTATTCCTCTTCTTCCGTCTGTGGTTTTCTGTAGAAAGTAAGACTGCTTTTGCCGTATTTCTTCGATTTTGTGATAACAAATCCGTTTACTTCTTCGGGCAGTCTGCAACCGGGCTCGTGCTCGCACACGATAACGCCTGTGTCGTTCATCCTTTCCGTGAGCGCGGGAAGAGAGCGCTGTATCAGGCTCTTCTCATACGGCGGGTCAAGCAGGGCGATGTCAAATTTCTCTCCTGTGGTTCTTAAGAATGCGGAGTTCGGCATATTGACAATTTCACACTGACTGTCAAAACCGACGTGTGATACATTCTGCTTTATGAACTTTATCGAATTCTGACTGTTGTCCACAAGATACGCCTTTTTTGCGCCGCGGCTTACTGCTTCAATTCCGAGCTGTCCCGAGCCGGCAAACAGATCAAGTACCGTGCTTCCTTCGATCTCAAACTGTATAGCGCTGAATATCGCTTCTTTTACACTGTCCTTTGTCGGGCGGACATCAATTCCCTCGGGCGCGATCAGCTTTCTGCCCCTGGCTGTGCCTGTTATTACTCTCATTGTATTTCCTTTCTTTTGCTTGATCAAAAATTCTCTTGTATATAATTGTATATTTCTGTTGCTTTTTCTTCTTTTACTTTTGCAACTGCCGCCAGCTCATCGGGAGAAGCGTCTTTAAGCGCCTGCTTTGTCTTGAAATGCTTTATAAGCGCAAGCGCTTTTGCTTCGCCTATGCCCTTGATTTTTGTAAGCTCCAGCTCGTATGTTCTTTTCTTGTGCGTCTGTTGCTGGAACGATAACGAGAAGCGATGAACCTCGTCCTGAATATTGGTCATAAGAGAGAAAAGCTTTTTATTAGCGTTTATCTGTATCTCTTCTCCCTGTGCCGCTATAGCTCTTGTGCGGTGTTTGTCGTCCTTTACAAGTCCGTACAGCGGTATTGAAACGTTCATATTATCAAGCACCTGCTGAACAGCGTGAACGTGACCCTTACCACCGTCGAGAAGAATCAGGTCGGGGAGCGGAGAGAAGTTTTCGTCACCGTCAAGATAGCGCTGTATACGCCTTTGCAATACCTCTTGCATACAAGCGTAGTCGTTCTGTCCGATAACGTTCTTAATGGCAAACTTTCTGTAGCCGGCTTTATAAGGTCTGCCGTTGCGGTATACTATCATACCGCCGACTCTGCTGTCCTCTCCGAGATTTGATATGTCGTAGCTTTCAATAACTGTCGGTATCTTAGACAAGCCCAGTAATTTTGCAAGATCCTCTAGCGCGTTTATCTCCTTAACGGTTCTGCCTACCTTCATCGACAGATATTCGGATGCGTTCTGCTTTGCAAGAAGTACTCTTGACAGTCCCTCGCCGCGTTGAGCGGCAGTGATGGCAACTTTATGCCCGCAAAGAGCGGAGAAGTACTCTTCAAGTACCGCGCGGTCTTCCATCTCCTTGTCAATATATATCTGTTTCGGGATTGCATCGGTTCTTGCCGAATAATATTCTACCAGAAAATCAGAGCGCATCTGTCCCGGGTCGTATTCATCACCGATGAAGAAATTTACTTTGTCGGTAATTCGTCCCCCGCGGTAGCATATGACAGCTATACTTGCAAGTTCAACATTCTGCGCCAGTGCAACAACGTCAAAATCATAGGTCTTGTCAGAAAAGATATCCTGACCGTCTTTCATCTTCTCTATTGCATTTATGCGGTCGCGGAGCTTTGCCGCTTTTTCAAACTCAAGGTTATCGGACGCTTCGTACATCTGCTTTGTAAGCTGTTCAACGCTCGCTTTACTGCCGTTTTGCATATACTCTATTGCAGAGCGTATCATGCTGTTGTACTCATCCTGTTTTATCTTGCCTGTGCATACGCCCATGCATCTTTTTATATGATAGTTAAGGCATGGACGTTCTTTTCTGAAATCTCTCGGAAACACCTTATGACATGACGGGAACATAAAAATCCTGTTTGCCTCGTCTACCGCCTGCTTTGCGGTGAAGCCGCCGGTGAACGGGCCGAGATAATCTGCATTCTTATCATTGCAGTTGAGCGCGTAAGAGATCCTCGGATAAGGCTCTTTCGTTATCTTGATATAATTGTAACCCTTGTCATCCTTAAGCAATATGTTATACTTTGGGTTGTACTGCTTTATCAGACTGCATTCAAGCACAAGCGCGTCAAGCTCGCTCGGTGTGACGATAAAATCAAAGTCATAAATGCTGTCAACAAGCTTTCTTGTTTTCGCATTATGGCTGTCAAGCGCATGAAAATAAGTTGTTACACGGTTTTTGAGTGCTTTGGCTTTACCCACATATATGACCTTCCCGGTGCTGTCCTTCATTAGGTATACCCCGGGGGAGAGCGACAACTTATTCGATTTATCCCTTAAAAAGCCAAGTCTTTCGTTCATCGGTCACAATCTCCGAAAAAAACATAAAATTTATCCGTATAGATATTTATATTTTATCATTTTTAACGTCCGATTACAAGTACTTTTTAAAAATAATGACGAATTGCGCCGAATTGCATATTCTGAGTCTTTCCAAAAAAAGTTTTGACTTTTCTGTTTCATTGGTGTATAATAGCAAAAGATATATTTTTTTATACGAAAAAAGAGAGGTTTATTTTATGAGAGCAGTAGTTGCGGTTATAGGTAAAGACACAGTCGGTATTCTTGCAAAGGTCAGCAATATCTGTGCCGAGTGTAATGCAAATGTTATGGATGTTACACAGACTATCATGCAGGATCTTTTTGCTATGACTATGCTTATCGACATTACAAAGTGTTCTGTTGATTACAATGTGCTTGCGGATAAATTAAAAGCGGCAGGCAACGATATGGGACTTCAGATACACGTTATGCACGAAGATATCTTCAATTCGATGCATAATATATAATTAAAAACGGGAGAAACTAAATGTTCAATTCAAAAGATATTCTTGAAACCATCAAGATGATACAGGAAGAAAATCTTGATATCCGTACAATTACAATGGGTATCTCGCTTCTTGACTGTATCGACAGCGATATAGACAAATCCTGCGAAAAGGTATACGAGAAGATGATGCGTGTTGCCGAGCACCACGTTGAAACAGGCGAGATAATCGAAAAGCGCTACGGTATCCCGATAATCAACAAGCGTCTTTCCGTAACTCCCATATCAATGCTTGCGGCGGCGGCAAAGGGCAGCCCCGTAAAGTTTGCAAAGACTTTACAAAGAGTAGCAGAGGGCACGGGCGTAAACTATATAGGCGGCTATTCCGCACTTGTACAGAAGGGTTTTGCGGCAGGAGATCTTGAGCTTATAAACTCTATACCCGAAGCGCTTGCTGAAACATCAAACGTCTGCTCCTCCGTAAATGTAGGCTCAACAAGAGCAGGCATCAATATGGATGCCGTTGCTCTTATGGGTAAGATCATAAAGCAGGCATCGGAGGCAACGAAGGACAATCACTGCTTCGGTGCGGCAAAGATAGTTGTATTCTGCAATGCTGTAGAGGATAACCCCTTTATGGCAGGCGCGTTCCACGGTGTGGGCGAGGCTGACTGTGTTCTTAATGTAGGTGTCAGCGGACCCGGCGTTGTACGTTCGGCACTTTCTAAGATGCCCGATGCAAGCATAAGCGAGGTTGCAGAGCAGATAAAGAAGACTGCGTTCAAGATTACCCGTATGGGACAGCTGGTTGGCGCAGAGGCAAGTAAGATGCTCGGCGTACCGTTCGGTATAGTGGATCTTTCACTTGCTCCTACTCCCGCAGTAGGCGACAGTGTTGCTCATATTCTTGAAGAGATCGGACTTGAAAGCTGTGGTGCTCATGGCACGACGGCTGCACTCGCAATGCTCAATGATGCTGTTAAAAAGGGCGGCGTTATGGCATCGTCAAGCGTAGGCGGTCTTTCGGGTGCATTTATACCCGTATCCGAGGACGCAGGTATGATAGATGCTGTAAACCGTGGCGCATTATCAATAGAAAAGCTCGAAGCCATGACCGCCGTTTGCTCTGTCGGTCTTGATATGATAGCCGTTCCGGGCGATACTTCAGCCGATACGATCTCGGCGATTATCGCAGACGAAGCCGCTATAGGTATGGTAAACTCAAAGACAACGGCAGTCCGTGTAATTCCCGCAATAGGAATGAAGGAAGGCGATACGCTGGAATTCGGCGGTCTGTTTGGAAGCGGACCTGTAATGAAGCTGAGTAAGTTTTCATCTTCAAAGTTCATTTCAAGAGGCGGACGCATTCCTGCACCCTTACAAAGTCTTAAAAACTAACCATGAACCGCAGGCGCACCCTGCGGTTTTTTGATGCGTAATAATGCGTTTCGCAGGCAATTTAATTTTGTCAAGGATATTTTCGTACAAAATTTTCGCGGGCTTTTTGTTTATTATTTTGCTTGTATTTTGGGGATAATTGTAGTAAACTTAATTATGATTTTAGATTTATAAGCAGCTTTCAGAAAGGTGGTGCTCTGATGGACGTTATCAGCGAAATTATCGCTTATGAAAAGCACGCTGAAGAAATAGTGGCGGACGCGAACAAAAAAGCCGATGCTATTCTTACCGATGCGGCTGTACTCCGTGAAAAAGAACGCATAAGCTATGAAGAGGATCGCAGTGATAAGATAAACAGCTATCACGACGAACTGAAAAAAAGCGGAGAAGAACACTACAGCGCGACCTCGGCAGAGTGCAGTGCTGTGATAGCCCGTCTTGATGATGATTTTTCAAAAAACAAGGACAAGTGGGCGCAGGAGATATACGATAATATAGTTTCCTCGAAGTGACAGCACAAAATATATATCCGGAGGTGATATTATGTCGGCGGGTTCGGCGGCGGTAATAGCCAAGGCAAGAGCCAAATACGGCAAGCTTCTTAGTCTTGAGCAGTATAAGACCCTGATATCCAAGGCGAATGTCGGCGAGATAGTAACACAGCTTAAAGCATATGACGATTTTGACAAGGATTTTTCCGGTGTAGACAATACCGTAAGGAGAAGCCAGGCAGAAAGGTTAATGGAAAAGCGGCTTTTCAGAGTATATGACGAGCTCAGAAAATTTTGTCCCGGCAGCAAAAACAGGTTTTATGATTTTTTGCTGATACAGGAGGAAATAAAACAGATAATCAATGCATCGATGTATATCGGAGCAGGCGTTTATGATCTTTTTATACCGGGTTTTCCGGGATATCTTACAGATATATGTTCTTATGATATCCTCTCACTTTCTAAGGCGCGAACATATGATGAGATACTGGCAGTGCTTAAAAACACGCCTTATTACGATGTTCTTATGCCGCTGTCTGACGGAACGAGAGCTTTTCCTCCGATAGTATCCATTGACTGTGCACTGACAAAATATCTTTACACAACGCTTTTTGCATATATAAAAAAGAGCGTATCCGGAAGCGAAAAGGCTGAAGTTGAAAAGTGTATACGCAGACGGTGCGATATGTACAATATAAAAATATGTTACAGGCTTAAAGGTCTTTTTAAAATGTCGACAGAAGAAGTTGTAGCTCACGCATTGCCTTTTTATGGCAGGTTCGATAAAAATACGATGGAACGGATTTTGACAAAAGCCGATAACGAGCCTATACTGCCTCTCCTGCTTAAGCTTCCTTATTTTAAGGATATCAACGCAGAACAGGAGGTAGACATTGAAACAGCCGTCTATACATCTAACAAGCGTTATTACGACAGCAAGCTCGCATTATCACAGTGCGACAGCACAGTCATATATGCTTTGATCGAGCTTTTGCAGATAGAAAACCGAAATTTAACAACTGTGATAGAGGGCGTAAGATACTCGCTTGAACCGTCACAGATAGAAAAAATGCTGATATTATAAGGCAAATATACAGCGAAAGGAATGATATAATGGCAGTTGAGAAGATGTCACTTATATCGGTCAGCGGACCACTCAAAAAAGTCAATAAAACGCTTGTGCGATGTTGTGAAACAAAGTGCTTTCACATTGAACCGTCGTTTTACACAATGACTTACGGTTCTGCTCATTTCAAGACGCTAAAAGATAAGGATATCTACGGCGGACTGATGAAACGAGCGGAAATATTATCATCGGGACTTGGTATCAAAGAAAAATCCGTTCCTTATGACGATATACAAATTGAGGCTATACACGATTTTGATATGTATTTTACCGAGCTTGAACAACAGGTAATGCCTCTTATTGAAAAAAAGAACGAGCTTGAAAGGTCGATAGAGGAGTATCGTCAGGTATTAAGACAGGTCGGTAACCTTTCAAATATAAACGTTGACTTCAAGGATCTGTTCGGATGTAAGCACGTCAAAATACGTTTCGGAAGGCTTCCGTCTGAGCGCTACACAAAGCTTGAATTTTACAGTGAAAAAGGCTTCGTGTTCGAGCCGCTTGAAGAAAAGGACGGTTATGTCTGGGGACTTTATTTTGCACCTGTAGAGGAAAGTGTACAGATAGACGATATTTTCAAAAGCCTTTATTTTGAGCGCATCCGTCTTCCTGACTTTCTGCACGGCGACGGTGAAACAGCAACGGCAGAGCTTAACCGACAGCTGAAAGATTTTGATGTCAAGCTTAAAGAGGTCAACGAAAAACTGGCTACAGTAAAGCAGTCCGAGGAAAAGCAATTTGAAAAGGTACGAAGTAAGCTCATATTTCTTAATAACAGCTATGAGCTGAGAAGTCAGGTATCTGTAATCAATAATAAATTTTATATGGCGGGGTTTGTTCCGACAAGAGAAGTCGAGAAGTTCAGAAAGCATCTTTCGACTGTATCGGATATTGTTATTGAAGAAAAAAAATATTTCGTTGACGACAGAATGAAACCTCCCACAAAGCTCAGAAACAATTGGCTGTTCAGACCGTTTGAGATGTTTGTCAATATGTACGGGCTTCCGTCATATACAGGTATTGATCCGACACCGTATGTTGCCATAACCTATATGCTTATATTCGGCATAATGTTCGGCGACCTCGGACAAGGGCTTGTGATATCGCTGTTCGGCTTTATACTTACCAAGTGGAAGCACGCAAAGTTGGGTCCCATAATGGAGCGTATCGGTATAAGTTCGGCGATATTCGGCTGTCTGTACGGATCTGTATTCGGCAATGAAGATATAATAAAGCCGTTCTTCCATATTGAACCGCTTTATTCTGTACTCGGAAAGCCTAACAGTATATTTCAGATATCTACTTATCTTCTGATAGCCGCTCTTGCGATCGGTGTCATATTGATTGTTATTTCAATGACGATGAATATCGTACTGTCGTTCAGGCGGAGGGATTATGCTTCCGCGCTGTTCGGAGCAAACGGTATTACGGGTATGATATTCTATATTGCGGTAGTTGCTGCAGCGGCAGTTCAGCTCGGATTTGGAATTGAAATGTTCACATTGCCGTATGTACTGCTCCTTGTCATTCTGCCGCTCGGCATTATGATGTTCAAAGAGCCGCTTGCCCATCTTGTTGCAAACTCTATTAAACACAATGTTGTAAATCTGAAGCACAAGACGGTTGCCGATGCAGCAATTATGGCTTCCGATACACTGAGTGAAGAAATGCTCAGAAAAACAAGAGAAGATCTTGAAAAGCTGGACGATTTAAAATTCGTCCGTGCCGTTTACGGTAAAATGCCGAGAGAGAGCTATGAAAAGCTCGGGTACTTCACCGATAAGGAATTTGTATTTATTCCGCTCACCGAAAACGAGGATAATGTATACGGCGTTTATTTCGTATCAAAGCAGCACAGGACAATGGTAGATGACATATTTGCCGGTCTTTATTTCGAACGTATGAAGATGCCGGCGGAATTGACTTCACCAAGGAAGTCTGCACCGGAAGGTACGGATAAGCAAAAGGAAAAGAAATCAGTCGGCAACTTCATTATCGAAGGCGTTATCGAGCTGTTTGAAACATGTCTTTCTTATCTTACAAATACTATGTCTTTCCTCCGTGTCGGCGGATTTATCCTAAGCCACGCAGGTATGATGCTGGTAGTAGGCGTTTTAGCCGGTGACGGCGGTGTGGGTACTGTGATCGTACAGATACTCGGAAACGCTTTCGTAATCGGTATGGAAGGCTTTCTGGTGGGTATTCAGGTATTAAGACTTGAATTTTATGAAATATTCGGACGTTTCTATGTAAGCGACGGTAAAAGCTTCGAGCCGCTCAAGGCTAACTTAAACTAATTTTTGGAGGAACTGAAAATGTTACTTTTTTTACTGCCTTTATTCGCACTGGCACTGATTATGTTGCCGTTCTTTGTTATGCTTAAGAGAAGAAAAGAGGGTAAGCCCTTAAAGACAAGAAAAGCTATTCTTATAAACGCAGGATCGTTTATAGGTGTTATGGTTATGATGAGTGTGTTCGTACCGCTGTTCGCATTTGCATCTGCTGAAGGTGCCGCAGAAGCCGCACAGACAGCGCTCAGCGTAGGCGATGGACTTAAGTACCTCGGTGCGGCTCTAGCAACAGGTCTTGCAACGATCGGTACAGGTATCGCAGTTGGCGGTGCCGCTCCCGCAGCTATCGGTGCTACAGCAGAAAATGACAAGAACTTCACAAAGGCTCTTATCTTTGTGGCGCTCGGTGAAGGTGTCGCAATCTACGGTCTGCTCATTTCTATACTTATCCTTTATTCATAATGACCGGAAGGTAAGAAATATGAAATTCTTTCTTATCAGTGATAATACGGATACACAGATGGGTATGCGCCTTGCGGGCATTGAGGGGATAGTGGTAAGCCGCCCTGAGGAAGTCAGCGAGGCTCTGGAAAAAGCAAAAGCCGATAAAGATATCGGTGTTGTGCTTATGACGGAAAAGCTCATCAATATGTGCAAGCAGACAGTTTACGATATGAAGCTGAACAGCACAAAGCCGCTGATAGTGGAGATACCCGACCGACACGGAACATCGGATATCAGCAAATCTATCGACGGATATGTCCGTGATGCGATCGGACTGAAATTATAATTTATCAGAAGGGAGCAGCTGTATGCCGGAAGTTCAGGACAGAATAGAGAAGTTGGGAAATTCAATTCTTTCCGATGCCAGACGCAAGGCGGAGGAAATAATCAGCAAGGCACAGCAGCAGGCTGACGAGCTGACAGAACAGGCGAGAGAGCAGTACAGACGAAGTGAGGATAGCGAGATAGCTCTTGACAGACAGAAAACTCATACATTGTATGCCAAGGAGCTTTCAAAGAGTGACTTTGCCGCGCATAAATCGGTACTGGCGCACAGATGTGAGCTTGTCGACAGCTTGTTTGACGATATAAGGAAAAGGCTTGAGAGCTTTGTAAAGAGCAGTGAGTACGCGGAATTTATGAACGCTCTTGCAAAGAAAGCAAATAACGAGCAGGCTTTCAGCAAAGACTGCGTAATAAATGTAAGCAGAGATGATAAACAGCTTGCAATGGACATAGCCGGTAAGTACGGTGTCGGAGTTTCCGTTGACCGTAATATCGAGCTTGGAGGAATTACTGTTTATTATCCGTCAGAAAAAATATATATCGACTACACGCTTGACCTTGCTTTAGAGCAACAGCGAAAGGCTTTCGTTGCAGGTCACAGCGAATTGTCGTTATAACGGGGAGGTATTGCAATGAACTGTATTTATGCGATAAACGGACCCGTTGTAAAGGTCAGGGAAACAAAGTCATTTTCAATGCGTGAGATGGTAATGGTCGGTAAGAGTAAGCTTATCGGCGAGGTCATCGGCGTTACTGATGAAATGACAACCATACAGGTTTATGAGGGTACGGCAGGTCTTATGCCGGGCGACCCGGTAGAGCCTACAGGAACACCGATGAGCGCAACGCTGGGACCGGGTATAATATCAAATATTTACGATGGTATCCAGCGTCCGCTTAAGGCTATGACAGCTCTCAGCGGCGTATATGTAACTGAGGGCAGCGCGATAGCCGCACTTGATGAGGAACGCGAGTTTGACGTTACGGTCACCGTAAAGGTCGGTGATAAGCTTCACGGCGGCGATATCTATGCAGAATGCCCCGAAACACCGCTTATCACTCACAGATGTATGATACCGCCGTATGCAGAGGGCACGGTAGAATATGTCGCTCCTGACGGCAAATACAAGGTAAACGATGTAATAATTAAGCTCAGAATTGACGATGAAACCGTGCAGGAGCTGACGCTTGTACAGAAGTGGCCTATCAGAACGCCGCGACCTATAAGTAAGCGCCTGCCGATATCAAAACCGCTTATCACAGGTCAGCGTATTGTTGATACTATCCTACCGCTTGCAAAGGGCGGTACAGCCGCTATACCCGGAGGCTTCGGTACAGGTAAGACTATGACACAGCACCAGCTTGCAAAGTGGTGTGATGCGGATATCATCGTTTATATCGGCTGCGGTGAGCGCGGCAACGAGATGACGCAGGTACTTGAGGAGTTTTCAGAGCTTATCGACCCTAAATCAGGCAGACCGCTGACAGACAGAACGGTGCTTATTGCGAACACCTCAAATATGCCCGTTGCCGCCCGTGAAGCGTCTATCTACACAGGCATAACGCTTGCCGAGTACTACCGTGATATGGGTTACCATATAGCTATAATGGCTGACTCAACATCACGTTGGGCTGAAGCTCTGCGTGAGATATCGGGACGACTTGAGGAAATGCCGGCAGAAGAGGGCTTCCCCGCATATCTGCCGTCAAGACTGTCAGAGTTCTACGAACGTGCAGGTTGCGTTGAAACTATGAACGGCAGAGAGGGCAGTGTTACTATTATCGGCGCTGTATCTCCTCAGGGCTCTGACTTTTCTGAGCCTGTAACTCAGAATACAAAGCGATTTGTACGGTGCTTCTGGGCGCTCGATAAGAACCTTGCGTATGCAAGACACTATCCCGCTATCAACTGGAATATGAGCTATTCCGAGTACAGCGATGATTTAGCCGAGTACTATAATGAACACGTCGGCGAGGAGTTTTGCCGCTACAGACAGGAAATATCGACATTGCTCGTTGAAGAAAACAACCTTATGGAGATTGTAAAGCTTATCGGTGCGGATGTTCTGCCGGACGACCAGAAGCTGATAATAGAAATCGCCCGTGTTATAAGAGTAGGCTTCTTACAGCAGAATGCTTTTCATAAGGACGATACGTTCGTTCCGCTGGAAAAGCAGAAGCTGATGATGAAAGCAATTTTACTTCTTTATCATAACTCGCTGAATGCCATAAACGGCGGCAAGCCCATATCGGAGATTATCTCCTATGGCTTCTTCGATAAGCTGGTAAAGATGAAGTATGATATACCTAACGACAACCTTGAAATGTTTAATGAATATTTTGATATGATAAACAGCAGGTTTGCCGAAGAATAAACCCGATAGGAGAAAGTTTTATGATTCAATATGCAGGACTGAGTGAAATTAACGGACCGCTTGTCTGCCTTGAGGGTGCTAAGGGTGTTTCTTACGATGAGATCGCAGAGATAAAGCTTGAGGACGGCACAAAGCGTTTAGGTCGTGTCGTTGAGATGCAGGGCGATAAAGTAGTCTTACAGGTATTTGAGGGTACTAATGGTATCTCTCTTACCAATACAAAAATCAGTTTTACGGGAAAGCCGCTTGAGATACCGCTGTCTACCGAAATGCTCGGCAGAACGTTCAACGGTGCAGGCAAGCCTATAGATGGACTGGGCGAGGTGTTCCCGCAAAAATTCGGCGATATAAACGGACGTGCGTTAAATCCCGTTGCACGTTCATATCCCAGGAACTATATACACACAGGCATTTCCTCGATAGATGCTCTTATGACGCTTATAAGAGGTCAGAAGCTTCCTATATTCTCTGGCTCGGGTCTGTCGCACAACAAGCTTGCCGTGCAGATAGTAAAGCAGGCTAAGATTGCTGACAGCGAGGGCAAGGACTTTGCGGTTGTATTCGCCGCAATGGGCGTTCAGAATGACGTTGCAGAGTACTTCAGACGTTCGTTTGAGGAAACAGGAGTTATACAGCGTGTTTGTATGTTCCTTAATCTCTCAAATGATCCTATTATAGAGCGTATCCTTACCCCGAGATGTGCGCTTACTGTGGCGGAATATCTTGCGTTTGAGAAGAATATGCACATACTTGTTATCATGACCGACCTCACATCTTACTGTGAGGCACTGCGTGAGTTCTCTTCGTCAAAGGGTGAGATCCCCGGAAGAAAGGGCTATCCCGGTTATCTATATTCCGACCTTGCCTCTATGTATGAAAGAGCGGGTGTAGTAGAGGGCAGTACAGGCTCTGTTACACAGATACCTATACTTACAATGCCTAACGATGATATTACCCATCCTATCCCCGACCTTACGGCATATATCACTGAGGGTCAGATAGTATTCGACAGAAACCTCGACCAGACAGGCGTTTATCCCGGACTTTCTGTACTGCTTTCGCTGTCGCGTCTTATGAAGGACGGTATAGGCGAGCAGTATACCAGAGCCGATCACGCCGATGTTTCAAACCAGCTTTTCGCTTGCTATGCGAGAGTTCAGGACGCAAGAGCGCTCGCATCGGTTATCGGTGAAGATGAGCTTTCGGCATCGGATAAGGCAATTATGAAATTCGGTACGATGTTTGAAAAGTACTTCCTTAATCAGGGATTTGACGAAAACCGTTCGATGGACGAAACGCTTGACCTTGCGTGGGATCTGCTTTCACTGCTTCCGGCAAGCGAACTCGACCGTGTAAATGAGCAGCTCATCAAGGAGCATTATAACCCTGAAAATGCGAAGAGATTTGTATAACAGTTACTTTATGAAAGGCAGGTGAGTGTATGGCTGAACAGGTTTTCCCGACCAAAGGCAACCTTATCAAGGCAAAGCGTTCGTTGCAGCAGGCAAAGCAGGGCTTTGAGCTGATGGACAGAAAACGTAACGTATTGATACGAGAAATGGTCGCTCTGACCGATAAGTCAAAGCTTGTCCGCGGAAATATCGAGCAGACCTATGAAAAAGCGTATGCCGCACTGCAAAAGGCAAATATTTCGCTTGGCTCTGTATCGACACTGGCGCAGTTTGTTCCTGAGGAAACCGATCTTAAGATATCGTTCAGAAGCGTTATGGGCGTTGAGCTTCCTACAGTCGAGCTTCCCGATAAGCCTATAGTTCCGCAGTATGACATTGCAATGACAAATTCGTATCTTGATAACGCTTATATCTGCTTCAACGAAACAAAAAAGCTGACAGTCATACTCGCCGAGATAGAAAACAGCATATACCGGCTTGCTGTGGCTATTAAAAAGACACAGAAGCGCGCCAATGCGCTTAAAAACATCATTATTCCGAAATATGAGGCGCAGGTCAGATTTATCTCCAACTCTCTTGAAGAAAAGGAACGTGAGGAATTTTCACGCCAGAAGGTGATCAAGAGTACCAAGATAAAGAAGGAACAGGTGCAGAAAGAAATAGCGCAAGCGAAAACAGAATAAATTAAAGCCACACAGAAAGTTGATCCAATCTGTGTGGCTTTTTTTATGTCGGTATCACTTAAACTTCAACGAAGATCGCTCCGCTTGCGGGAACAGTTACTTTATCGCCGCTTACCGAGCCGTTTTCGCCGAGCGCGTAAACAGCCTTTCCGCCCTTTGCATAATCCGCATTGACGGTTACAGCCTTATCAGACGGATTGATGAATACATATACTGTCTGAGCGTCACAGCTTCTCTTGTATACGAGAGGATAGCCGTCACTGCTGACAAACTCGAATGAGGAAAGGTTATGGAGTGCGGGATTGTCGTTTCTTACCTTGATAAGCTTCTTTATTTCATTATACAGCGAATTACTGTCAAGCATCTGCTTTTCAACTGTGGGTCTGTCGGGGGCATCGTCCTGCTTTATATAAAGCTGTGACTTGTCGGCAGTTGAAAAGCCGTCATTTGCTGTGCTGTCCCACTGCATAGGACTTCTTGAACCTGTACGGTTGTAGCCGCCCTCGACCGATACAAGTCCCTCGACATATCGGAGTCCTATCTCATCGCCATAGTACACGAATGGCGCGCCGGGCATTGTCAGCAGGAAAGCAAAGCAGCATTTCAGCTCGTCCTCATCTCTTCCCCTTGCAAGTCTGTCCATATCGTGGTTACCTGACGGTATACAGATAAGTCCGTCGCCTGTTGTTGCCTTTTCGTGATAGCCATTGTACTGCTCGGCAAAGATTGCGGGAGTACCCTTGCCTCTCTTTGAGAAGAAAGGCTCGGCACATCTGAACATTGAGTTGTACCCCTCAGGACCGAAGTGCAGTAAGAAATCCATATCAAAGCCGCCCTTAAGCGAATACTGCGGCTCGCCCCACTCCGATACCATTGCGGCTTCAGGATATTCACTCTTAAGATATCCCGTGATATCCTGCCAGAGCTTTATAGTTTCCTTATACTCGGGATCGCACTTTACAAGCGATCCTGCCATATCCACTCTGAAGCCGTCACAGCCCATGTCGAGCCAGAACTTCATAACGTCCTTTATAGCGGCTCTTGTTGCCATAGGACCGGGATCTGTGGGCTTCTGCTGGTACGAATATTTAGGCTCGGCGTAGCCGTAGTTAAGAGCGGGCTGAGAAGAGAAGAAGTTGACGGCGGCGCTTCCGTCACGGTCAGAGATACCTCTTATGCAGTTGAGTCCCTCGGGCTGTTCCCATATATTGCTCGTCCATATATATCTGTCGGTGTATTCGTTCTTTTCGGGTAGCATTGACTGCTTGAACCATTCATGCTCTACCGAAGTATGACCCGGTACAAGGTCAAGCAGAATGTGCATACCGCGCTTGTGGCACTCGTCAAAAAGTCGCTTTAGGTCATCATTTGTGCCGTATCTTGCGGCGGCTTTCTTATAATCTCTTACGTCATAGCCCGCGTCACCGAAAGGTGAGTCGAAGCAGGGGTTCATCCATATTGCATTGAAGCCTGTTTCCTTGATGTAGTCAAGCTTTTCGATAATACCCTGAAAATCGCCGATACCGTCACCGTTTGTGTCGTTGAAGGACTGCGGGTATATCTCATAAAAAATTGCATTTTCCAGCCACTTAGCCATAATTTACCTCCATTGCGTCAAAGCCGTTTTATAAGGATATTATATACTGACGGGCGGGAAAATGCAAGATTTATTTAAAAAGAAAAACGTATGCCAGTACAAGCAGCAGCTTGTAATCGGCTTTATCGCGCCAAAGGATAAATGCTACAGCGGCGACCTTAAGCAGGTCATCGTCATTCATAATTCTTCCGATTATGTCCATTCGGTTACTGCGGGCGGAATTTCAGTCAGGTTTATGCCCGCCTTTCTCCTGCATATGACTGCCGCTTTGACAGCGGCAGTGCTCACATCCGCAGGGCTTTTTGTTATTGCTCATACTCTTATTGTGGTTATGTATGGCGGTGTTGAAGCTCGGGGGAGGGTAGCTCTTCTGTCTGTCGGCGGAGAGCTTTTCGACTTTTTTGTCGGCTTCATCTTCACTCATAAAAACGCTTGCAAAGCTGTCAAGTATCTCCTCATCGGTATGCTCCTCCTCTGTGCCGCAGTCATCGGGATCATCGGTTTTCAAGCTTTCGCTATTGCAAATTTCTTCCTCCTGCTGAAAATCCGATGTATCCTGCGGTGTTTCGGCATCTTCATCGCAGTCCGCTGTTTCGTCATTATCAGGCGTTTCCGGCTCAGTTCTGGCTGAATTTTGTTCTGCGCTGTATTCTGCGGCTTCTGCCGAAATATCAATATCGTTTTCGTATAGATCCGTGGTTTCGGTTATCTCGTTTTCGGCAGGTTCGGGCACGTCTGCGTTTTCATTTGAAGGGGCGAGTACCGCTTCTGTGATGGTATGAACCGGTGGTACAGACCGCGGAGCTTCAATCGATACCTCCTCGGTCGGTTGCGAATGCTTCGCTTTTTCGGCGGCTTTCATAGCGGCTTCTGTGTATTCTTTCTGCAAGCGTTCAAACTCAGCCTTTGACATTTTTATACTGTTCCATTCCATAATGTAACTCCTTTTCATAACAGATTTTCAAAAAGACCGCTGTCTTTGAGATATGGCAACAGAGAGATAAGTCTGAACAGCTTTACCGCTGTGTCGATCTTCGCCTGATTTTCATCACGCAGGTGCGGCTTTAACGCCAACAGTAGCTCGGTGTTCTTGTCCTGCTCGCTCATCTTTGACATTATCTCTGTCTCTTATACACATCTCCGAGCCCACGAGACTAAGGCGAATCTCGTAT
>ENA-OUUV01000475-OUUV01000475.1-human-gut-metagenome-genome-assembly--contig:-NODE-475-length-24714-cov-5.579180_pt1 | contig 24714 bp, 23 predicted proteins | sample MGYA00237952_ERZ548838 | MGnify/ENA primary metagenome ERZ548838 (study PRJEB26490, sample SAMN05194705) | human gut metagenome | biome: terrestrial biome; feature: human-associated habitat; material... | reverse complement strand
TGGCGTGTGGGTTCAAGTCCCATTTCCCGCACCAGTGTAAAGGACATTCGTTTTTCGAGTGTCCTTTATTTTTATATCTAAGCAAATCATTTCGTATGCCGTTAAGCAGAATGTAAAATTCACTCGCAATATACTTTGTTAAAATGCATAATCCTTGACACAATTTATTACCTGTGATAGAATGGAAACAGCATATATGATCAAATTATCAGGCAACACTTCACGAAAAGAGGATAACATTATGGCAACACCCGATCTTTTATTCCCGGCAGACGCAAAGCAAAAAAGATACAATCAGCTTGCTAAAAGCGCGGCGGCTGATCTGCAGATAGAATATCTTGCAATGACGCTTTCGCCGTATGATACAGAGTATGCACAGCGGATATTGTCACAGCTTGTGACAGATCCCGAGGTCATAAGCTAAAGATAGGATATAGTCGATGATTTTATAAATGTACCTGAGCTTGAGGCAATTCTTTATAAAAGCCTGCATACTATTTATGCAAACTCAAAATCGGTCTATGCAAAGGCGGGCTCTACTCAGTCGTTCTTTGAGCTGACAGAGAATACGGCGCTTATAGAGTCGTTCATTTCCTGCATGGAGGAGTGCCACGGATTTTATGAAAAATGCTGTGGGAAACTTGTTTCCGCAGGTATGCGTGCCGTAGTGCAGGCTATTGAGGATAAATACAGATCGGAAGAGTTTGCTACACTGAAGGTTGAGATCGCCGAGCTCAGAAAAACACTGGCAACAGGTTTTCGCAGTGTGACATTCGGGGTAAATCTTGACGAGCTTATGCGCCCTGAGGAAATAGCGCTGATAAGTGTAAGCCGCGAACCGTTCAAGGAAAGGAAGCTGTTTGATAAGCTTCTCGGCGTTCAGAGCTCGGTAGAACCGCTTACAAATGTCTATACAAGAAAAAGCAAGGACGGCGCGATCTCATCGATCAACGAAAGGCTGTTCAAGGAGCTTGACGCACTGGGCGGAGAATATTCAAAGCATTTCAACACGGCGCTAAGGGCTTATTATGACGCAAGCATAGATTTTCTTATCACACTTGAAAAGCAGATAAATTTCTACATAGGAGCGGCGAATACGGTCAGCCGTATGAGAAGTATGGGACTTCCAATGTGCAGACCTGTCATACTGCCGATGAACGAGCGCAGAGCGGACTATAAAAAGCTGTATGACACTGCATTTGCCAATAAGATGTGTACAAGCTATGTCGGCGTGAATGATAGCACCGTGAAGCAGAATGACTGCTGTATGGACGATGGCGGTCGTATTCTTATACTGACAGGACCGAATAACGGCGGTAAAACGACCTTTACAAGAGCGGTAGGAATAGCGCAGGTGTTCGCTCAGTGCGGACTTTATGTTTCGGCGGAAAGTGCCGAGATATCGCCTGTCGACAATATATTTGTTCATTTTCCGAAGGAAGAGGAAATAGGTATAAACGCAAGCCGTTTCACCGAGGAATGCAAGCAGTTCCGCGATACCATAGGCGCGGCTACCGATCACAGCCTGGTGCTGATGAACGAGAGCCTTTCAAGCACAATGCCTACCGAGTGTCTTATTATTGCAAGAGAGATCATGAGGATATTTGCCGATATCGGCGTAAGGCTTATCTATACAACTCATATCAAGGAGCTTACCGACAGCATTGAGAAAATCAATGAAGAAAAGCCGAAAAGCACACTTGCAAGCCTTACCGCAGAATGTGACGAAAACGGCAAGCCAACCTATGTGATATCAAGACGTATGCCGGATAAGGCAGGAAATGCGGAGTACATTTTCAGAAAATTCGGTATTTCTTATGATGAGTACAGGAAGAATAAGGGCTGACGTTGCTTGTCACAGATGCATTAAATATTATGATACTTAAGCTTATGGAGGTAAGAATGAACTATAAAGAAGCCGAAAAACGGCTTTCGGAAATGCAAGAGAAAGATGATCTCAGCGATGACGATTATGAATTTCTGAACGATATCACAAAAAGCAATGATATGTGTCTTAAATGTGATGCGGCAGATATACTTATCGATCACACGGCAAAGCAGGCTGTTGAAATACTGAAAATGCTCAGCAATGATAACGACGCTACCGTAAGGGCGAGCGCTTACGACAATATGTGGGTGTTTGAAAAACAGGATTTTGATGAGATACTCAGAAATGCTGTTGCCCACGAAAAGGACGGAATTGCAAGAAGCTATGCTATATTTTCCTTATATGACCTGTATTCGGAAAACATCTGTGATACCGCCGAACTTATTGCTTTTATGCACAAGCTTTATCCGACAGAGAAAGACAGAAAATGTAAACTTCAATATCTCAGAAATTTTTATCTTTCGGGAGAAACCGACAAGCTCAGTGAGATCATCGCATATCTTGAAGATGAAGATTACACAATGAGGATCACTGCTGTAAATACATTTTCCGAGATAAGAAATAATGAGAACAAGGAAGTTTTGTTATCGGCTGTGAAAAACAGGCTGAAAGCTGAAAACAGTGAAGCGGTAAAAGCTTCAATCGAAGAGTTTGTAAACAAAGTTGAAGAGATTTAAAACAATATAGCGGTGAGCGCAAATCACAATTGCACTCACCGCTTGTTTTATATCAGTCGTAAAATCATTTGAAATATTCCTCGCCGAGTATCTCGACAAATCTGGGTCTGACACCTGTCTTGTTGTCGATATGACCGTAGTTCTGGCACATATCGTAGCTCGGCAGGGTGTTACCCTCGACAAGAACCGGGCGCGTGGGGGTTATCGCAACGTCCCAGCCTATGTAGCCGACCTGAGGAACAACAAGCGCCGCCTTTTTGCACATTTCGACCGCTTCATCAAACATCGGTATCTCAAAGCCGTTGAACCTTGTGTGCGTGAACGGGTGCTCTTCATAATAAACACCGGTAGCATCGCAGTATGCGTTCTTGTGTATCACACCGTCAGCGCCTATAGAAACATACATACCGCCGCTGCAGATATTGTCAACGCAGTTAGTACCGTTGCTCATGCGGACAAGCGCATACATAAAATGCACCTTTCCGTCATGCAGAAGTGTTACCATACGGATCGTATTTATAGATGAGGGGCTGAGCTTGTCCATCTGCTCGTTCTGCTTTATCGTTTCCTCCACAAGATACTGCTTGTTGTCGCAAAGGCGCTTGTAGAGAGCTTTATAATCGGTATCGGGGGTTACGGTTTCTTTGGTTATTCCTTCACCGCCGAACTGATTTACAGGCTTTGCAAATACCGTTTCACGACCCTTGCAGAACTCGCGCAGGTCGTCCGCCGTGGCTTTTTCGAGATTTAAAAAATCTCTGCCTATGTATTCTCTGAAAGCCTCGTCAAATTCGGCTTTGTTGTCGAATATATGAAAATATGTCCTGTCGTTGCAGCGCTTTGAGATAGTGATATTGTCATTCATCGTCATAAATGTGCGTCTGTTCTTGCCTTTTATGTCGGCAAATCCGAACACGCGGTAATCCATATAACCTATCGAGTAGCGGAAAATACACCACATCATATCGAAGAACATTATAAATCTGTTCTTGCCGGTTTCCTTGTGGATCGTTCCGATATAGCCGAACATACGCCTGAAGCTTCCTGCAAACAGTCTGCGGAAGAATGTTTTTATCTTTGTCATTTGCACAACCTCTTTATCAAAATCTCAGTAGCTTTGACACTATTTTATATATCATACGCTTGAGCGGAGTGGAAACAAGCTCTTTTTCTCTGGGGGTAAGTCCGAGAATCCATACCGATATTATGAATATCACAACATAAATGCCGCCCCAGAGCAGTATTCCGAAATAGCCCGAAACGTGAGCCAGACACGCTATAAGTATCGCCGCAATGGCGGGAACAACAAGAGATGGGAGCAGTGCGGTAATTCTCCGCCAGAACCTCGGGATATCAAGCCCAATATATTTATTGTAGTACCAGTTCATTATAAGTCCGTTGCCGATAAATACGGGGATCGCTGTACCTATTGCGACACCGACAGAGCCGAACAGGGCACACAGCGGTATGCTGATTATTATGTTGAGTATCGCAACAAGCACATATACAAGAGAACGGAACTTGTGCATATTCTTTGCTCGCTGTATTTCAATACCGAGGTTTTGTATACTCGGAAGAATGGTAGGTATGAACAGCAGAAGAGCGATAACAAACGCGTTGGCGTTGGCTTCACCCGCCCACAGCAGAACGAAAGGATAGCCTACCGCTACAAATCCGAGCAGTATCATTGTCAATATGATGAACTGAAAACGTCCGACACGGATAAACAGGTCGCTTATCTGCTTGTTAGGAACTCTGTTTGCGACCATCTGATGAACTCTCGGTGTGAGTATTCCCGAGAATGTAGTCGCCATTGACATATAGTAGATGTTGAGCTGAGATGCAACGTTGTATGTCGCTACCTCGTTTGCTCCGTGCATCCACGCAAGCAGGAACTTATCAACGCTCCAGTTTAGCTGATCGACCACAATTCCGATAAATACCCAGCCCGTGAACTTGAACATCGATTTCAGAAGCTTGAAATCGAAGTCACGGAAATAAAATCGGATAGCAAGCTTTTTGTTGCAGTAGATGATATTCAGTACACCCGAGAAGAGCGTGAACGCAAGGCTCATATATGCTATTGCCTCGGAGCGCAGTCCTATCATCAGGAGAGGGATTATAAGCAGGGGATTTATTACCGACTTTACTATGGCAAGCAGTTTAAGAAAGATGTACCGCTCGTTTACCATAGTGTTCGATTCAAATACGCTCAGAGGAAAACTAACCGCCGCCGTGACAGTCATAATGTACATAAGCTTTACGGCAAGGTCTATCTCCGCATCGGTAAGCTTCTGTCCGAATGCAAGGCGGGGATTTGCAGCAATAGTAAAACCGACTATCAGAACGACAATACCGATTATCGAATATATGATAAGGAACATACCGTTCAGCTTAGCCATATTATACTTGTCACCGGCTTCTTTGTACCTGGTGTAAAATCTTGTATAGGCACTGCCAAGACCGAAGCTGAAAAGGTTCAGGTATGATACCATAGGCAAAACTATGGAGTATACGCCGTATTCGCTTTGTCCCAGCCTTTCTATCATTATAGGTGTGTAGACAAGTGAAACGACCGTACCGAGTATCAGCGATAGATAGGAGAGCAGTGAGCCCATTTTTATCTGGTCAATTTTCATTCGCAATTTTCCTGTAAAATCTGTTTATATTAAAATAGTATTCCAAAATCATATTTTAACATATTTTATGGGGTTTGTAAAGAAAAATTACGGAGAAGTTAAATCGACTTACGTTTTTTGATAACAAAAGTAAAAATAAGCGTACAGACTATAAGAATTACCGGGAACAATACGGAAAATCCAAGTCCTGTTTTCATGCCTGCGGATTCATTTGCACCGTTTGCGGTGGCAAAGTTGCAGATCATACCGGCAATGAACGGTCCTGATGCACAGCCGAGGTCACCGGCAAGCGCCATAAGGCTGTACATACCCGTACCTACTCTGAAATACTACAAAAAGCAACGGTGCAAGATTGTTTACAGCCGCCTGGCATATATAACCTATATAACAGGCGTTTACCGTGGAGCGATGTGTTATGTTTTTAGTCATTAAGAAAGTCCTTTAAACGAAAAAATCCGCTTTATTATAAGCAATCGACCGAGTTTTTTCAATCCCAAAAACAATAATTATAAAAACGATTACACAAATTCGCTTTTTTGCACAAATAACGGCTTATTATATTAGTCAATTCTAATAAAATCACTACAAACGCATTTACTAACCGCTTAAAATATGCTATAATATTCGGAGAATTAGTATGGCCATCGTCCGCAAAGGATAGGAATATACCGTAAAGGCGAGGGAAAGGTTGGTTATTTTTTATGAAGATCAAAAGCTTATTGATCATAGTGCTTGCTTGCTTTGTGATCATTCCGTCGGTTGTATTTGCGTCTGTTGCAAATGTCGAGATGAACAAGCTCGCACTTAAGAACTACAAACAGACTGCACAGTCTATGGCTGAAAATCAAGCTTACAACATATCGGAGTATTTCCGAATAATTTCGGCAAGCGCTAAACAGATAGCCGACAACCCGGATATTCTTGAATTTAACAGCGATAAAAGTCCTACTTCTACAGACGCACTTGACATCTATTCAAAAATCGTGTCTTCTGACAATGAAAATGTCAGAATTGACCGTATAATGATAGTCAAGAAGAGCGATTATCTTCCCGTAGTTGCTACAGATGATCTTACAGGTCTTTCAAAGGATGATATACTCAGCAACACGCTTAAGAGCATATGTGAGAGAAAAGACGGTGAGGTAACATTCTACACTCCCGATGTGTACACGACCTTCAAAGAAGGCGACAAGGAGCGTAATGACCCGCTTTTCCCCGGAAAGTCCGGCGCAAATCTTCGTCTGGTAGCAAAGTATGCTGTCGGAGATTATTATGTAGTAACATTTTTCAACCATTCTGCACTGAAGTCATTTGCTACTTCGTCACAGTTTGCCAACAACAGTAAACTCATTCTTATCGACCCTAACGGTTCGATCATGCATGACAGCTACATAGGTAATACATCGGATAATAAGAACAGCGCTTACCTTAAGTTTACCGACAAGGCGCAGGTAGGCTCTGTTGCTGAGGTCGATAACTTTAAGGGTACTGATAGCGGCGTTATCCCTACTATAGGTTTCGCTTCAAAATTACCCGCTATAAATGAGGGAGAAGAAGGAAACTGGACACTTGCCATTGTAGCCGAAACCGACAAGGCATATACCTTATCAGGTGAAGCTATGGGAAGCATAATCGGTATGATCGTATTTGTTTCGATTATTCTGGTGGCAGCTGCTGTAGTTCTTGTATTCATACTTACTAAGCCAATCAAGGTCATTGAAGAAACGCTTGTCAAGGTTCACAGAGGTGACCATGAAGCGAGAATAAATGTAATTGCAAACAACGAGTATGGTCAGATCGCCCGTACATTCAACGATCTTATCGACGATATCGTTGTAAGTGAAGGCAGATACCGCACTATCATTGAGATGTCCGATAATATAATCTTTGAGTGGAATTTCAAGACTAACGATGTATTCTTCTCGAACAATTTCAATAAGAAGTTCAGCTATCGCGCACCGTCCGATCACTTCGGCGACAGCTTCCTGCTTAAGGTAAAGGTTCATCCCGAGGATAACGAGCGTTATCACAAGGATCTCGAAAAGCTCTCAAAGGGTGAAGAGTTTGAGGGCAACGAGTACCGTTGGAAGAACATCTACGGTGACTATATCTGGATACTTCTCCGTACTGCAACTATCCGTGACAGAGATGGAAATATTGCTAAGATAGTGGGCGTTATCGTTGATATCGACCGTGCTAAGAAGAGTGAAAAGCTCCTTACCGAAAGAGCAAGCTACGACAGCCTTACAGGTCTTTATAACCGTGAATCTATCGAGCGTACCATTGATAACGAAATCGAGCTTATCAATGTCCGCAAGAGCGAGTTTGCTATTCTGTTCATAGATGTTGATGACTTTAAGATATACAATGATAAATACAGCCACGCTACAGGTGACCAGGTGCTTAAGTTCGTTGCCAATACAATAAACTTCGTTATCAAGGGCTTCGGTACAGCCGGACGTTATGGCGGTGATGAATTTGTCGCTTGCATAAGAAATGTTGAAACAAATGATCCCACAAGAGTAGCCCGTGATATCCTGTCAGGACTTAAGGAGGGCTTTACATCGGATAACGGTGACAAGCTCTCGGTCAATGCAAGTATCGGTATTTCGATCATCAAGGATTCTTCAATGCACGTTGACGAGATAATCGGTATGGCTGATGACGCAATGTACAAGATCAAGAAGAACGGTAAGTCAAACTTCGGTATACTCAATAAGGAAACAGTCGCTAAGTCTGCTCCTGCTGAGGTTGAAGAGGAAGATATTATCGGCGGCGCTGAAGAAACGACAGCTCCGACAGAAGATGCTCCTGTACAGGAGTAAAAACGTGACAAAATAAATAAGTACAAGAGGAGTGCTGTTTTAACGGCACTCCTTTTTGAACTACAGAACAGCGAGGGATAATATGATACGGGAAGTGCGTGAAGATGAATACGAACAGCTGATGAGCCTTTATTGTCAGCTCCACGAAACAAGCGTACCGGAATATAAGGGTGATACAAAGGAGCTTTGGCAAAGGCTTGTGGCTAACCCCGATTATCACTTTATTGTAGCCGAGGAGGACGGTAAAATAGTATCTACCTGTACCTGTATAATAATGCCGAATATGACGCACGGACCGCGTCCTTATGCGTTTGTCGAGAATGTAGTGACAGACAGTGAATATCGTGGCAGAGGGCTTGCTACTGCGTGCCTTGACAAGGCAAAGGAGATAGCAAAGGCTGAAAACTGCTACAGGCTGATACTTATGACAGGCTCAAAGCTTGAAAGTACACTGAACTTTTACAGACGCGCAGGGTATGATGATAAGGAAAAGACGGGATTTATACTGCATCTGGATTAACAGAAACGCAAATGACCTGTGTACTGACACAGGTCATTTTGCATATAACAAACCCCTTATCTTGCGATAAGGGGTCAAGCTATTCATTACGGATTAACCGAAGATGTTAAGCAGAACACCTGCGGCAACGGCTGAGCCGATAACACCTGCAACATTCGGTCCCATAGCGTGCATGAGAAGGAAGTTAGAGGGGTTTTCCTTAGCGCCGACCGTCTGTGAAACACGGGCTGCCATAGGAACTGCGGATACACCGGCTGAACCGATAAGGGGGTTTATCTTGCCGCCTGAGAGCTTGTTCATGAGCTTTGCAAGTAACAGACCGCCTGCTGTACCGAAGCAGAAAGCGATGAGTCCGAGGGCAACGATCATAAGTGTCTTTACAGTCAGGAAGTTTTCAGCAGTTGCTGTAGCACCGACAACAGTACCGAGCATTATAGTGATAATGTTCATCAACTCGTTTGATGCTGTCTTTACAAGTCTGTCTACAACGCCGCTCTCTCTGAAGAGGTTACCGAGCATCAGCATACCTACAAGAGGAGTTGCATCGGGAACGATAAAAGCAACGATAAGCGTAACAGCGACAGGGAATATGATCTTTTCTCTTTTTGATACGGGACGTAAGCCGTCCATTACAATAGCACGTTCTTTTTTTGTTGTAAGGAGCTTCATTATAGGAGGCTGGATTACGGGAACGAGCGCCATATAAGAATACGCGGCAACCGCTATTGAACCCAGCAATTGCGGTGCTAGCTTTGATGTCAGGAATATTGCGGTAGGTCCGTCAGCACCGCCGATAATACCGATAGATGCTGCTTCTTTGAATGTAAACGCTACACCTTCAATACCTGTAAGGCTGAATGCGCAAGCACCAAGGAATGTTACGAAGATACCGAGCTGTGCGGCAGCACCGAGCAGTAAGCTCTTGGGGTTTGCTATCAGAGGACCGAAGTCTGTCATACAGCCGATACCTAAGAATATCAGCGGAGGGAATATCTGAAGCTTAACGCCGAGATACAGAATATCGAGCAGACCGCCGTTGTGAAGTACCTCGCCGTAGTTTACACCGTTCTCGGCAAAGTTCGCCGCTATTGCCGGATCTGGGCTTATACCGAACATTTCCGGGTGGAACATATTAGCACCGGGAATATTGGTAAGCATCATACCGAAAGCGATAGGAAGCAACAGCAGAGGTTCAAATTTTCTTACTATAGCAAGATACATAAGTAAGAATGAAACAGCTATCATAAGCCCCTGCTGAGGGGTTATGTTGCAGAAGCCCGACTTTTGCGCAAGCGCGACAAGGGCATTCCAGAAAACGTCTAAAATTTCCATCTTGTTCTCCTTTTATTTAGTCTGAGCCTTAAAACGAACGGGTATTCTCGTTTACGCCCGCATTGCCCCAGCTTGAACGAGGCTGTTTGTCGGCACGTTTGATTCTCTTGATTGCATAGGTCTTGCCGTCGCCTGCTGTGTAAGCAGCGATAGCAGCCGAAATAACAGCTATGACCTCATCGTCGTTCTCGTCCTCTTCGATAAGTTCAACAGGAGCGGGAGCGGGTGCGGCTTCAGCAGTCTTTTCAGCGGGCTTGTCATCTTTTTTCTTCTTGTTTCCCAGATTGCAGAAGAAGGAAATGATGTAAAGCAGTCCTATAAGCAGTCCTAAGATCAGGAAAACAACAACCATACCGGTAATGACCGTAGCCCACATACCGCTTATGTTCTGAGCGGCAGACTCTTCGGTGATTATCGCCATAGTACGCAGTAAATTATCCGTCATGCATGATTCTCCATTCTTAATTGTTCTCGCTTTGCTGTGCCGTTTTTTACTGTTTACTGATAATGCGGCATAGCATAAAACTAATATAATTATACCTTATTTCAGGTGTAAATTCAACGCTTTTCTTTGTAGATTTTTTAACAAATTTTCTTTAATAATTATGTGTATTTTTAGCGTAAATTTAGATAAAATCACAAAACTTAAGTGAAAAGTGGGTAGGGGACTGTTAATGGTGATGAAAGCTTATGTATGTAAACTAAAAGGAGCTGTCGTATACAACAGCTCCTTTGCTCAAATCAATATTTATCGTTCACGTCTTCTTTAAACTCTACGTTTGTCTGAACTGCGGTATCAAAGTGCGTAATATCGCTAGCTTTCAACTTTTTGTTTTCGGCGGGTTTGTCCTGCTGTTTTGTCTGAGTTTTCTTTTCAGCTGTGAAGTCGGCTGCTATTGGCTTTATCGATGAATTTGCGGGTTTATCGACAGGCTTTGTATCAGCGCTTTTAATTCTGTTTTCCTTTACGGAAGTTTTCGCATTTTCATCGTTTTTTGTTTTCTTTTCCGATACTGCAGGCTTTGCAGCTGCGCTTTTAATTCTGTTTTCCTTTACGGAAGTTTTCACATTTTCATCGTTTTTTGATTTCTTTTCCGGCACTGCAGGCTTTTCGCTTTCGACCGGCTTTATCTGAACTGATGATAATTCGGCTGTTTTGTCTTTCCGGATCGGTTCTTTATTTGTTTTAATGCCTGCTGCAGTTTTTTCGTTATGCTTGCCGATATCAGCCTTAGCTTTTTCTTTTTCGCCGAGATCCGTTATAATCGGTTTTGCTTCTGAGGCAATGTCGGGCGCAGGCGTTTCTGCGTCAACTTTATTATTTAAAACATTATTGTCGAGCTTGAACTTGCTTACCATGCCATCAAGTATTGAAGCCTGCGATGAAAGCTCTTCGGCAGATGCGGCACACTCTTCGCTTGTTGCAGAATTGGTCTGAACTACAGATGAGATCTGATCCACGCCTGTCGATATCTGCGATATAGCGTTTGCCTGTTCTTCGCAGGCTGTTGAAATATCGGCTATCAATGCAGTAGTCTGCGTGGTGGTTTCTACTATAAGGCTCAATGTCTGCGCGGTTTCGTTTGCTATTGCAGTACCGTCTTCGACAGCCTTGATAGAATCGCTGATGAGCTCTGTTGTATCACTCGCCGCCTGTGCAACCTTGCCTGCAAGATTTCTTACTTCATCGGCTACTACAGCAAAGCCCTTGCCGGCTTCGCCTGCTCTTGCCGCTTCGACTGCCGCATTGAGCGCGAGTATATTTGTCTGGAATGAGATATCATCGATAGTTTTGATGATATTGGCGATCTGATTTGATGTATCATCGATCTTGTGCATAGCTTCAAGCAGAATGTTCATTTGCTTGTTACCCGAACCGACCAGTTCGGCGGCTTGTTCGGAGTTCTTAGCGGCATCACCCGCTCTTATTGCGTTACGGTTTACCTTTTCGGATACCTCCGCAAGCGAAGCCGAGAGCTCTTCTACAGAAGCAGCTTGTTTTGTTGCACCTTCTGAAAGGTTAGCGGCTGCAGATGATACTTGTCCCGCTCCGTTAGCAACCTGTAAGCCTGCTATGCTTATGCCGCTCATCGTCTTGTTGAGCGATGCCATTATGCGTTCATATGAAGCTTTGAGCTTAGCAAAGTCACCAAGGTAAACATCGGCGGGTGAATATGTAAGATCCCCGTTTCCGAGTGCGGCGAGCATACTGTCAAGATCTGATATTACTGCATTTATATGCGTTGTTATAAGGTTTGTGCTTTCACTGAGCTGACCTATCTCCTTGTCGATCTTGTCACCAAAATCAAGCGGAGCAGAGTGCAGGTCACCCTGTGACAGCGTAACAATTCTGTCAGAACAGAGCTTTACAGGCTTGATTATCTTCTTGACTATTGTGAGTATAAGGAGTACTGAAATAATAAAACAGATTACTGCAGCTACAGAGCCGATTACTACTGACTGAAAAATGCTTCCGGTATATTCGGAGGGAGTAGCTACTACTATACAGCTCCATCCGGCAGTATTCTCAATAGGTGCATATGTAACGTATTTGCTGACACCGTCCAGATTTATTTCCGCAAAGCCGTTTTCACCTCTGATAGCCTTGCTGATGCAATCGGCAATGCCCTGATACGAGCTGTCCGCCTGAGCAAGGGTCTTGTAGTTTATTCGCTCTGTAAGCTTAGTTTCATCGGGATATGCGATAATAGTTCCTGTTTGATCAACAGCCATTGTATAGCCTGTTTCACCTATCTTTGTCTGACCGATCACTGCAGAGAACGTGCTCATGTCAACGCTTGCCATAAGAACACTTCTGAGCGTACTGTTATCCGATTCAAACATAGGTACTGCAATGTCCATGAGAACGTGTTTTAGGTCATTTGCCGCATAGGGTTCGCCGCTTGCGGATTTTTTGGTTTCGACAGCTTGCTTGAAGCTTTCGTTTTCGGAATAATCAAGCGTTTCGGCATAAAAGCACTTGCCGTCTGTATTGACTATCTTGATATCGGTGAGCATCGGGTTTTTCGTAAGTATCGAAAAGCACTTTGTAGAAAGCGTACCTGTATCCGAAAGATCCTCAAAACCGGAGTCATATGATATTTGCTGAAGTTCAGCAGTGATCGTACTCAGCTGGTTCGATATAGTTTTTGCAGACATATCGGCAACCTCTGTCAGCTGGTCTTTCAGTGACTGTTTAAGAAAGTTATAGCTCATCCCTATATTTATTCCGCCGACTATAAGAAGTGATCCGCCTACGGCAAGGCACATCCACTTGAATATCTTTCCTGTCAGTGATTTACGTTTTTTGCGTGCTTTTTCAACGCCCTCCGAAATTTTCTCAAATTCTTTTGAAATATCTTTTTTGGATGTCATCAGCATTTCCTCCCGATATTTATACGGTCACAACCGTTATTATTCAATAATACCACATTATTGGAATAAAGTCAAATAAAAAGGGAATTTTGCACAGCACATTTCACAATTGTGATAAATTTGAGATGTCGGAAATGGTGATGATATACAAAAATCAGGCACTTTTCAGTGCCTGATAGCTCTTATTCCATCCCCAGTGTTTCCTTGATAGACCTTACAGCCTTTTCAGCGCAGATTTCATGTGTTTTTTCGCTGGGATGCCAATCGGCAGCAATACCGTTGGTATTTTCGTCCTGCATCGAGAGAGTGAAGAACCTTACCCTTTCATCACCGGTTTGTGCCGAATACTGCTCACATACGTTCTTTATGTTTTTCAGAAGAGAGTTTCCCATGACACCGTATGTGCAGAATATATATGCATCGGGATTATGAGAACGTACCAGCTTGAGAAACTCGATATATCCTTCTTCAAATTCCGCTCTGGTCGCATCATTTGTTGCATAGTTCATATCGTTTGTGCCAAGGTTTATTACCACTATGTCCGGCTTGTAATTGTTAAAGTCCCATTCGAGAGAGGCAACTTCAAGGTTATCTGCAAACTTGTTGTATGAGAAGCCGAGTTTGTCATAGTACTGAGGTATAGTCTGTTCGGGCTTTTTCTTGCCGTCATCGGTATAACCCGAAATAATACCGTAACCGCTTATCGATACCATGCTGTAGTCCGCATTCAGCGCCTTTGCGGTTTTATACGCGTATGCCTTTGTTACGTCTTCCGTTGAAGTTTTGAAATGATGTTCTTTGTTTTCGTCATCAACGCCGTAACCGCAGGTAATAGAGTCGCCGATGAACTCCATCTTAAGATCTTTTGCCTTTGCGGGTTCGATCTTCTCATCGTCTGCGATTTTTATCGGCTTTATGCCGAATGTTGACATTGCACATTCGGAGAGCTTGATTATCTGAACATCAACGCTTTTTGCTGTATCGCTTTCAAATGCTGTATACGTCTTTTCCTTTTCGTTCAGCATATCATCAACAACACGTTCACCGTCAATATATATCGCAACACGGGCATAGTTTTCGTCATTGCCTGCTGTTGAGGCGTAATCTCCTATGACTGTGATGTCAAGTTTTTTTCCGGTGTATGTAAATTCGACACCTGAACCGGAAAATGCTGTCCATAGTGTATCATCATTCAGATACGTTCTGCCGACAAGCTTTGCTGTATCGGCTGTCAGTACTACTGTCTGACCCTCCTGTTTTTCCGCAGATGATACTTCTGTCGAAGACACTGCAGAGCTTTCTGCCGTTAATATTGCACTATTCATGTTTTCCTCCGTTTTGCTGTCGGTGCAGCCTGATATTGTACCGACCAGAATTGATGTTGCGCAAAGTGCGCAAATGATTTTTTTGTTCATTTTCTTTCCTTTCATTGGTTTTTGCTGAAAAACAGCATTTTTCTTATAATGTTACAGCTCTCCATTATAAAAAAATACGGCTGTAAAATCATTTTTCTTTTCTGACAGACAAAGCCAAAGCCTTTGTTTCTTCCTTGCTTAACCCATCGGCAGACAACTCAAATATATAATCTCCGTTGTCCCATATCAGGTTCTGCGTGCCGTCAGCCGAAACATAATACATTGCGGTGTATTTGCCTAGCGGCGTTTTTTCAGGAAAAACCTGGACGTTGCCAAAACCTATCTGAGTTGAATTTGCATAGTTTTTGGTGACCTGACTGAACCAGATTGTTTTGTCCTCTTCGCAGGTGTATACTGCCCAGTAGTAAAACTCGCTGTCGTTTATAATTTCTTTTTTATATTCGCTGAGATCTGTCGTAATCATATATTTTTCGGTCAGCTGTAAGGGTGCACTATTGGGATCGTCAACCAGAAACCTGTATTCATCGTTGCCGACATTTTTAATCTTAAAAGTATCCCAGTACTGTAGCAGTACCGCACTTCCCGTACCAAGTGCGACGGTAGCGGCGATAATTGCCGCAATAAGCAGGCGTATTTTAATTCTGCGTCTGTTTATTATACTGTCTTTATTTTTTTCTTTGAAATAGGATTGTATGAGCTTTTGCATACGTCTTTCAAAGCTGTGACTTATCTTACAGTCAGGCAGTGCTTCAAATACCGAAAGCTCGGAGAGATAGTCGCTTTTAAGGGCGGCGGCTATCTTTTCGTCGTTTGTCATAATGATTAGTCCTTTTGCATCAGCAGAGTTTTTCGTATCCTTGACAGATAAACGTGCACGGTATTCGGCTCGATATCGAGCATTTCGGCAATATCATCGGTAGGAAGCTGTTGTACATAGTACAGAAAAGCAATATTTTTCAGCTGCGGCGATAACAGTTTCATATTTTTGATGATCTTCTCATAAGTTATATCAACTTCTGCCTGCTGCGCTAAATCATCTTCAAATATCTTTTCGTCCAAACAGACTTTTTGCATATTCTGCTGTTTTTTAATGCGGTCAAAACAGATGTTTTTTGTAATAACGGTAATATATGATTTTGTTTTTCGCGAATATGGGTTTTGTATCTTGTCAAGATTTTTGATTATCCTTGCAAATGAGTCCTGGACTGCGTCCTCCGCATCTTCCTTATTGCCGAGCAGGGACATACTTATATTGTACATAAACTGCTTATATGCGTTATATAGTTGTGCTATTAGTTCTTTTTCGGTCGGCGTATCGACCATAGAAATGTAAGCGGAAAGCAAATTGATCCTCCGTGAACCGTTTTATATAATGTATTCTAACACAGGAAAAGCCAAAAGTCAAACGATATCGGTATAACAGCGTTCAATAAGACAGCCCTGAGAAAATCCGAACCGATGTCTTTAGCAACGACCGATAATACGGAACGTTTATTTTGTATGTCTGTTAATATACTTGCTGTGAAGCTTTGAGTACATTATCTTCTGACCGGTGTAAAGTCCGTAGTAGCCTGATAGGATATAGCTTACCGAGCAGGCGGCGGCAAAGAAGATAATCCCCTCTCCTCCGAACAGCTCGATGCTCAGAAGAAGCGAGGTCACAGGGCAGTTTACCACTCCGCAGAACAGCGAAACAAGACCGAGTGCGGCGGTGAACTGCGGGGGCAGTCCGAACAGCGTTCCGAACAGATTGCCGAATGTCGCGCCTATAAAGAATGACGGTACTATTTCGCCGCCCTTGTAACCGCCCGCAATGGTTACCACAGTGAATACAAGCTTCAGTGCAAATGCCTCCGGGCGTGTAGTGCCTGTCATAGCGTCCATTATGATGTTCATTCCCGCGCCGTTGTAATCCGTACCGAATATCAGCGTCAGTATCACGATAACACAGCCGCAGGCAAAGATTCTGATATAGCTGTTCTTTATTTTCGATGACAACAGCTTTGACAGCTTGTGCAGTGAAAAGCAGAATATAATGCTGAGCAGAGCCGTGCCCACGCCCAATATCATAGCAAAAGCTACATTGATGATGTTGATCTCGGGTATCGGAACTTTATAAACAACCGGCACGATCCCGAACAGCCTCGATATTCCAAGTGCAACGACAGCCGAGAAGAAGCACGGAACGATAGCTGAGTAGTAGAACACACCCACGCTTATTACTTCCATTGCAAAGAAAGTCGCGGTGACAGGCGTACCGAACAGTGCGGAGAACAGTCCGCTCATACCGCACATTACGAGCAGGTTTCCGTTGCGCTCGTCCATCCTGAGAAGTCTGGCTATTTCTGCCGAAAGTCCGCCGCCGATCTGTAAAGCCGCTCCCTCTCGTCCGGCAGAACCGCCGAACAGATGGGTTATGAATGCTGAGATGAATATCAGCGGTGCCATTCTGACAGGGATTTTGCCCTCGGTCCTTATTGATGTGATTATTATATTTGTACCCGGGTCGTTTTTCAGTCCGCATATGCTGTACAGAAATACGATAGCAAGTCCCGCTATCGGCAGGAAGTACACCATAAAGGAATGCCCTGAACGAAATTCAGTGGCAAATTCCATACACAGATGGAACAGCGAGCCTATAACTCCGCAACACAGTCCTGTTATCCCGGAAAGCACAAGCCACTTGAAAAACGTTTTCAATATTATGTAAAGTCGTTCACTGCGAATACGCAGATGATTAAGCAGTTTATTCATTTATACCTCTTATGACGCTATCTTACCGAAACCTCGGCAGAGGATAACGTATGTATATTACCCTTGTCATCTTTTACAACAAGCCGTGCATCGTTATCAATGTCAACAGCGGTAGCAAAATATTCCGAGCCCGTGCAAATCACTTTGATACGCTTGCCTATCACAACAGAATATCTTTTGTATTCGTCGATCAGCCGCTCGACCGATGTATGTCCGTATATATCAAAAAAGTTGTTCAGTATTTCAGCGGCAAGCGAGCATTTTAGCTCGTTGTCGGCAACCTCATCGGAATAAAGGCTTGACGCGATGTCGGATATTTCTGACGGAAAGCCGTCTTTCGGGCGGCTTATATTTATACCCAGTCCCATTACGGCATATTGCAAACTTCCGCTTTCAAAATCAGTTACAGCTTCGGTAAGTATTCCGCAGATCTTTTTTCCGTCAAGCATAATATCGTTGACCCACTTTATGCCGGCATCGATACCGCAGACTTTCTTTACCGCCCTTACAGCAGACACAGCCGCACCTGCGGTTATGAAGAACGATTTGTCCGCGCCGAAGTCGGGTCGGAGGAGCACCGACATATAGATGCCGCTGTCAGCAGGCGAGTAGAAACTTTTGCCTCGTCTGCCTCTGCCCTCTGTCTGCTCGTTCGCTATTAGCACCGTTTTATTCGCAGCTCCGCTTTCTGCGGCAGAGCGGAGAAGCGTGTTTGTCGAGGTCACGGTATCTTTTATGGTTATTTCGGCATCGGCGGCAGATTTTCCAAGCAATTGTCTTATTCGCATAAGTCCGTATTGTGTAAAGTCGTAATCTTCTCCGCCGGACAAAAGATATCCCTTGTTCTGTATTGCGTCAATTACAAATCCGTCTGCTCTGAGCGAGTTTATAGCTTTCCACACAGCATTACGGCTGACGTACAACTGTTTTGAGATATCTTCGCCCGATACATATCCGCCTTTACTGCTCATGAGTATAAGCAGTACCTGCTCTTTTAATTTCATAAAAAGAATTACCTTTCACTGTCAACCTGGCTTTATATACGGTTGACAATACAAATATTCAAAACCGCAGAGCGTGTCTGCGGTCATTATATTATAAGTCGCTTACAGCTTTTCAAGCATATCGGCTGTTTCGTTGAGCCAGTCGCCATCGTAAAGCTCAATAAGACCCTTATCGCAAGCCGCCGCCAGCTTCGGGTTGATAGGCATTCTTGCGATATTCTTTATATCGTACTTTGCGGCAACCTCTTCAATGTGGCTGTCACCGAAAATACTGTGACGCGACTTGCAGTCGGGGCACTCGTAGTAAGACATATTCTCAACTATGCCGAGAACCGGTACGTCCATCATCTCAGCCATCTTGACAGCCTTTCCGACGATCATCGAAACAAGCTCCTGAGGAGAAGTTACAACGATAATTCCGTCAACGGGTAGTGACTGGAATACTGTCAGCGGAACATCTCCCGTTCCGGGCGGCATATCGACAAACATATAGTCAACATCGTTCCATATTACATCGGTCCAGAACTGCTTTACTGTATTTGCGATAACAGGACCTCTCCATACAACAGGGTCTGTTTCATCGGGTAAAAGCAGATTTACCGACATTACTTCAATGCCTGTTTTTGTCATAACAGGGTATATGCCTGTATTATCTCCGGTAGCCTTTTCGTGAAGTCCGAAAGCCTTTGGAATAGACGGACCTGTTATATCGGCATCAAGCACAGCGGTCTTGAAGCCTTTTCTCTGCATAGTCACAGCAAGCAGAGAAGTTACCATAGATTTACCGACACCGCCCTTACCGCTTACTATTCCTATTACTTTCTTTATATGCGACAGCTCATGCGGCTTTTCAAGAAAGCTCTGAGGGGTCGTTCTTTCGCCGCAGTTTTGCGAGCAAGAACTGCAGTCGTGAGTACATTCGCTCATAATTTCGTTTCCTTTCGATCGGCAAAAGCCGTTTATGTTGTAAGTATACCACTATTGCTATAAAAAATCAAGGCAGGTGACTAAAAAGAGTTGATTAGTTCAATGTAGAGATACAAAAATAACCGCCGTGCTTTACGCTCGGCGGTTACTGTAAACATCAATTATTCGTGGTCGTGGTGGCAACCGCAATCGCATTCCTCGTCCTCTAAGCAGCTGAGGTCAAACTCAAGTGTTTCACCACAGTTGGGGCAGGGAATTTCGCCTGACTGGATAACATCGAAGTCAACAGTGATAGTGTTGCCACAGCTGGGGCAAGTCACTTCGTACATATCATCGTCGAAGTCGTCCTCGTCACAGCAGTCATCACAATCACAGTCATCGTAATCGTCCTCATCATTGCCGTAAACAACATCTTCAAGGCAGTCAACGCTTTCTTCCATATCGGTCATAACGTCTGCCACATCGTTCAGCTCTTCGTCTATATCGCCGAGTGTCAGTGCAATATCGTCAAGCACGTCAACGATAGCAGCGAGCACTTTGCCTTCCTTTGTTGAATCATCAACACCCAGACCTTCTGCAAGTCCCTTGATGTATGATACCTTTTCTGCAACTGTCATAGTAAAAATCCTCCTTTTACTTTCGGTAGTTACATATAGTAATCACGTTCTGCGATTACTTGTTTGTAACACGCTCCATATATTCACCTGTTCTTGTATCGATACGGATAATATCGCCGATCTCTACGAACAGAGGAACACGGATCTCTGCGCCTGTTTCAAGAGTAGCGGGCTTAGTTACGTTTGTAGCTGTATCGCCTCTGAAACCGGGGTCTGTATCTGTAATTTCAAGCTCTACAAAGTTGGGGGGCTCTACGCCGAATACCTTACCCTTGTAAGAGAGAATTTTACATACCATATTTTCCTTAACAAACTTGAAGTTGTCTGAAAGCTCTGCCTTGTTTATCGGTACATCTTCGTAAGTTTCGGAATCCATGAAGTGATAAAGGTCACCGTCGTTATAGGTGTACTCCATATCCTTTCTCTCAACGTATGCTGTGGGGAACTTAGCTGTGGGGTTGTAGGACTTTTCAACTACCGAACCCGTAATTACGTTTCTGATCTTGGTTCTTACGAAAGCGGCACCTTTACCGGGCTTTACGTGCTGGAACTCAATGATCTGCATTACGTTGCCGTCCTCTTCAAAGGTCATGCCGTTTCTGAAATCGCCTGCTGTGATCATATTTTAAAATACCTCCGTATATTTTATCGGGTTTATGCGGAAAATACCGCTGCTGAAAGCCGTTTTTTGTTTTTAATCTCTCAGCCCCATATTCTATCTATTATATTTTACATTATTCCGACCGTAATTGCAATACCTTTTTGAAAATTTTTATCAATTCGTGCTCTGTATTCTGTTTTCTTTATTACCTTGACCGTTTTGAAGCATCGCATTTCAACGGAAGAAATTTTCAATTAAGCAAATTAAGCTATTATTTTGCCTAAATTTCCGTGTAACGATGTTACAATAGGTCAATATGTGGAAAATACGGGGTAGCGTTTGTGCATTATCAACAAAAAAGCAATGTTGCTTTGTTGAGTTTGCCTATTGAATATAAAAACGATTTCAATTATAATGAAGATAGCAAATTTGATATTTGTGTAAATCCCAAAAAACTCTAAATGGAGGACATTACAATGAAGTTAAGAAAGATAATGGCCGGTATTATCGCTACATCAGTAGCAGGTACAATGGCTGTTGCAGCATCAGCACAGTATGATGCATCCATTATGTATGCTGACGCTGACTGGTATCCCTCAATTATGGATGCTTCCGGTCATGCAGAGGACGCTGCTTCGGGCACAGTCACAGAGTGGACAGCAGGCACTCAAGAAGTTACTAAGGACGGTACATACACAGTATCTGTCGCTGACATCAAGGCTTCCGCTGTTGATGAAGAAACAGGCGAAGAAACAATGGCAGCTGTAACAGCTGAGGGTGCCATGGTTTTCAACGTTGATATCGCTGACCTTGGTACAGCTTTAGGTATTGGTAAGGACTGCGAAGGTTACGATGACCTCAAGACCGGCGCTGAGAAGATGGAATTCGCTAAGTCAAAGGGCATTAACGTAACAGACGTTAAGATTACACAGGTTAAGGACGGCGAAACAACAGAAGTTGCTGTTGATTCAAACAAGATTCTCTTTGGTGATATCGAAGGTAACGGCAAGCTCCGTATCGAGCTTTACAACGAGTACGGCGATACAAAGAATGACGCTCCTTTAAAGGTTTCTGACCTCTTCTTCAATGAGAAGCTTGAAGTAACATTCACAATCTCAGGTATCGACGCTATCCTGAACGGCGGCAGCACAACTCCTGATGAAACAGACGCTCCCGCTACAGATGCTCCCGCTACAGATGCTCCTACAGCCGGTGATTCTACAAAGGACAACACAAACACAGGTGTTGAAGGCGTAGCAGCAGTTGCAGGCGTTGCTATCGTAGCAGCAGGTGCAGTTATCGTTGCTAAGAAGAGAAAGTAATTTCTGTTCACGGTAAAGTACATTAAAATGTAACATAAGCCCACGCATTTCGGTGCGTGGGCTTTTTGTGTATGATTTTTCATAAAGCAACGGGGGAGGTTGTGATACAATTCCTCGGCTTATCATGTTTCACTGAAATTGCAATGCAACATATTGTAAAAAAGTCAGAACAATAAATATTGTGCTAGCATCGCTGAAAACAGTTTCTATACCAATAAGAGAAAAACGTTTTTTGATGAGCTTTCCTCAACAGCCGGCGACAATCACGGAGCGAAGGTTTACGGAACGCGCTGAAGCGAATTGCCGCAAAATAAAGCTTTATCCCCGAAAATTTGGGGGAATTTTCTATATTTTTAAGAAAAAATATTGACAAAATCAAAAAGCGTGCTATACTGTGATTAGTGTATATACACAGATTACAAGGAGAAGACTATGAATATCATTTTAAGCAACAGTTCAAACGAGTCGATTTATGCGCAGATTGAGGCTCAAGTTAAGCAGCAGATAATGAGTGGGGAGCTTTCGCCCGGGGAAGCTCTGCCGTCGATGAGAACGCTTGCGTCGCAGCTCAGGATAAGCGTTATCACGACAAAACGCGCCTACGAGGAGCTTGAGCGCGATGGCTTTATCGAGAACTTCGCCGGAAAGGGCTGCTTTGTAAAGCGGCAGAACACGGATTTTCTGCGTGAAGAAGCGGTTCGTCAGACCGAAGAGCTTCTGGGGAAAGTCTGCGAAAAGGCGAGGATTTGCGGTCTAACCGCAGATGAGCTTAAGGAAATGATTGACATTATTTACGGAGGAGAATGAAATGTGCGATTATCAGAACGCAATTGAAATCAGCGGCTTAACGAAGCACTATGACGGGTTCACGCTCGACAATGTGAGCTTTAGTGTGCCCGTTGGGAGCATAATGGGGTTTATCGGACAAAACGGCGCGGGAAAATCCACGACAATAAAGGCGATTTTGAATATCATCGGGGTTGACGGCGGCGAAATAAAGCTGCTCGGAAAAGATTACATTAAGGACGAATACGAGGTAAAATCGCAGATTGCTGCGGTTTTCGACGAGCTTCCGTTCTACGACAAATTCAACGCAGTGCAGATAAACACGCTGTTTCGCGGGCTTTACAAGACTTGGGACAGCAAAACGTACTTCGGTTATATAGAGCGTTTCGGACTGCCGAAAAAGAAAAAGCTGAAGGATTTCTCAAAGGGAATGAAAATGAAGCTGCAAATCGCAACGGCGCTTTCGCACGGCGCAAAGCTGCTGATAATGGACGAGGCGACGACGGGGCTTGACCCTGTTGTAAGAAACGAAATTCTCGATATTTTCCGCGAGTATTTGCAGGACGAAACTAACAGTATTCTTATGTCCTCGCATATAACAAGCGACCTTGAAAAAATTGCGGACTGCGTGACGTTTATCGACAAGGGAAAAATACTTCTTTCGGGCGTCAAGGACGAAATTCTGGAAAACCACGGCTTGATAAAGTGCCAAAAAGAGGAGCTTTCGGAGATTGCGAAAGAGGATTACATAAGCGCGAGAATAAGCGATTTCGGCGCGGAAGCAATGGTTTCGGACAGAGAAGCCTGCCATAAAAAATACCCTTCCCTGCTTATCGAAAAAACAACGCTCGAGGAAATAATGCTGTTTTATGTAAACCGTGAGAAAAAGGAGTGGAGCTGATGAAGTGGCTAATTTACAGCGAACTTGCGCGCTCACGGAAAAGCGCGGTTTTATCCGTAATATTCGCGGTTCTCGCGGTGGGAATTTTCGTGCTGATTGCGCTGAGCTTCAATTACGGAAACCTCGGAAAGCTGCCGATAGAAGCGAAAGAGAGCTTTTTTGATATGAACAACTCGGTTTCTGTTCCGCTGATTGCGATAATATCGGGATTTATCATTGACGCAGCGATAGACGGGAGCAGAGAAGCCAATTTGTGTTACAGATTATTCCGCCGCTCGACGCCGATTTCACCGCTTAAATACTCGGCGGTAAACGTTATTATGATGAGTATATATCTCGTAATCGGTCTGGGGCTTGCGTTTGGATTATCGGCGGTTGTTTTAGCGGTATCGGGGCTTACGTTTACAGCTGAACACGCCGCCGCAATATTCGCCTGCATAGAAGTCGTGCTTATGATGAATGTGATAATGACGATATTTCAGGCTTCTTCGCGCGTATCCAAGGACAAAGCGGGAATTATGATGATTACTATGTTTTGTATTCCGATGTTTCTTATATTTCTCATCACGCAGGGAACGGCATTTGAGATTTCGCAGGAGGATATAACAGGTTTTTTCTTAAAGCTTTTCCCGTTTTCGCCGCTTATAATTTTGGGATTGCTCGCTGCGTGCCTGCTCCTGACGGCTGCGGGAATAAAAAGGAGGGAGAAATAATGCGCGGATTGTTGTATAATCAGTTCGGGACGTTCAGAATGCCATTAATATGTATATCCGTTATGCCGGTCTTTTTCCTTATCTTCACAATATTCGACAGCCAAAACAGCTATTCCGTGGATTTTGGATTAAACGCCTGTATAATAATGCCGTATATAATCTTTTTGCTGATAAACGCCGAGCTTTTTCGATTTTCAGAAAACCAAAAGTGGCGCAATTTTGCGATATCAACGCCGATTTCAGTCAAAGGACAGGTCGCCGTGAAGTACGTTTTCACGATAATGATTTACGCGGCGATATTGCTTTTCGGTGTGTTTGGCTGCTTTATAGCAACGCTAATGACAGGCGAAAATCAATTCACGCATATGCAGGCGGGGCTGATTTTCTTCGGAATTTCGCTTATTCTCAACTCGTTCGATTATCCGTTCTATTTTCGGTTCGGCTCGGAGAACGGCTC